>Ga0256841_1003911_pt1 | contig 10973 bp, 2 predicted proteins | sample 356308metaG_FD_185971 | JGI IMG/M metagenome (GOLD analysis project Ga0256841, IMG submission 185971) | Hydrothermal vent microbial communities from Mid Atlantic Ridge, Atlantic Ocean - 356-308 | ecosystem: Environmental > Aquatic > Marine > Hydrothermal vents | place: Atlantic Ocean: Mid...
CTTTGACGTAACGGGCAGTACGGGCACGAGTGCGGTATCGTTTTCAGGCATGCCGGTGGTGGTGGAAATCTCGGACGTGAACGGTCTGGTAACGCCGGTGTTCAACAACGGTTCGGTAACGATAGGCAATGGTGGGGGTGGCAACACGACGGATCTGACGTTTAACCTGCCTGATGTTACGGCCAATCAGGGAGACAACATTTGCCTGGACGTTACGGTGCAGAACTTTACGAACATCATCAGCATGCAGTACAGCATCAACTACGATGCGTCCTTGCTGAGCTATACGGGCAGCCAGGGCTACAACCTGCCGAATTTTAGTTCGACGAATATAGCCAACCCTTCGCCCGGAAATATTACCATTTCGTGGATATCGGATGACCTGGTGAACGGCACAACGGTGGCGGATGGCACGAGCATTTTCCAGATTTGCTTTGACGTAACGGGCAGTACGGGCACGAGTGCGGTATCGTTTTCAGGCATGCCGGTGGTGGTGGAAATCTCGGACGTGAACGGTCTGGTAACGCCGGTGTTCAACAACGGTTCGGTAACGATTGATGCCGGGCAGCCTATGGGGTTTGCTTTGTTCCTCAGTGATGAAACGGGAACTTCGGGAAGCAATGTTTGCCTGGACATTACGACGCAGAACTTTACGAATATCGTCAGCATGCAGTACAGCATCAACTACGATGCGTCCTTGCTGAGCTATACGGGCAGCCAGGGCTACAACCTGCCGAATTTTAGTTCGACGAATATAGCTAACCCTTCGCCCGGAGATATTACGGTATCTTGGGTTTCGGATGATTTGGTAAACGGCACAACAGTGGCGGATGGCACGAGTATTTTCCAGATTTGCTTTGATTTGGTCGGGCCAAATGACTGTAGCAATCCTAGTCCGGTGGCTTTTTCAGGAACCCCCGTTATTATTGAGATATCTGATGCGGCTGGCAACCTGGTAAATTTTACAGGGGTGGATGGTTCTGTGTTGATTTGCGACATGCCGCCGGTTGATGTGACCTTTATAGCTGGTAATGAGACGGCTTCTCCCGGAGATGTGGTCTGTGTGCCCATTACGGCATTGAATTTTACGGATATTCAGAGCTTTCAGTTTTCGATGAGTTATGATCCGGCCATTGTAGAATACCAGGGTTTATTGCCTTTGGATTTGCCCAATGTGAATAGCAGTGTGGGTAATCCGAGTGCAGGAGTTTTGACTTTTTCCTGGATTGCACCCATCCCCCCGGGTACGGTTAGCTTACCGGATACGGCGCAACTGCTTGAGCTCTGTTTTTTGGTTTTGGGTTCTCCCGGGGATGTAAGCCCTTTGACTTTTAGCGGGACACCCACTCCGGTTGAGGTTAGTTTAAACGGAGGTGTATTGGCCAATGCTTCTTTTGTGAATGGCTCAATAGAAGTCATTGATGTGCCTTGTTTGGTTTTGCAAGTGAGTGAGGCCATTACGCAGCCTTGTCCGGGTACGGCAACGGGGGCCATTGATTTAACGGTAGCCGGGGGTGATGGTAGTTTTAATTATTTGTGGAGCAATGGTGCGACGACTGAGGATTTGACCGATTTGCCGGCAGGCGATTACACGGTAACGATTACCAGCTGTACGGAAACTTTTACGGCTACGTATAGTGTAGCGGATTTGCCCACCATTGATGTCAGTGTAGTTTCGGTGGAGGATGTGGGTTGTTATGGTGAGGCGACGGGAGCTATAGACATTTCCGTACAGGGAGCCGGCCCTTTCACATATGCCTGGGATGGAACATCAGGAGTACCTAATGCTTCGTCGGAGGATCCTTCGGGCTTAGTCAGTGGCACGTATTGGGTGAGCATTACGGATGCCAACGGCTGTGAATTGGTATCGAATATGATTGCCATAGCCCAGCCTACTGCGCCTTTGAACGCCACGATAGCAGATGTTCAGGGTGTGGAATGCTTTGGCGATCAGACGGGTAGTATTTCTTTGAATGTGACGGGAGGCACACCTCCTTATGATTACACTTGGTCTCCATCTCTACCGAATGTGTCGAATCCTACGGGTTTGGCAGCGGGTACTTATGATGTAACGGTAACGGATGCCAACGGTTGTCAGGTCTTTGGCAGTGGGATAGAGGTGAGTTCACCGCCCTTGTTGGAGATTTCTATTGATGATGTTCAGAATGAGACACAAGCCGGGGGTGACGGCGCTATTTTTGTTTCCGTTACCGGAGGTGTTGGCGGGTATGTATATACCTGGATGGGGCCTGGCGGGCCTTATGTTACACAGGATATTGTGAATTTGGTAGCGGGGGATTACACTTTGGTGGTAGAAGATGCCAATGGTTGTACGGCTTCCATTTCGGTGAGCATCATCAAGCCTTTGACCATAGATATTGATGCGGTTACACCATCTTGCTATCAGGCATTTGGCGGAAGCATATCGGTAACTATTTCAGGGGGAGAAGAGCCTTATCAGATCAACTGGACGGGGCCTGGCGGGCCTTACACGGATGAGGACTTGACGGGCTTGGCTGGAGGTGTTTACACCTTAGAGGTTACGGACAACAACGGAGACCAACAGAGTGTACAAGTGATGGTTTTTGAGCCTTCCGAGCCTTTTGAGATTGTAGATGCTTCCGCAAACGGGGTGTCGAACTCCGGAGTATGTGACGGTAGCATTACCATCACTCAGCTGTCTGGTGGCACGCCTCCCTATGATTATCAATGGAACCCCAATCCGAACAATCAGCAAGGTTCTGCTTTGACAAACCTTTGTATTGGGGATTATGGGGTGACGATTACAGATGCCAATGGTTGTACTGTTTCAGAAACTTACACGGTTTTACCGGCACCTTTGATTATTGATCAGGATGTAGCGGTGGATGTTCTTTGCGCGGGTGATTCTACGGGTGCCTGGACTGTTGCCATAGAAGGTGGATTGGCTCCGTTTGTTTTTGCCTTTAGTACGGGGGATACTTTAGGTAGCATAGACGGTGAAGTGACGCTTGGTGATTTGTCAGCCGGTAATTACTGTGTAACCATTACGGATTCTTATTCGCCTGCTCAGGAAATCACCTTGTGCAATCAGATTGAAGAGCCGGAAGTTTTGCAGTTAGCGACTCAGCCGGTGATTCATCCGGCAACAGCTGCAGGAAATGATGGCGCTATTAACATCAATGTTGAGGGGGGAACTTTGCCTTATGATTTTCAGTGGAGCAACAACTTCAGCGGACAGAATCCCTCTTCCTTGGCAGATGCCTGTTATGTGGTAACCATTACGGATGCTCATGGCTGTGTTTATGTTTCCGATGAAATTTGCGTGCCGCTGTTTGAGTTGTCGTCTATTGATGTTACGGATGTCGTTTGTGTGAGTGATGCTGAGGGTATGATAGAGGTTGTTGTTGCGGGTGGAATCAACCAGCCCTTAACGTATAGCTGGTACAATGAAGATGGCGATTTGCTGCCTTTTACAGACAGCATAGCAAATGGTTTGCAAGCCGGCACCTACACGTTGGTGGTTACGGATGCTTTGGGTGTTGAAATGCCTCCTCAGGAGATTGTCGTGGGTTTTGAGTCTAATGTTCAGGCTATGGCAGTAGGTACATCAGACTATAACGGATACCATGTAAGTTGCCCCGGGGATGGAAATGGTACAGCTGAAGCTTCGGCAACTGGCGGTGTAGCTCCCTATCAATTCAGTTGGTGTGCCGGAAGCGGACAAGGAGCGACGGCTTCTAATTTGCCGGAAGGCGAAGTCTGTGTGGTGGTAACGGATGCTTTGGGTTGTATAGATACCGCTACGGTGTTTTTAACAGCTCCTCCGCCCATTGTTTTGAATCCGCAGATCAGCCCTGTGACTTGCATACATGATGGCAATGGAAGCATTGAGCTCAACATTAGCGGAGGAAGCCCGGGTTATACCTATCAATGGGATGCAGCTGTAGGGCAAAACACCAATCCCGTTATTCTTTTGGATGGAGGTTCTTACGGCGTGACGGTAACAGATGACAACGGTTGTTCGGTAGAGGAACTCATTCTCGTTCCTGAACCGGATTCCTTGTCCATTAACTTCATCGTGCAAGATGATGATGGTAGTGGTACCGGAGCCATTACCGCTTTGGTTAGTGGTGGTTGGAGTCCGTATCAATACGAGTGGTCTAATGGAGAATCCGGGACGAACTTCATTGAGAGCTTAGATGCAGGAGAATACGTTTTGGAGGTTACGGATTCTTTAGGGTGCACGGCTTTTGGTAGTGTATTTGTTTCGGACTTGTCTATCGATTGTCTGACCTATCGAGAGGTTATCACTCCGGAAGGAGATGGTAAGAATGAGTATTTGATCATCAATTGCCTTTCCCACTATCCTAGGAACAACCTGAAGATTTTCAATCGTTGGGGGCAATTGGTTTACGAAACGGACAATTATGCCAATGATTGGAATGGCAAGACGGCTTCAGGAGCGGATGTTCCTGAAGGAGCTTATTACTTTGTTTTTGAGTACTTGGATATAGATGGTACGATGAAGCAAATGAAAGGACATGTAACGGTCCTGCGATAAAAAAAACGGGATGTAAGGTGGGTAAGCCTTACATCCCGATTTCCCAAAACCGCTTAATTTTTTGCGATGAAACGATTTGTACTTCTTTTGGTTTTTTTGTTCGTTTATGCAACCGGTTTTTTGCGGGCACAAGATCGGGCAATTTTTAATCAATATTATTTGACACCCGTTTTACTCAATCCCTCTTTAGCGGGTTTTGAAGAGCATCACAATCTGACTTTTCACCTGAGGAACCAGTGGACGGGTTTTCCGGGTGCGCCTTTCAGTTATGCAGCAAATTACGAGGGCCCTATAGGCAAAACTTTGGGTGTGGGTTTAAATGTGTTGTCAGAGAATGCTGCTTCCTTGAATCGTTTGCGAATCCAGTTGAACTACGCTTTTCGCTATGAGTTGAAGCAGGTTAAGCTGGCAGGGGGCTTTTCCACGGAATTTCAAACGATTCGCGTAGCTGCCTCAGCGCTGAATAACCCCTTTATTGAAGCAGGGGATGAGGTGATTGGCACGTATAGTTCGGGCTTGAAAATTTTTGATGCCAGTTTGGGTTTTTCTGTATTGTATAAGGAAAAGACTTATGTGGGGTTGGTTTTCCCCAATTTGGTGGTATCTCGTCTGAACAGCATTGAATCCAACAGCTCGGGAGGCTTATTTAAGTACGTGCTTGTACAGTTGGGCCATGAGTTTGAGGTGGCGAAGTACAACTTCACTTTGGAGCCATCCCTATTGATTCGCAAGGTTTTGAACGTTCCTTTTGGCATGGATTTCAATTTGAAGGCCGGTTTTTTGGATAAGCGTTTAATTACCGGAGTGAGCTACCGTTCGGGTTTGGGCGGAGCCATTGGGCTTTTGTTGGGTACGGAATTGCCTTCGGTGCGTTTTTACTATTCGTATGACCTGTCTTTCCAGCCTTTTCAGCAGTATAGTGCAGGTTCTCACGAAATTACGGTAGGCTTTAACTTGAAGAAAAAGTAAAAAGGGAGCCTTGGGCTTGAAAAATACCTGATTTGGTGTAGTCTTGGAGCGGCAAAAGCTTTTATCTTTGCATCGAAACACGAGAGCCATAAGAGGTTCTTTCCCATGAACAAACGCCACCCACACTTTAGTCGCACTGCGTATTTCCATTCTGCGGTGTGTTTTCCCAAGACCGATTGATAGGCGTTTGGCTTAAAAACAGGCCTGAAAGGGCTTAAAAAAAGAAGCTGAGCATTTTTTCATCACGGCTTTGTGCTGCGGCACGGCAGGTGAGTAACCAAATAATGTAGAGTATAGGTGAATTTTACGTCCTGTACGCATTGGAGAATTTAAGTGAGCGATCGACTTGCAGGCGCAAGTCGGGTTCACTTTTTTTGTTTAACTAAAAAAGCGATCTCATGAAAAAAGCGATTGTACAAGGCAAGGCCCTGATGCGGGTGATTTTGCCGGTGCTGCTGCTGGTATTCGGCCTGCAGTGGTTGGGTGCGCAGACATCGCTGTCCTCATCTACTCCCTTGACGAACAAGGCGGTGATGGCAGAGTTGATGAATGCGAATTTGATGACGGAAAGTGAAGCAATAGATGTATTGAGCTTCACGTACAAAGACATGATTGAAAACGCGGACCAGAACATGACGACGGCAGAGGAAGTGGAGTTGGGTGTTCGTGCGGAGTATTACGAGTACCTGCTGGGCGAATTGTTGGCCGGAGGCGGATTGAATGACATTTTGACGCAGAGCGTTGTGGAGTTGCAGGCGATAATAGCTCGCTACAAAGTAGCTCCGGACCCCTTGTTGATTTTCCAGCAAACGGTGGCTTTGTTGTCACAGTAAGAAGGGAACATTTTTAAATTAAATTTTTCGATCTCATGAAGAATGCGAATTTTACAAAACAAACAGCTGGACTTCGTTGGCTGTTGGTGTTGTGCCTGTCGGCCCTGACGTATGTGGGCTTTGGACAGACGTACAACGGTACGACGGGTCCTATTCCCGATCCGGGCACAGTTGACTTTACAGTGAACGTGCCGTTGACGGGAACGATTGGTACGGATTACATCATTGACAATTTGGAGATTGTCAGTCTTACGCACACCTTTGACGGAGACTTGAACATTACGCTGATAGCGCCGGATGGTTTTACTTCCCTGGATTTGAGTTCGGGTAATGGTGGAGGTGGAAACGATTACCTCAATACGGTTTTTCAGGATGGAGGAGCGGACATTACGTCAGCCTCTGCGCCTTTTACAGGGACGTTTCAACCGGAGGGCGGCACTTTTGCTGCAGCTTTTGCGGGAGTAAGTGTGAATGGTAACTGGACGCTTCGGGTTGAAGATACTTTTGGAGCAGACTCCGGCACGATGAACGAGTGGACGTTCACTTTGCAGTCGTTGAACTGTGAGATCACTTGTCCAGCGGACATTACGGTGTCGAATGATCCCGGAGAGTGCGGTGCGAATGTGCAGGTTCCGGATGCGGTAACTTCGGGATGTGCGGGGATTCAAGCGGATTACGTCACGGTATCTTCGCCGGTAACGCCGTACAATTTTGACGCGGCGGGCTTGATAGCTACGCCTACGACGGTATCGGGAGCTACGGCCACGGCTGTTGCGGATGCTGAGATTACGGCGACCTATACGGGCGACCACGATTTTTTCTTTGGCAATGAGCGTTTTGTGCTGACGGGTCCTGATGGTAGTACGGTATTTGACATAGGTATTTCTCCGGGTCAGTGTTCGCAGAATTCAGCTACGACGACGATACCTCAGGCTACGTGGAACAACTGGGTGACGACGTATGGAGCTAACCTGACCTTCACTTTGCAGGCAGATCCTGATGTGGACGACATTTGTGCAGCCAGCCAATATCAGTTGGATGTAACCTATCCGCAGACCATTCTTCCGTTTACGAATGACTACAATGGCTTGGGCAATGCTTCGGGCTTTTATCCTGTAGGAACGACTACGGTTACGTATTCGACTTTGGATGCGACGGGAGCTGTGGTGAGCTGCTCGTTTAATGTGACGGTGAACGATACTGAGCCACCGACTTTCACGAATTGCCCGAGTGACATGGTGTTTAATTTGGATCCGGGAGCCTGCTCCATTGTGGTACAGTGGCCGGAGATCCAAGCAGAAGACAATTGTCCTCCTGCTTCTTACAGCTTCCATCAAAATCTGGCTTTCCCCACGACTGTGGATATTGCTTTGGTTTGCTCCAATGCACAGGCTGACGAAATCAGCTATTACAGGGTTTTTGATTTGGATGCTTTGGGAGTAACGAGCAGTGTTCAGCTCGAGAGCATTGATTTGGGTGTATGGCACTTGGATCCCAATGCTCCTGTAACAGTGAATGTATATGAGTTGACGGGAGGAGGTTTGGTTCCCATGTTGGCGAACTTGAACTTGTTGGGCAGCACGGTTTACACTCATGGAGCTTTGGCAGATGCTGAGATTGTCAATATACCTTTGAACCCGGTAACATTGACGCCTCAGCAAACCGTAGTGGTTGAAGTTGTCGCAGCAGGTACCGCTGCTCCGGCTACGGGAGCTTCTGTAGGTTTTGACCTGGCTGGCGAGACAGATCCTACCTATGTGTATGGATGTACGACTTCACTGCCCGGTTTCTTTACGGATATTACTGATTTGAACTTTTTCTCTTCCCGGGGCTTGATTTTGCAAGCTAACTTTGTTAATCCCGGCGTTCAAATCGCACAAACGGATAACTCCGGTCTGACTTCCGGAGATGAGTTTCCGATAGGAACGACGACTATTGAATACACGGCTACGGATGTAGAGGGCAACCAAAGCATTTGTAGTTTCACCGTAACAGTGAACGAGTATGCCAATCCTACGGCTACTTTAGCTTGTAACGACGGGGTACAGGTTTCGCTGGACGAGGACGGTTGTAGCACGGTAGGTGCGGACATGATTTTGGAAGGTGGCCCTTATGGCTGCTATGACGACTACATTGTATCGATTGAAGGTGGTGACGATGTGGTTTGCTGCTCTGACATTGGTGGTCCTTGGACGGTGAAGGTAACGGATCCGGACACGGGCAACAGCTGCTGGGGCTCCATCACGGTAGAAGACAAGTTGGATCCGATTATCGAGTGCACGGATGCCTTCATCAACTGCAACGAAGAGATTCAGTACGGTGTACAGTTCACCAAGGATTTGCAGTTGAACAAAGGTCCTCAGCCTTCGTACGATGCTTCATCTCAAGACTTCACCTTTGACGTGTCTGCGCCTTTGAACGCCACGATCAACGATGTGAATGTGTCTTTGGATATTTCGCATACCTGGGTGAGTGATTTGACGGTAACCTTGATTGCTCCGGATAATAGTTCTGTTGTTCTGTTTGCGGGAGCTTGTGGTACGGCCGATGATGTGGATGTAACGATAGACGATGCGGGTATTCCGTTTGCCTGCTCGGGTGGCACACCGGCCATAGCCGGTACCATGCAGCCTCAAGGTTATCCTGCTCAGGCCTTGGCTACGTTCAACGGCATGAATCCGAACGGTACCTGGACGCTGCGGATAGCTGATGGTTTTGGTGGCGATCCTACGAACATCAACAGCATGACGCTGAACATCAACTACACGGGTAGCTGGGAAGCACCTGCGGCTACAGATAACTGCAGCGTATCGGTGAGCTATGACGATACGGTAGAAGCCGGCAATTGTGATGGAGAGAGCGAGACGATCTACCGGACGTGGACGGCGGTTGACCCGAGCGGCAACTCAGCCAGCTGCGTACAAGTGATCACGCGTGTACGTCCGACTTTGGCGGATGTCGAGCTTCCGGGCAACTATGACGATTTGGATCTTCCCCACTTGGATTGCAGCGGCAATGGTTGGGATGCCAATGGCAATGGTTATCCGGACATTGAAGAGACGGGAATGCCGACAATAGGCGGTCTGCCCTGGGACAACAACAGCGTCTGCAACATGACGTGGGTTTATGAAGATTTGGAAATACCCGTTTGCGACGGTAGCTATAAAGTACGTCGCCAATGGACGATCATAGACTGGTGTACGGGAGAAGAAATTCAGTACAACCAGTTGATCAAGATTTTGGATACGACGGGACCGTCCATTACGGATTGCCCGACGGAGCCAGTAACGATTCCTGTATATCAAGGAACGGGCACGAGCGGTAACTACGGCGTATGCACGGGTAATGTGGTTATTGCGCCCCTGACGATCAGTGGAGATGATTGCTCTGCTTTGGATCCTTCGAGCTATGTAACGGAGCTGTGGGATGCTACGGGTACGAACTTGTTGCAAGTGATTTCGGGCAATGGTGGTGTATTCACGGATGTAGAGTTGATAGCGGACAATCCACCGACGAACAACGCTACGTACGTGGTTGTGCATCGGGTATATGACTCTTGTGGAAACGAGAGCAACTGCACGTACACGATCATCCTGGAAGACAAGGTGCCTCCGGTAGCGATCTGTAAGGAGATCACGGAATTGGCAATCACGAACAATGGCGGCAGTGGAGAAGGTTGCTCGACCATACCAGCGGAAGCCTTGGATAACGGTTCATACGACAACTGCGGCGATGTATATTTCCTTGCTGCGAAGATGAATCCGTTCTTGCAGCCGCCGTACTTCTATCAGTACTATCCCTCGTTGGAATATTGCTGTGATGAAGTAGGGGACAACATGGCAATTTTGCTGGTATTGGATTTTGATCCGTCGGATTACCTGTTGCCTGATGGTTCGTTGTTCTTGTTGCCTGGTCAGGCTGCGTTTGAAGGCCACATCAACTTCTGCATGGTGACGATCCAGGTAACGGATAAGATTCCTCCGGTTCTGCTGACGTGCCCGGATGACGTACAGATGACGTGCGATGAGTATCTGCAGACCTTGGCAGCAGATTTGGAATTGGGCAACAACGAAGTATTGGATCAGTTTGGTGCAGCTACGTTCTACGACAACTGTGCCTATGATCTGGATTACACGGTATCGGTGAACATCAACACTTGTACGGAAGGTACGATTACTCGTACTTGGACGGCTAGCGATGCCAATGGCTCTGCTACTTGTACGCAGACGATCTATGTGAACCACGTTGACGACTGGTATGTGGTGTTCCCGAGCGACATCATAGCTCAATGTGTTGACGGTACATTGCCTGAGTTTGGCGAGCCTCAGATATTCGACGACGAGTGCGAGCTGATCGGCGTATCGTACCAAGACGAGCTGTACGATGTGGTGTCGGGTGCGTGCTACAAGATCATTCGCCACTGGAGCGTGATCAACTGGTGTACGTATCCTGACGGTTTGAGCTATACGCACGATCAGGTGATCAAGGTAGTGGATGAGGAAGCACCGATCTTTGATGTAACGGATCAGACGTACTGCATAGAAGAGGCAGACTGCGATGTGAGCATCACTTTGCCGACGCCTGACGTAACGGATTGCTCTACGGATATCACGATCACGGTAACGTCT
>Ga0256841_1003912_pt1 | contig 10971 bp, 9 predicted proteins | sample 356308metaG_FD_185971 | JGI IMG/M metagenome (GOLD analysis project Ga0256841, IMG submission 185971) | Hydrothermal vent microbial communities from Mid Atlantic Ridge, Atlantic Ocean - 356-308 | ecosystem: Environmental > Aquatic > Marine > Hydrothermal vents | place: Atlantic Ocean: Mid...
ACCGGCCTATCTTCAGGCCAGGCGCGGCAGCCATATCGTCATCACCACGATCATGTTCAATTTCATCGCCGGCGCGCTGTCGATCTACCTGCTGAACGGGGTTCTGAAAAAGCCCGGCCAGCAGGCCGCCGAGACGCGCAATTTCGGCGAGGCCGTGCACCTGCCGACGCTCCACGAAATCCTGTCGCCGCTCGGAATTCCGTTTTCCAAGTCGGCCCCGGCCAACGTCAGTTTCCTGCTGGCCCTGCTGGCGGCCTGGCTGGTATGGCTTCTGATCTGGAGAACCCGGCTGGGCTACCAGATCCGCGCCTTCGGCAATTCGGAAACCGCCACCGCCTATGCGGGCATATCCTCGGTGCGGGTGACCATCATCGCGATGCTGATTTCGGGGGCGCTCGCCGGCATGCTGGCGATCAACGTGGTGATGGGCGAAGCCGAGCGGCTGATTCTGAATTTCTCCGAAGGCGCCGGTTTCATGGGCATCGCGGTTTCGCTCATGGGGCGCAACCATCCGCTGGGGATCGTGCTGGCGGGTCTGCTGTTCGGCATGCTGAACCAGGGCGGCTTCGAACTGCTGTTCGACATGCCCGGCATCAGCCGCGAGATGGTTCTCGTCATCCAGGCGCTGATCATAATCTTCACCGGCGCACTGGTGAACATGACCCGCGACCCGCTTGAGCGCATGTTCATCAGGATGCGAAAAGGAGAACAGTGATGGATTATCTCCAGCTTCTGCTGACGCTCGATTCGGCCATCCGGCTGTCGGTGGTGTTGCTGCTGGCCTGCCTTGCCGGGCTGTTTTCCGAACGCGCGGGCATCGTTGACATCGGGCTTGAGGGCAAGATGCTCATTTCCGCCTTCGTCGCGGCGGCGGTCGCATACGAAAGCGGCTCGGCCTGGCTTGGCGTGCTTGCCGGCGTTGCCGCATCGCTGGTGTTCACCATGATCCACGGGGTGGCCTCGATCATCTACCGGGGCGATCAGATCATTTCGGGGGTAGCGCTGAACTTTCTCGCATCGGGGCTGACGGTGGTGGTGGGCCACGCACTGTATCACAAGGGCGGGCAGACCCCGACCCTCACCGGCAGCGCGCGCTTCACCGAAATCAAGCTGCCGTTCGCCGACGCGCTGGCCGATGTGCCGGTGGTGGGGCCGATCTATTCCGAGCTGATTTCCGGGCACACGGCGCTGGTCTATCTGGCCTTCGCGATCGTGCCGGTGGTGTGGTGGGTGCTCTATCGCACGCGCTTCGGGCTGCGGCTGCGCGCGGTCGGGGAAAACCCGGCCTCGGTGGACACGGCCGGCATCTCGGTCGCCGGGATGCGGTTTCGCGCGCTGATCATTACCGGCATTCTGTGCGGAATCGCGGGGGCCTACCTGTCCACGGCGCAATCGGCCTTTTTCGGGCGCGAGATGACGGCCGGGCGCGGCTACATCGCGCTGGCAGCCCTGATCTTTGCCAACTGGAGACCGGTTCACGCGATGGGGACAACGCTGCTGTTCGGACTGCTGGGGGCGATCTCCAACCTCTATCCGAACATCGACGTTTTCGGCCTGTTCACCATCCCGGTGCAGTTCACCCAGGCCCTGCCCTACATCCTGACGGTGCTGATCCTCGCCGGCTTCATCGGCAAGGCGAGACCGCCCAGGTCGGTGGGCGTGCCCTATGTCAAGGAACGCTGAGGCGATCGACCGGCGGGCAGGCGGGAAACCGGGCCAACGGGCAAACCGGGAGAACCGGGCAAGCGGGGAAAACCGGGCAGGCGGGGCGACCGGCGGTGATCTCGGCGCGCCGTCGCCCCCGCCCGGGACGTGGCACCACCGGCCCGCTGCCGGCCCGATGATAAAAACGTGGCCGGTTGCGCACGGTTTCGCTCCGATTTGTCGCAGCCGGGTCGGTTTTTTCGCCGCGCTGTTCAATATAATGACACCGGACGTCGCATGAACGAGGTGACACCGATGCCGATATACCTGCCCATTGCCGAAATCTCCGTGGATGCCTTCCTTCTTGTCGGGCTGGGCGGCCTGGTGGGGATTCTTTCGGGCATGTTCGGGGTCGGCGGCGGGTTCCTCATGACGCCGCTGCTGTTTTTCATCGGCATCCCGCCGGCGGTGGCGGTTGCGACAGAGGCCAACCAGATCGTGGCCTCTTCCTTTTCCGGCGTCCTGGCGCATCTGCGGCGCAGGACCGTGGACCTGAAGATGGGCCTGGTGCTGCTTGCGGGCGGGCTTGTCGGGGCGTTTCTGGGCATCCAGCTGTTCAACTACCTGAAATCCCTGGGCCAGGTCGATCTGCTGGTGAAGCTGTCCTATGTGGCGTTCCTCTCTGTCGTCGGCGTGCTGATGTTCGTCGAAAGCCTGCGGGCCATCCTTCATGCGCGAAGATCAGACGCCGTTGCGACGCGCCGGCGCCACACCTGGGTGCACGCCCTGCCCTTCAAGATGAAGTTTCGGACATCGGGCCTCTATATCTCGGCCATCCCGCCGCTTCTGGTGGGCATGGCCGTCGGCATTCTGGCCGCGATCATGGGGGTTGGCGGCGGCTTCATCATGGTGCCGGCGATGATCTACATCCTGGGCATGCCGACCAAGGTCGTGGTGGGAACGTCCCTGCTGCAGATCATCTTCGTCACCGCTTTCACCACGCTGGCACATGCCACCACGAACTACACCGTCGATATCGGCCTTGCGCTGCTGCTGATGGCCGGCGGTGTGATCGGCGCACAGCTGGGAACGCGGCTGGGGCTGAAGCTGAAGGGCGAACAGTTGCGCATTCTTCTGGCGATGTTGGTGCTTGCCGTGGTCGGCAAGCTCGGGCTGGATCTGCTGGTTGAGCCGTTGGAAACCTTTTCCCTGGGCGGGGGGGGCGAATGATGCGGCGTGCGCTTGCCCTGCTGAGCTTCATCGCGCTGCTTGTCCCGGCCGCGGCCCGCGCACAAGAGGCCGTGGTGGCCGGGATGTCGCAAAACCGCGTTTCCATCACCGCCAATTTCGACGGCTCGGAAATCCTGATCTTCGGCGCCGTGAAGCGCGACACACCGCCGCCCCCGGACAAGCCGCTTCAGGTCATCGTGACCGTATCGGGGCCGCAGAAACCGGTCACGGTGCGCCGGAAGGAACACCGCTACGGCATCTGGATCAATACCGCCGCGGTCGAGATCGCCGCCGCGCCGACATTTTATGCCGTGGCCACGACCGGCCCGCTCGAGACCATCCTGGACAAGGACGAAGACCGCAAATACAAGGTTTCGATCCCGCTGGCCATTGGCGACGTGAAGATGCCCGAAGAAGGCGCCGATGCCCAGGCCTTCATCCAGGCGCTGATCCGCATCAGAACGCGCTCGGGCCTTTATCAGCTCAAGCCCGGCAGCGTGAACTTGTCGCAGGAAACCCTGTTCGATACCTCCGTTGCCCTGCCCTCGGCGCTTACCGAAGGGCGCTACACGACGCGGATCCTTCTGACCCGCGGCGGGCGCGTGGTTGACGAGTTCCGAACCTCCATCGACGTGCGCAAGGTCGGGCTTGAGAAGTTTCTCTATACGCTGGCCCACGAACGACCGTTGATCTACGGCCTGTTCTCGCTGTTCATCGCCATTGTGGCCGGATGGGGAGCCTCGGTGATCTTCGCGCGGCTGAAACAGCGCTAGGGTCTGTCGCGCCCGATCGCAGCCGCCTTGCCCGGCCCGTCCAAGCGGTGCAGGCCCGCGCCCTTTCGCGCCAGCGCCGGGCCTCTGTCATCTGCCGCGCCGGCGCCCGCCATGTGAGCCAACCATGTGCGACAGACTCCGGGATGCAATGCGTTGACCTGCCTTGCCGCCGTCACCACGCCGCCACCACCACCGCCGCCGCTTTCGCCGCTGCCGCTGCCGCCGCTTCCGCCGCTGCCGGCTCCGTCACGTTTCATGGCCGGGGCCCTCGCCTGTCAGGGCGAAGGGAGCCGGCGGGGCGTTCAGGTCGGACGCCGACAGCGGTTCGCGCGGGCGCGCAAGGCGGTTGCGCGTCACCCAGAACAGCCTTTTTTCCGCCCGCGTGATGGCCACATAGGCCAGGCGCTTCCACAGCGCGACGCCTGCCTCCATGCGCCCGGCACGGCTGGCGGCCCACAGGTCGGGCGCAAAGACCTGCACCGCCTCCCACTGCGAGCCCTGCGCCTTGTGAATGGTCACCGCCGCGCCGTGCAGGAAAGCCGCCCCCATGCGTGCCGCATAGGGAATGAACGGCTCTTCCTCTCCGGGGCTCTCGATCTTGATGATGGAGGCGGCACTCACCTGCGGGTCCTCGGCGCCGATGACATGCAGGCGCGAAAACCCGGGCTTCTGCCCTGCCCCCAGGTAGATCACCTGTGCGCCCTTGATCAGGCCGCGCGCCTCCAGATCGATCCGCCGCTTGCGATGCTTGAGCGGAAGCTCGATCCCGTCGCAGATCAGGGGTTCTCCGGGCAAGAGCGCATCCGCCGGCGCCTGATAGGCGGCGCGAAACGCCTGGATCAGCCGGATCCGGGTGACATTGCGCCAGACCAGGGCAGGCGAACGCGCCATCATCGTTGCATCCATGCGCGGCGCCACCACCACGCGCGCGTCCCTGCCGGCGGCCTCGGCGATCATGGCCTCGAAATCCGCAAAACCCAGGCGCGCGTCCGCCAGCGCGTGCGCCAGATCCAGAATCGGATTGTCCTGCGCCTGCCGGTGAATGCGCTCAAGGGTCAGAACCTGCGGCGCGGCCAGCGTGTCAAATACCATGCCGCCGGACTGATTGACCGGGGCAAGTTGCGCCGGGTCGCCGAACAGGACCAGGGTGGGAAAGATTTCCCGCAGGTCGTCGAACTGGCGTTCGTCCAGCATGGAACTCTCGTCCACGAAGCCGATGTCCAGCGGGTCTTCGCGCCGCTTCCATCCGGTTATGAAATCCGAACCCCGCAGGCCTGCGGCGGCCAGCGCGCCCGGGATCGAACGCATGTGTCGATAAAACGTGAGCGCCCGCTGAAGCGCCGCCTCGGACAGCCCTTCGACCGACGGGCGCTCGCCCTTGCCGTCAGCCACTAGCCACTCGGCAACCCTTTCGTACTGGGGATCGTAGACCGGTGAGTAGAGGATCCTGTGGATCGTGGTTGCCGGCACGCCCTGGCGCCGCAGGACACTTGCGGCCTTGTTGGTCGGCGCCAGAACGGCAAGGGTGCGGCGGTCCTTGCGGCGGCGCTCGTAGTCGCCAGAGATCACGTCAACCCCGCACGCCTCCATGGCCTTGCAGAGCCGGGAAAGCAGCATCGTCTTGCCCGAGCCGGCGCGCCCGACGATGGCAAGCATGCCGTCGCCTTCGCCCCGGCGCGCGTTGTCGCCCGGTGGGGGGGCCGTCGTGCCGTCTTCGAGGTGCACCCCGGCGCCGCGCAAAAGCGCGCTGACGCGCTCAAACGCCTCGGCCTGATCGTCTGAGAACTGGAAAACCGGCACTTCCATGCCGCCAGCCTATCTTCGCGGCGCAGGCGGCACCAGCAGGTTTCGCCCAGGTTTCGCCCCCCGCGCGCGCGCCAGACGCCCGGAAGGGGGCGCGCGCGCCTGCGCCGTTCAGGCGCTCTTGCTTTCGCGAATGGTCCGGGGCCAGAGCGATGCGCGCAGCCACTGGCGCGAGGTGGCGCGCGAAATGCCCACGCGCTTCAGGATCCTCGGCCAGGCTTCGTCCTGCATTTCCCACAGGCCAACACCTATCCGATCCGCCCCGTCGCCGGAGGCCCCGATCAGTTCGGGTTCCAGCCCGAACAGGCGGTAGATGCGCTCCATGCGCCGGTCGAAGACCCCGACGAAATGGGACAGATGGAAATGCTGCATGATCTCGCCCGCGCCAAGCACCAGCGCGGCCGAGACCTGCCGGCCGGCATCGGGGGCAAGGCAGAAACGGGTGCATTCCCAGATCAGCGGGCTTTCGATGCGCACGCCCCCGGTCAGGTGCGAAAAGTGATCCTGCACCATGTTGCGCCCGATCGTCGGCAGGAAACGCATGGAGCCCCCGTGGCGCCCGTCCGGTCCCTGCCAGATCAGGTAAAGCGGGTTCAGCGCGTCATATTCGTCGCGTTCCTCGCCCGCCGGCGTAAGCGGCAGATCCCACTTCAGGCGATGGACGAACTGGGTTGCGCGGTCGCGAAACATGGTCTGACGCAATAGCGGATAGCGGGCAAGATCGCTCCCGTAGACGTATCGCAGCATCGGGGGTGGCTCCGTTCGGTTGGATTTCCCCGAAAGGCTAGGAACCAATCCTTACCGGAGACCTAGCACCCCGCCCGTGGCCCCGGCGCGCCCGCGCGATCACACGACGATGAGCCCGCTGGCCAGCGCGCGCGCTACCGCATGGGTAGTATTCAGCGCGCCCAGCTTGTGGCGCGCGGCCTCGATATAGACGCGAAGCGTGTGTTCGGAAATCTGCAACTCGTTTGCCGCCTGTGCGCGGCTGAAACCCTTTGCAAGATAGGTCATCGCGCTCAGTTCGCGCGGCGAAAGGCTTGGGGCCGGGGCGCCGTCGGCGCCGGTTTCGAATTCCAGCGCCTTCTTGTTGAACTCATGGGCCAGTATCATCAGGTCGCGCGCGTTGCTGGAAATGAATGCCTCCCATTGCTCGTCATCGCAGGAGTCATTGGCGGTAAAGAGCGCGAACTGCCCCTTGGGCCCGCGCAGCGGAATGGTATAGCCCTGGTTGCCGACGCCGTGTTCTGTCGCATCCTTGAAAAACGCGCGCGCGGCCTTCGACGACCAGTCGAGCTCTTTCCAGTTTACCGGCGTAAACCTCTGGAAACATCCGAAAATCACCGGATCGAGCCGCAGGTAGTCACGCTCCAGATAGCGATCGACCCATTGCGAACTGTAGGTGCCGGCGCCGAACCGCTCGCCCCGGCTGTTGACCCAATGGTATATTACATGGCGCACCGCAAAGTGGTCGCGAAGCTGTTCGGTTGACGCCTGAAGTCCCTCGACATTCTCAGCGCGCTGCAATCCTTCGATCAGTCTTTCCAGTGCGTCCAACTTCCCAACCTGCCAGTTCCTGGCCTTTCGCCTCGCAGGACGAAATCTCGCACGCTGCGATCAAGACCGCTTCATCCAGTTGACCGGCCAGCCCGACAAGCCCGTTTTCCGCCGCGAATTTCTTCAGGTCCGAGAGCACATCCACTATCCAGTCATTTGCCATGTCAGTCTCTCTTAAGATTGGTTAACAGTTGGTAAACACAACCTTAGCATGTAACGATTTTTTCCTAAATTCACGAATTTATACTCCCCAATTCTGGGGAGAGGGCCGGAATTAACCGACTGATAACCCCGCCGATGCGGACAATATGGCAGTATAACCGGAACTGTTTCCAAATTGGAAACGGTGTATTTCCGAATCGATCTCACCCGTTGCCGAACACCACGTCGTCAAGGCTGCGCAGCCCGGTGCGCGGCGCCTGGACCAGAACCGCCATGTTGCCCGGCTTGTGCTGGTTCGTGCGCATCATCATGTGCGCGCGCGGGATTTCCTCCCACGGGAACACTTCGCTCATGCAGGGATCGATCCGCCGCGCCACCATCAGCCTGTTGGCCGCTGCCGCCTGCTTGAGATGCGCGAAATGGCTGCCCTGGATGCGTTTCTGGTGCATCCAGACATAGCGCGCGTCCATGGTCAGATTGTAGCCCGAGGTGCCGGCGCAGATCACCACCATGCCCCCCTTTTTCACGACAAAGGTCGAAACCGGAAAGGTGGCCTCGCCGGGGTGTTCGAAGACCATGTCCACATTCACGCCCTTGCCGGTAATCGCCCAGATCGCCTTCCCGAACTTGCGCACCTCGGCAAACCAGGTGCCATAGTCGGGCGTGTTCACCTTCGGCAACTGCCCCCAGCAGTCGAATTCCGTTCGATTGATGACCCCTTTCGCCCCGAGGCCCATCACGAATTCGCGCTTGCTTTCGTCCGAGATCACCCCGATCGCATTCGCCCCGGCGGTGTTGATCAACTGGATCGCAAACGAGCCGAGCCCCCCCGACGCGCCCCAGACCAGCACGTTCTGCCCCGGTTTCAATTCGTGCGGGTGATGACCGAACAGCATCCGGTAGGCGGTGGCAAGCGTCAGGGTATAACAGGCGCTTTCCTCCCAGGTCAGATGCCGCGGGCGCTCCATCAACTGCTGGGCCTGCACCCGCGTGAACTGGGCAAAGGAACCGTCCGGGGTTTCATAGCCCCAGATCCGCTGGCTGGGCGAAAACATCGGGTCGCCGCCGTTGCATTCCTCGTCGTCGCCATCGTCCTGGTTGCAATGGACGACAACCTCGTCGCCGACCTTCCAGCGCTTCACCTTGTCGCCCACCGCCCAGACGATGCCGGCGGCATCCGAACCGGCAATGTGATACGGCGCCTTGTGCACGTCGAAAACCGAGATCGGCGTGCCCAGAGCCGCCCAGACGCCATTGTAGTTGACCCCGGCGGCCATCACCATCACCAGCACCTCGTGGCTGCCGATCTCGGGAACATCGACCACTTCGGGCAGCATCGAGCTTTCGGGTTCGCCGTGGCGCTCGCGCCGGATGACCCAGGCGTGCATCCTTTTGGGGACGAACCCCAGGGGCGGCACCTCGCCCATGGCGTAAAGCTCCTTTTCAGGCGCGCTATACGCCACAACGGTATCGTCGACAGCACTCACGGGGCATGGCTCCATCTGATGCCGCATTGCAGAATCGCGGCGGTTTTCCCGGTTGAATTACCGCTGGTCGGGAAACTTTGCAACAAGAGACAGGCGCAATTTGAAATTTTATGACCGCGCCGATGCGCCTGTTGTCAGTTGCGCCCGCTGTCAGTTGCGCCTGTTGTCAGTTGCGCCCGCTGTCAAGCGGGGCCTCTTGCGCCTGCGCTTTTGCGCCAGTGCGGCGCTCGGGCGGGCCGTTCTCATGGAAATGCTCCACGGATGCGGCATAGTATTCCAGCAGCGCGCGTTCGCTGTCCACCACACGGATCCCGGCGGCGGTTTCGCTGATCATGCGGCGCATCAGCAGGTGGTTGATGGCCACTTCCACCTCCTTTTCCGGGGTCTCGCCCGCAGGGCGCACATGGGCGCCGCTTTCCAGCATCTCGCTCACCCGGCCGCACACGCTCTCTATCACCTGCGCCCGACTCATCGCCCGGTCCGCCCGCAGCAGGCAGTCGGCCAGCAAGGGAACCGGCAGAACCGGCACCATGTCGCGAATGCGCGCCATCAGTTCCCGGCCGATGGCCGCGGTCAGATCGCCGTCGCACAGGCGCGAAAACCGTTCCAGCGAAACCGGCGCGCCGAAACTGACGGCCGCATACCCATAGCGCAGGAACCGCCCGGTCAGGCGCTGATAGAGGTGCTTGACGAAATAGCGCGCCGCCGCCGACCAGCGAAACCTGAACCGCCGCCTGCCCGAGCGACCGGCGGCAATCAGCACCCGATCCTCAAGCACCCGGTCGTAGTTCAGCCCCACCGGCACGAAGGCGACATCGCGGCTCTTGCCGGGGACGAAGTCCGACACGATGTAGCTCAGCAACCCGAGCTTGGGTTCGCCGACGCGCCCATCCAGGCTGAGCCCGCCCTCGGGGAACACCGCCTGCGCCACGCCCGCGGCCGTTGCCATCTGCACGTAGCGCGCCAGAACCCGCCGATACAGCGCATTGCGAGAGCGGCGGCGGATGAAATAGGCCCCCATCGCCTTGATCAGGCGCGACAGCGGCCAGACGCGCGCCCATTCTCCAACGGCATAGGAGAGCGCCGAACGGTCGGCGGCAAGGTAGGTCACCAGCACATAGTCCATGTTCGAGCGGTGGTTCATGATGAAAACGATGGTCGCATCCGGGCTGATACGGCGCAGCGCTTCTTCGTCGAAATAGCCCAGCCGCACCCGGTAGAACGCCCGGCTGATCGCCCGCGCCAGCCGGATGGCGATGCCGAAATAGGCGGTGGCCGAAAACGACGGCACGATTTCGCGCGCATATCTGGTCGCTTCCTGAAAGGCGACCTCTTCGGGCACGCCGGTTTCGCGGGCATGTTCGGCCACCGCCTCGATCACCTTCTGATCGTAGATCAGGCGCTGGATCATGTCGTGGCGGCGCAACAGCTTGAACGGCTGGATCGGGCGTTCGAGCCGCCGGTTGAGCCGGGCCACGACCCGCTCCATGCGGCGACGAAAGAACCAGCGCACCGAGGGCAGGAGCAGATGCGACAGCGCCGTGACGGCCGCAAAGGCCAGGATCAGGACAAGAAGCCACAGCGGGATTTGGACCGTCTCAGTCATCCGCTGAAGACTGACAGGGATTCGCCCGCGGGTAAATCCCGCCGGCACATCGCCAAGCCCGGAACCCGCCGGCGGGGGGGCGAGCCCGGAACCGGCCGGGGGCTCTTGCCGCAGCGCAGAAAACGTGTTTATTACCTTGTTGCGCCGTTCGCGGCACATCTGAAATTTTCTTGCGCGACAAGGGCCGCCCGCCATGACCTCCCGCCCCGCCAAAGACCGCCCCTGGTTGTTTCGCACCTATGCGGGACATTCCACCGCCGCCGCGTCGAACGCGCTTTATCGCGCCAATCTTGCGCGCGGGCAGACCGGGCTTTCGGTGGCCTTCGACCTGCCCACCCAGACCGGCCACGACAGCGACCACGACCTGGCCCGCGGCGAGGTCGGCAAGGTCGGCGTGCCGATCTGCCACCTGGGCGACATGCGCGCGCTGTTCGATGCCATTCCGCTGGAGCGGATGAACACCTCGATGACGATCAACGCCACCGCCCCCTGGCTGCTGGCGCTCTATGTCGCCCTGGCCGAGGAACAGGGCGCCGACATTTCCGCGCTCCAGGGCACGGTGCAAAACGACATCATCAAGGAATATCTTTCCCGCGGCACCTACATCTGCCCGCCCGAGCCCAGCTTGCGGATGATCACCGATGTCGCCGCCTGGACGCGTGCGCAGATGCCGTGCTGGAACCCGATGAACGTCTGTTCCTACCACCTG
>Ga0256841_1003913_pt1 | contig 10969 bp, 9 predicted proteins | sample 356308metaG_FD_185971 | JGI IMG/M metagenome (GOLD analysis project Ga0256841, IMG submission 185971) | Hydrothermal vent microbial communities from Mid Atlantic Ridge, Atlantic Ocean - 356-308 | ecosystem: Environmental > Aquatic > Marine > Hydrothermal vents | place: Atlantic Ocean: Mid...
AAAGATCTCTATCGTACTTGTTACAAGGGAGATATCGCCGAAGTGGAAGGGCGTTTTTGCCGCCTATTTACGCCTCCTGAAGTGCTTCCCGATACCAGCCCCAGGCACCTGTTGAACGAGCTTGGCAAAACCAACGGGCTCATGGATGAGCAAAATGCCGCCGACGCCATCGGCGATAGCAACGTACCTGCCGGTTTTACCTTTTTTGGCCAATTCGTCGATCACGACATCACTCTGGATACCGTCTCCCGGCTGGATTCTTTGGCCGTCCCCGGCGCAATCCGCAATATGCGCACCCCCACCCTGGACCTGGATTGTGTCTATGCCGGCGGACGGGATGCCACCCCCTATCTTTATAAACCCGACGGCAGATTGATCACCCGTCCGGTGGTTGACGTGGATAGCGGCACACCGTTCCGCGATCTGTTACGGGTGAATGTCGGCGGCAATATCCGCCGCGCGGTCATCGGCGACCCGCGTAATGACGAGAATCCATTCATATCCCAGCTGCAGCTGGGGATGATCGAATTCCACAATAAGATTTTCAATGCCCTGCCCGCCACCGGGCACCGCTTTGAAGACGCCCGGGATACTGTCATTCACTATTATCACCGGGTGATTCTGGAAGACTTTTTGCCACGGATTATCGACAATGACCTTTTAGAGGACATTTGCATACACGGCAACTGTTACTACAAAATCGATCAAGGCCGCCAGCCCTGCATGCCCGTCGAGTTTGCGGTTGCCGCCTACCGTTACGGCCATAGCCAGGTCCGGGCCCGTTATAACTATAACGATAATCAGCTGGACGTGGATGTTTTCCAGCTGGGCGCTTTCAGGCGGGTACAGCACAAGATCGACTGGAAATACCTGTTTGAATTGAACGGCGGCGCCGATACTCAAATGGCGCGCAAAATCGATACCGCTCTGCCTCATGCCCTGATGGCGATGCCCAGGAGAATCACCGGTATCGAAGGCGATTCCCTGGCGGCCCGCAATCTGCGGCGGGGGCTTTCCTTCCGGCTGCCTTCGGGACAAGCCATCGCCCGCAAAATGGAAGCCGATGGCAAGCTGTCGGGCAGTGTCCTGGAGGTCAGCGATGAATTGAAAGCCTTGGGCTTCAAGCAAACCCCATTGTGGTTCTATTGCCTGCAAGAAGCCCAGACCATAGGTTCCGGCAACAAGCTGGGACCGGTGGGCGGCCGCATCGTGGCGGAAGTTCTCATCGGACTGCTCAATGAATACCGCAACCGCACCGGCAAGGGACTGGATTACCTGCCAACCGTGACTGTGCCGCAACAATCGCCCGACCGGTTCCAGATCATCGATCTTTTATTATATTAACCCGGCAATCAAACAGGTCTTCCTGACCGTTTGATTGCGCGCCCTTGTCCATCGGCGATATTGCGCGGAATCTCTTGACGGACAAGGGCTGACATCGGCTATCGCCGATGGCGGCGCATCCTTGCGCCACGATTAACCCGGCAATAAAGATTGCCGGGTTAAGCACTTTCGCCGGCGTTACTTGATTTACTTCCCCCAACGCAGGCTAGGTGTTACCACGGGCGCGTCCCAGAGAGCTTTGGTTTCTTCATCCAATCGGGTGAGTGTCAGGGAGGCGCCCGCCATTTCCAATGATGTGCAGTAATTGCCCACCAAAGACCGGGCCAGGGCGAACCCCCTCGCTTCCAGTTCCCGGGCGGCGGCATTGAACAAAATATACAGCTCCATCAAAGGCGTGCCGCCCAGGCCGTTACACAAAAGCAACAAGGGCTCGCCCGCCCGTGGCTTGAGATCCTGGCAGATGGCATCGATCAGTTTGCCGGCGATTTCATCGGCGGACATGGCCTGCACCCTTTCCCGCCCCGGTTCGCCGTGAATGCCAACCCCCAATTCGAATTCGTTTTCCGCCAGGCTGAAAGTTGGGGTGCCGGCTGCCGGCACGGTACAACTGGTCAAGGCGACGGCCATGGAGCCGGTAGCGGCGTTGACTTTCTCCGCCAGGGCTTTGCACGCGGCCAAATCATCGCCCCTTTCCGCCGCCGCGCCGACAATCTTTTCCACAATCACGGTTCCCGCCACGCCCCGGCGGCCATGGGTATGAGTGGAATCGAACACCGCCACGTCGTCGGTAATCAAAACAGTTTCGGTGGCCGCCGAAGTCATCTCCGCCGCCATTTCGAAATTCATCACATCGCCGGAATAATTCTTGACGATATATAACACCCCGGCGCCGCTGTCCACCGCCTCGGCCGCCGCCATCATTTGATCCGGCGTCGGCGAAGTAAAGACCTCCCCGGGACAAGCGGCATCGAGCATGCCTTCGCCGACAAAACCGATGTGCATGGGCTCGTGGCCGGAACCTCCGCCGCTGACGAGCGCTACTTTGCCGGCTTTGGGCGCATTCTTCCGCCGGACAAACCTGCCGGTTTCTTCATAGGCAATCAAATCGCCGTGGGCACGGGCAAAGCCGCTCAAAGCCTCTTTGAGTACATTTTGCGGTTGGTTGATGATTTTTTTCATGCCCTACCCTCCAGCACGTCACAAATTTTCTTGACCGCCAATTGCGAGGCCCGGGCGCCCGGATCCCAATGGCCAATGGAACGATCTCCCAAGGAAGCCGCCCTGCCCTTGGTCGCCCGCATGGACTTGGTTTTCTCCAGTGCCTCATCGGCGGTTTGACGGATACGCGCAAGCAAATCGCCGCCGCCCTGCTCCAGGGTTTCCAGTACCGGCACCAGGACATCCAGCATGGTTTTTTGCCCCACGTCGGCTTTGCCCCGGGCTTTGACGGACTCTATCCCGGCGGCAAATACCTTTGCCAATTCCGCCGCATTTTCAGGAGCCTTGCCGGCGGCTTTGCCCATGGCCATCAGCAATGAACCATAAAGCGGGCCGGAAGAACCGCCCACGGTCGTCACCAACAGCATGCCCATTTTCTGCATGGCAGCGGGAAACGGCAGGCCGGCGATCTCATCGGCGGCATCGGCAATCGCCAATACGCCCCGTTTGATGTTACTGCCAAAATCGCCGTCTCCGGTTGCCTGATCCAGTTGCGTCAGCTCCTGTTCGTGGGTGGCAATCTCCTCCGCCACCGCCAAGATGATTTTTTTCAATTGTTCTTTCTCCATCCAAAGCCACCTCGGTCTTGTCAGATTGATGATTCGCGCAAGTTTAAACGATTAAATGCTCCAATGTCCGGGCCTTGTCCACAATGCCCCCTGTCAGTTCGGCCAGGCCGGAGGTTGCCAGCATGGCACGAAAGTGCTGGCTGCGGCGGGTCATGTGAGAAGCCGCCAGCATAAGTTCCAGCTCAGGCTCGGGCAGCGCGCGCATGAAGCGCTTGATGAGATTGACATCCACCCCGTTGACATCAAAATCCCCCAGCGCCAGTGCCCTGGAAAAACTGTAGAACTGGCGGATTTTGGCTTCGCAGATTTGGGCGTAACGTTGTCGCCGGGAACGGTCCTTGAGCGATTCCTGAATGGCCAGGGCCGCCAAAACAGCGCTGTAAAAGGCATTCAAAACCCCGTGGGAAAAAATGGGATCGACAAACCCGCCGGCATCACCGATGCAATAAATATTTTCCCGGCATAACGCTTCCACATGATAGGAAAAATCAGGCCGGCCACCAAGAGAATCCCCGATAAACGCCGCATCTTGTAATAATTCCCGCAAATAGGGGGTTTTCCGGCAGGTTTCGAGAAAATAACGCAACCGTTCCCGGGGGCCTTTTTTTCCCGCCTTGCCCCGGTAAATCACCAACCCCACGCTGGTTTTCCGGCGCAGGGGAATATGCCAGATCCAACCATCCTCATAGGAGAGGACAAAGGTGACAGGCGCTTTTTCCCCCAAGGCCAGAAAGGGATAACCGCGCCCATCGCCAGCCAAAAAGCGGGCATTGTCAAAATACCCCCAAAAGGAAAGAAACTGGTGCCGGGATTGGGCCAACCGTTTACTGCGGGATTGGCGGGCCACCAGCGTGGAAGCGCCGCTGGCATCAATCAAATAGCGGCACTTGATTTCTCCCAAGGCGGGGCTTGAGCCGCGCCGGTCCCGGTAGTACAGGCGGGGGGAACCTCCGTTGGCATCGACCCGGGTAGCGGCAACTTCCTGGAAAATCCGCGCCCCGCACGCCTCGGCATGCTGTAATAACAAATGGTCGAAACAGTCCCGCTCCACATGCAGCGCGGGCCGCTGGAAACCGAAATCGGAAAAGGCGATGCGGTGGATGCCGCCCTCCCAAACCGTGATTGCCCCAGCCTTGGCAACGAAACCTTGTTGTTCGATTTTGGCGCTTGCGCCCGTCAGGTCGGTATATTTCCAGAAATGCGGAATCAAACTCTCTCCCACCATGGGGCGGGGGTGCCTGTCCCGTTCCAGTACCACCGTATCGACGCCCGCCCTGGCCAACAGGGCAGCGGCGCTACTGCCCGCTGGCCCGGCGCCGATGATGGCGACATCACAGTGGGGAGGAATGGACGCCGGGCTCATGGCATCCCCTCCAGGCGGAATCTTCCCTTGAGGAGGGTGGCTTGCCAAGGGTTGTCGCCGCTCCAGAGATTTCCCGCCAACAACTCGCTGATAGCTTGCTTGATTTGGGCGTCGCGGTGGGCTTCAAAAAATACGTTATTGATCAATTGCGATTGGTAAAAACGCTCCACGAAAGCATACATGGTATTGAAGCCCAACTGATGGGCCGCATCGTCTGCCTGATGAAGATGAGGATCGCCTTCGCAGCCGTCCACCAAACCTTGATGAATCCGGTCCGCGGCACGGGCGGCGCCGGTCAGGGCGAGAAAGACTCCCGAAGAAAACACCGGATCGAGGAAGCCCGCCGCATCCCCCACACTGATAAAACGGGCCCCGTAACGGGCGCGATTGAGAAAACTGAAATTGGCCTCGGATTTGACCGGCCAGCACTGCCGCGCCCCCTGCAAGAGCTGACTTAACAAGGCAGAGCCTGCGACATAGCGGTGAAACAATGTTTCTGTGGTCACTCCTCCAGGCTTTCTGCCGCGCACTACCAAACCTATACTTACCCGCCTTGGAGCCAGGGGAATCACCCAGATCCAACCGATATCCACCATCAAAATCCAGATATTACCGCTCTTGAACAATTGCTCCGCCAACTGTCCGCGGACGGGAGCATAATGGGAATACAGCGCGAAACTCCCCAGGGTTTTGACCTTTTCCAGGGTCCGCTGGCGCCGCCCCAGCATGGCACCGCGGCCCGTGGCATCGACCAGATAACGGGCATGAACGCGTCCATCGCTTGTATCCACCACCACTTGACCGGCACTGAAATCCACCCCTTTCACCGCGCAATTTTGCCGGGTCTCGGCGCCGTGCCTGCGGGCATTTTCGAAAAGCTTGCTATCGAATGCACTGCGTTCCACCTGATAGGCCCGCTTTTCTCCGCTGAGCTGGAAAAACATGCGCTTTTCCTGTGATTCATCGATGAAAACGGCGCCGGACTTAAACACGTTGCCCTCACTCCAGTCCAGCCCCAGCCTCTGGATGACCGGCTCGCTATAAGGCAACATGGATTCGCCGATGTGAAAGCGGGGATGCCGCCCTTTTTCCAGCAACAAAACGCGATGCCCGTACTGGGCCAACAAGGTGGCGGCGGTGCTGCCAGCGGGGCCGCCGCCGGCAACGATGACATCGTATCGATGTTGGTGTGTCATTCGTCGGCTCCACAAGATTTCAAGGGGATGGACCACCCCGCCCCCAAGGCCATGTCGCCGCCTGTTTTGCCCGCAGACACTGCCCGGAACAGAGGCGCCGCGGCCAAAGCCGGGCATTCATGGGCCAGTCTGGCATCGTCGCCTTCCAATGCCGCAGCCGATGGCTCAGGGCGGCCCAATATTGCCTTGGCGTTGTCTGGCAAATCACTCAATACCCAAGCCAGGGCAGCCGGATAAAGCCCCACGCCAGGCTCCAGATAATCAGGCCAAACTTCCTCGTAACACACCACGAGCAAGGATCGGGCACCGCTCTGCAAGCGGCACCAGGCCTCCAGCCAGGCCATGGCCACGGTGGCTTCCGCCGCCGCCAGGGAGGTCGAAGGCTGTTGACAACCGGTCACAATACTCCAATAACCGGCGGCGGTATTGTGAACCGAGTTATGAAACAGGGTTGGGGAAATCCAGCCATCGGGCTTGGCCAGCTCGATGCAAAGCCGGTCGGTCACTTGCATCTCGCTGCCGGCGCTGGCAAAGACGGCAGGCAAATCAGCCGGATTCAAACCGGCATCTTCACACGCCAACAAACCGGCGGTTAATGCCAACTGTACCGCCTGGCTGGTCCGCCGCCGCACCGATGCAGGAATCCGCCGCTTGTCTGGCAAAACCGCGGGGAACCCCAACCGCCCGGGCAACGTTTCATCAAGGCTGCAACAGGCCCAACCCGCCAAATACACTGAGAAAGCCGGCGAATGATTCATGGTGATGCCAACGCCATGCCGCTTCGCGCCAGCAATACACTGGCGTTACTGCCACCAAAACCGAAGGCGTTGCAAAGGGCAAAAGCCACTTGATCGTTCTCTTCGGGGTCGCGCAACAACTGCAATTTTACCTCTGGATCGGGGGTTTCCAGGCCACAAGTACCCGGCAAAAAACCCTCCAGCATGGCAACCAATGTGGCCACCACTTCCACAGCCCCCGAAGCGCCCAGGGTATGGCCCACCAAGCCCTTGATGCCGCTGCATGGAACCCGGTCTCGCAACAGCCGGGAGATCGCCTTGGCCTCGGCCAAATCATTCAGGCGGGTAGCGGTAGCGTGAAGATTCACGTAGCCCACTTGCTCCGGCTCAATATTCGCCATGGCCAGGGCTTGCCGCATGGCGGCTTCCGCGCCCTTGCCCTCCGGGTCCGGGGTACTCATGTGATGGGCGTCGGACGATTCTCCCACGGCCAGCAAGTGCGGACAGTCTCTATTGTCGCGGCAGGTTTTTTCCAACAACAGCATAGCCGCGCCTTCGCCTATATTGATACCACAACGCTCCGCATCCATGGGGCGGCAGGGGCTGGGCGAGATCAGATCGAGCGCATGAAACCCCCGCAACGTCAGGCGGCACAAAGTATCCACACCGGCCACCAAAACGGCATCGCAAACCCCTGTATGAATCAACCGCTGCGCCGACCCCAGCGCCTTGGCGCTGGAAGAACAGGCGGTGGAAACCGCATAACACGGCCCTTTCAATGCCAATTCCTTGCGCAGAAACTCCGCGGTTGCTTGCACCGCGTGGCGGCGGAAAAAGTTGAAATCCTCCGGCATACGCCCGTGCCTGACAAAATGCATGTAGGCTTGTTCCGAATCATAGATACCGGAAGTGCTGGTCCCAAGCACCACGCCGACCCGCCCGGCATCGTAACGATCCCGGACAGTTTCGATTGTGTCCCGGAAACCATCGGCTTCCAGGGCAGCCAAGGCGTAGCGGGCATTGCGGCAATCGAAGTCTTTCCGCGCGGGAGCAATGGCCGGCATGGGATCAGGAGCCTCGCCGACCACGGTGGGGAAAGGCAGGGAAACAAATCCAGGCGGCGCCAACCGGCAACGATTTTCCCGTAGCGCCTGCCGCAAGGCGGCATTGCTGCTCCCGGCCACCGACTGGCATTGCCAAGCGGTAATAGCCACCGGGCTCGTCAAGGGTGCCAATTTATTTCCCTCCGCTCTTCTCCAAGGGCAGTCCTTTGGCGCGCCAGCCAAGCATGTGGCCTTTCAATAATCGAATGTTTCTACATCCGAGGCTTTTAAAACCCGCGGCGGCGATATAAGCCCGGGGGCCGTGTTCGCAAGTCACGACGACGGGTTTTTCTCGGCATGCCTGTTTCAATGCCTGCGTCATCTTCCCGGCAACATTCCAAAACGGTATATTGATCGCGCCAGGAATATGGCCGCTTTGGTATTCCATCGCTGACCGCACATCGAAAATCAGGGGCCGGGATTGAGAGTCCAACTGCCCGGCAAGACTTTCCGGCGGGATTGTCCGGTTAGCGCAACCGGTTAATAACACGCATAAAAAAGAAATAATCCTTGCCATGAATCCCGATACCCCTTTGCTTCCAATACCGCTACATTGTAACGGAATCGGTTATTGCGGTTCGAGCAATACCGGCAGCAGGGCAATCGCATGAACCGATTCTCCCCTCTCCCTCTGGAGAGGAGCCGTGGGAGAGGGGGAAAACACCGTTGCATTCATCGGCTCAAGCCCTCACCCCAATCCCTCTCCCAGAAGGAGAGGGGCTTCAATACATCAAGTTTGAACGGGAAAAACAGCAGTCATGGGATTGCCCTGACGAGCTGATCTCTTTGGGATTTTGATATACTTTCATCATATTTTACTGCTATTGGCAAGCGACAAGCATGGCTTTGGCCCAGGAAGACATCGACCAGATCCGCCGACTGATCCGCGAAGAAATGGAGGCCCACTCCCCCGCCAGCACGGTGCGTTACGATCTGGACCTGCGCGAACGCATCGTGCGAGTGGAAGAAGAACTCAAGCACCAGCGCGAATTGATGGAACAGGGCTTCCACCTGATGGAGAAGCGCTTCGAGCAAGTCGATAAACGTCTCGATCTAATGGAAACCCTGCTCCAGCAAATGCAGGAATCCAACAACAAGCGCTTCGAACACATCGACAAGCGCTTCGAACAAATCGACAAACGTTTCGAACAGATAGAGAGGCGTTTTGAGCAAATGGACCAACGTTTCGAACACCTCACCGAACGCATCGACCGTTTCATGCGCTGGTCCTTTGCCCTTACCCTTACCGTCGGCGGTCTGGTGGTAGCTGCTATCAAGTATCTGCCGTAATCTTATCCTCGCCCAGCAGCCCTGAAAGTTCGCCATCATCTGTAAACCCGAGTTGACGACGCCCGGCAGGGTAAAGCAATATCCAGGTTAAGGCAACGCAATCCCCCGAATCCGCTGGTACAACTCCACCGCGTAGGAGTCGGTCATGCCGGCGACAAAATCGGTAGCCAGTAAAATACGTTGGTAGGGAGACAAGACGGCCAGGTCGGGCAATGGCCGGGGCATGAGCTGGAGCAGGGTGCGGCTGCGGGAGCTGGCCCGGCTGCCTTTGGCGGCCCGGTCTTCGATGGCCTCGACAAAGGCATCGAGAAGCCCGGCGATGACCTCGAAGCCACAGGCTTTTACTTCCACGACCGGGCGGGCGTAATAAACTTGGGTCTCAGCCACCTGTTTGAATCTGGCAAAGGCACCAGCCAGTTCAATGTGCTCGAGCAAGGGAGCGTCAAAGCAGCCCGCCATAATTCCCTCATAATGCGCATCGAACACGGCGATGACCTGGCGGACAACATGGTCGATGGTCACCGAACGACAGTAGCTGGCCCGCTGGGAATGGTCCGGCAGGCAATCAAGGCGCCGGCGGTGGCGAGCTTCGAGAAAGGGTTCATGCAATTGATAAAGGGTAGCGAAATCCAGCACCCCGGTCTTGAATCCATCCTCGATATCAATGACGTGGTAACAAATATCGTCGGCGGCTTCTACCAGAAAGGCCAAGGGGTGGCGGTACCAGGCGGGTTTCCCGCCGGGCTTGGGTAAAAGGCCGGCGGTTTCGGCCACTTGCGCAAACCAGGCGGCTTCACTCGTGAAAAACCCGTATTTCCGGCCACTGGCCCCTTGTTTCTGGGCTTCCCCGGCCGCCGCCGGGCGAGGGTATTTCATCATGGTGGCCAACATGGCGCAGGTCATTTGCATGCCGCCGGGCTGACCGGGATTCTGGAGCACACATAAGGTTCTAAAGCCTTGGGCGTTGCCTTCAAATTCGAGCAAATCGCGGCGCTGATCTTCGTTTAATCCGGACAGTCCCGGCCATCGTCCAAACCATTCGCGGATGGCGTCCTCGCCTGCGTGACCAAAGGGAGGATTGCCGATGTCGTGTGCCAGGCAAGCCGCTGCCACCAGTGTGCCAACGTCTTGCGGGATGACCACTTCAGATAGCTCCGGCGCTTGCCGCAGGACAACCTCTGCCGCCAGCATTCCCAAAGAACGGCCCACGCTGGCCACTTCCAGACTATGGGTCAGGCGAGTGCGGACATAATCACTTTTGGCCAGGGGAAAGATTTGGGTTTTGTCTTGCAGCCGCCGGAAAGCAGAGGAAAAGATAATCCGGTCATAATCCCGGGCAAACTCGGTGCGAGGCGGCGACAAGTCCCCGCCTTCGGCTGCTTTCCCCAAGCGCCTGGTGGAAAGCAATTGGCGCCAGCGCCGAACAGCTTTCATCCCGTCATTTGACAAATTTCCCAATGGCCGCACCTTGCGTGGCCCGCCGCAGGTCTTCGCTGCGGATTTCCAGCGCGTATCCGAGCACGCCACTGCCGATAATCACTTTATCGTGTTCGAACACGCTTTCATCTATCAATTGCCGCACCGTTTCCGGCAAGGCAATAGGCGGCACCGCACCGATGGGATACCCTGTCGCCTCCAATACTTCGTCTTGATCGGCCATGGTCAAGCGCCGCTCCCCCAGGGTTTTGCGCAGCACCGCCCAATCCGCCCGGCCATTGCCGGGAACAGCCAGTAACACAAAGTTTCCGTTGCCGGTGCGAAACACCAAACTGCGGACAATTTGCTCCGGCTTCTGTCCCTTGGCCTGCACCAATTCTTCCAGGGAACGGACTGGTTTTTTATCAGGATCCAAGGGAATCTCAACCCAGTCATATTCAATCCCCAATTGATCGAGCAGTTGGGTAACCGGGGAAGATAATTGCGCCATCATAAACTCCTTCCTCATTCGACCAACCTAAGATAATAGGCCCATTGCCCCCCGCTTCCAACCCAAAATTGACAGCAAAAACCAACTGCGGCTGACAAATCCTACTATTCTGGTAGAATACTCGATTCATTGGAGAGGTGTCCGAGTGGTTGAAGGAGCACGACTGGAACTCGTGTATACCCTAACCGGGTATCGAGGGTTCGAATCCCTCCCTCTCCGCCA
>Ga0256841_1003914_pt1 | contig 10964 bp, 9 predicted proteins | sample 356308metaG_FD_185971 | JGI IMG/M metagenome (GOLD analysis project Ga0256841, IMG submission 185971) | Hydrothermal vent microbial communities from Mid Atlantic Ridge, Atlantic Ocean - 356-308 | ecosystem: Environmental > Aquatic > Marine > Hydrothermal vents | place: Atlantic Ocean: Mid...
ATTTTGCCTATCCCTATGGTGATCCTGGTTCCGCATCCAGCCGTGAGTTCGAAATCATGAATGAATTGGGTTTCAAGACATCGACGACCACGCGTAAAGCCATGCTTTTCCCGGAGCATGCGTATCACCTTCAGGCACTACCCAGAGTTTCCTTGAATGGAGGTTTCCAGTCACAAAGATATGTCAGGCTTTTTTTAAGTGGGGCCCCCTTTGCATTCTCGAACAAATTTCATTGATTGAATGTCACGTAGAAGTTTTTAATGGTTTATCTGAAAGTATGGATAATGTCGATGTTCTTTATTATCGAAGGAATGACAAAAGATAGTAAGTAACAGATTGACTGCGTCCGGAAATGTAGAGAGTGATCATAATCTTGTAAAACTCAACTGCTTCACAGGTAGTAAAAATTAGTTTACGTTATCTTCTTTTTCTTATGAGCACGTGGATGAGCCTGATCATAAACCTGAGCTAAATGCTGAAAATCCAGATGTGTATAAACCTGCGTTGTGCTGATATCTGAGTGACCTAATAATTCCTGAATAGCTCGTAGATCCCCTGAAGACTCCAGCAGGTGACTGGCAAAAGAGTGGCGCAACATGTGGGGATTCAGGGTCCCCTCCAGATTTTGCTTTATTCCCCAGTGATGGAAACGTTGCTGGATTGAGCGGACCGAGATGCGTTTTCCGTTTCTGTTCAAAAAGATCGCGGGATTCTCGCCTCTAAGAAAATCTTGTCTTAAATCAAGCCATTTTCTGATTGCAGCGATTGCCTTGGAACCGACCGGTACAATCCGTTGCTTGTTTCCTTTGCCGGTGACATGAACTTGGGATGAGGCAAGATCAAGGTCATTCAAATTCAGTGCAGCCAGTTCGGAAACCCGCAAGCCTGAGGAATACATCAGCTCCATCATGGCAAGATCACGACAGGCCAATGGATCATTCGCACCGATCGCAAGAAGAGTGTTTGCTTCATCCGTATTGAGGACTTTTGGTAGTTTTCGTGTGGACTTGGGCGCCTTGATGACTTCGGCAGGGTTGGCCTGAACCAGTCCTTCATCGATCAGAAAACGGAAAAACCGGCGTAATGAGGAGAGAGTTCGCTGCAGGCTACGGCCACTCAGTCCCTTTCGATGACGTGAGGCGATATAGCTTCTGATCTCACTGATGCCGACATCTTGCCACGAACCGGTTTGATGTGATTTCAGATAATCGATGAATGCCTCGAGATCACGCTGATAGGCGAGCCGGGTATTCTCTGATCGATCCGAGAGTTGTAGAAGAAACGGCCTGAGTTGAGCTTCTAATGACATAATGGTTTATCGGGTGAGATAGGGATTGAGCGCCAGAGCTGTGATATCCGCCATCTGAGAAAGGATTTCTGTTCCCATGTCTTGCTGATAACGATCGGGGCTTTGACTGCCGATGGCCAGCAGCCCGTTCCAGTTATTGCCAAAAAGGGGAACCAGCACAGATGAACCATACTCGGGCAGTTCATCGGAGAACAGTGCATGATGCTGTTCTTCTTCGAGTCGCCCACAGACAGGTTGACGGGTTTTGAAAATGTCTTCAAAAAGACCTTTTTCAGGCCAGTCTTCACCAACAAGTTCAGGCAGGCTTTCCTCGCATTCAGCAAGAATACGGAGAACAATTTTGTCGGCCCTGAAGTCAGAGATGAGCGTTCTTTTGATGGTTTTCAACAATGTCTGCAGGTCATTTGTCTGAATCAGCTTCTCAGCCATCTGGTGCAGGCGTTCACTTAGCTGACCGTTCTCCTTCGCGATTTCGATCAGCTCCTTGAGCTGATGCTTATGCTGGCGGACCTGTTCTCTGAGGACAGAGACCTGTCGTTCTACCAGTGATATTGCAGCTCCGGTGGCGTGGGGAATCGTCAATTCAGAAAGAAGATCGGGATGCTCCATCAGCAGGTTGGGATGCGCCCGCAAGTAGGAAATGACCGCAGCCGTGTTGAGTCCGTCTGCGAGGTGGGGTTCTTTTTTTCCGCTCATAACTCAATTACTCCTTCAAAAACCCGGGTTACCGGTCCGGTCATCATGACAGGTTGATCGGGACCTGCCCAAGCAATTTGTAACTCTCCTCCAGGCAGTGTAACTGAGGTCACGTTATCCAGCCGATCATTGACGATGCCTGCAACCACCGCGGCACAGGCACCCGTACCGCACGCCAGGGTTTCTCCGACCCCTCGTTCATGGACACGTAGCCTGATCCGGTCACGATCGATGATCTGCATGAATCCGACATTGACTCTTTCCGGGAAAAGTTCATGCGATTCGATCAATGGGCCCCATGATCCCACCGGTGCTTTATCCACATCCGCGACCTCGAGAATCGCATGCGGGTTGCCCATAGAGAGCGCAGCAAATTCTATAGTGAGATCATTGATTTTCACTTTATAAGTACGTTCACGCTGATCAAAGCAAACAGGAATGTCAGCCGGTTCAAAGCGGGGGATACCCATATTCACCGTGACCTGCCCATCTGGCCGGTTATAGAGCCGGATCAGCCCCTTTGCTGTTTCAGCAATGATTTCCTGTTTATCCAGGCCATGGCTCTCTCTTAGATACACTGCGACACAACGGGCACCATTACCACATTGCTCCACTTCACCCCCATCGGCATTGAAGATACGGTAAGTTACGTCCGCCTTTTCACTTGTAGGTGGCTCCAGCAGCAGTAATTGATCACAGCCCACGCCAAAATGGCGGTCTGCAAGAAAACGGATCTGATCGGGTGACAGCGCGATGTGATCGGTCATGGCATCGATGACCACGAAATCATTTCCCAAGCCGTGCATTTTAACAAAAGCGGTTTTCATAGCGTTATGATAACGAAAACAGCAGTTTATTGCTTGTCGTACGAAGATTATACAGCCACAATACCTGCCCCATGGCTTTGCGTATTCTCGAAATCATCTATCCTATCTTCGCAATCGTTTTCGTTGGCCTTGTCTATGGGAAACGGTATGAACCGGATATGAGCCTACCCAACCGTTTAAATATGGATGTGTTTATTCCTGCCTTATTGTTTACCGTATTGACCCGGGAGGCGGGACATGCTGGCATGTATTTGCAGCTCGCACTTGGAGCGGTTGTGATCATTCTTGGCTCCGGCTTGATTGCATGGAGCATTGCAAGAACAATCAACATCGATCCGAAAACATTATGCCCACCAATAATGTTCAGTAATGCCGGAAATATCGGTTTGCCGTTGATGGTGATGGCTTTCGGAGAAGATGCTTTTCCAGCGGCAGTTGTCGTCTTTCTGGTCGGGAATTTTTTGCATATATCCTTGGGCAGTTATCTGTTAAGCCATCATGCAAATATTCTGAAGGTGGTTATGTCTCCCATGATGATCGCAGTATTACTGGCGATTCTGTTCAGTGTAATCGGCATCAAGCTCGGTGAGACGGTCATAAAACCCGTTGAAATGGTAGGGCAGATCTGTATCCCGTTGATGTTGTTTTCTCTCGGCGTACGATTGGCTGAGGTGGATTTCACTGAATGGCGGTTGGGACTTTTTTCAGCAGTACTGGCTCCGCTGATTGGTGTTGTTATCGCGCTTTCGATCATCCCGTTGCTGGAATTGACGAAAATCCAGCAGGGTGTTCTGTTCCTGTTTGGAGCCTTGCCCCCAGCCGTCATGAATTTCATATTTGCCGAGCACTATCGGCAGGAACCAGAACGGGTCGCGGCTATTGTCCTGATCGGAAATGCCTTTGCCCTGATCTCAATTCCTCTCGCTTTGGTGTATGCTTTGTCCATTGTTGATTAATAAATGTTTTGATCCAAATGAAGGGAAAAATTTTTTTTAACTATGCACTTATCTTCATCAGTGTTCTTCTTTTGGCTGCTTGTAGTTCACAGCCTACCCGCAGCATCCGGGTAGAAGACCGATCCACAGATCAGGCTAAACAGTCGGGAAATACAAAAGAGCCGCTGGTTCAGGCGGACGAGAAATATGCCCGCGGGGATTATGCTACGGCTGCGAAACTCTATCACGATCTGGCCAACGGGGATCCTTTTTTACGTATCAAGGCAGCAGATGCCTATGCCCGTGCAGGAAACAACAAGCTGGCACGTGAGGAGCTGAAACGAGTCGAGGTCGATCGGCTCCGTAATGAGGAGCGCCTGCTCTATAAAATCGTTCGAGCACAGCTTGCCATCAACAAAGGACGAGCCAGAGAGGCCTTCGGTCTGTTGCCTCGAGAAGCCCCCAATACGAGTCTTGATACCCAAATACGTTTGGGTATGGCCCGGGCAGATGCCTGGTTGGCGCTGGGTCGGAATGCTGACGCCGTGATGGAGCGAATCGATATTGACTCTTTTATCATCATCCCGGAAGAACGAACTCTCAATCATCAATGGATCTGGAATCAATTGCAGAATATGCCACGGGAAGATATTTTTTCACCCCCGCCAGGTATGAGCCAGGATGATGCAGGCTGGTGGGCGTTGGCAGCCATCGTCAAACGGGGAAGTTATCGGAAACCGGTTGGTGGAAAGAGTGAGCTGGAGGTATGGAAAGAGACATATCCCGGGCATCCGGCCACGGAAGACATTCTGTTTTTTATCGAAAGCGATCCTGCTACTGGTCCGGCAACTCTAGAATACAGTGGCACTGTTCTCGAAAACATGCCACATAATGTGGCTTTGCTGTTGCCCCTTTCCGGCCATTATGCCCAGGCTGGACAGAGAGTATTGAGTGGCTTCAGGGAAAGGGCTCAGAACGCCAGTTTCAGCACGATCAACTACAAGGTCTATGATTCAGCAGATCTCAATTATTCCCTTGGTGACATCGCCAACTATGCAGTGTCAGACGGAGCTGAAATGTTGATCGGCCCCTTGCAGAAGACCGCTGTGGCCAACCTCCTGTCCTATGGAGATCCAGGGGTACCCGTATTGGCATTGAATACACTTCCTCCAGGCTCGGTGGCCTCGGAAGGATTGTTCCAGTTCGGTCTGAGTCCCGAAAATGAAGCCGTGGAGGTGGCCCGCAGGGCGCTGGCCGATGGACATTATCGAACAGTGGTTCTGGCTTCCGAAGACAAAATGGGTGAGCGGATTGTAAATGCCTTCATGGCAGCATTTGAAGAAGGGGGTGGACGTATTGTTGCATATGATACCTTTACTCCGAAATCCAACACCATCAGCGATGTAGTGAAACAGCTTCTCCGTGCCGGAACGTCTGATCCTCTATGGGAAGATGTTCGCAAGGGGACCAACCGAAAGTCTAATGACGAACAACATATCGACATGATCTTTTTTACTGCTTCTCCCCGTGATTCACGTGTCATCAGGCCGATTATTCAGTTACATCGGGCCTTTGATTTACCGGTGTATTCTTCGGCACGGGTTAACACCCAACCTGATCCGGTGATGGACAAGGATCTTGAAGGATTGATCTTCTGCGACATGCCGGCAGTTCTGTCCGGGGGAAGTGGTCTGTCCCGCTTGGAGGCGCTTGGTGCCGATGCCTACTTATTGGCCAATCAGTTACACAATCTAAGCCAGTCGCCGGGTATGGAAATACCGGGTGAGACTGGACGTTTGAGTATTACATCAACAGGGGAGGTGTGGCGGCATCTCGATTGTGCAGTATTCAAAAGCGGAGAACCCAAGTTACTTCCATAGTAAAGAGAGGGTGTATTTAAATGAGCCAATAAAATCGATCGTTCTAATCAATTTCATTGGCTTTAGTAAACCAATTGTGCTACCGCGTGGATTGTTTGTGTTCAACTTCTGTTGATGTGGCTTACCCCAATGATGTGACATCCTTGTGTCACGTTATTCCCCCGTCAATCTCTATTGACGGGGATATCCATAGGCTGTCAAGAACCAGGGATTTTTTGAAGAGGTTTTAGTGATCGTGCCCACCCGGTCCGTGGACATGTCCATGTTCCAGTTCCTCCGCAGTGGCTTCACGGACATCGACAACATTCACATCGAAATGCAGGGTTTTCCCTGCCAATGGATGGTTTCCATCAACGACGACGGTATCGCCATCAACATCGGTGACAGTGACCACCGAAACCTGCCCATCCGGTGATTGTCCCTGAAACTGCATTCCGGGTTTGATTTCGGTTTCTGGTGGGAACATCTCTCGTGGGATGCGCTGGATCTGGGCCAGATCTCTTTCTCCATATGCCTGGGCTGGTTCAATCGTGACATTCAGGTGATCGCCGGCTTGCTTGTCTTGTAGAGCAGCTTCAAGCCCCGGAATAATATTACGGCCATTATGGAGATAAGCAAAGTTACCATCGGTCGATTGATCGATAACATTGCCCTCATCATCTGTTAGTTTGTAATCGATGGTTGCTACAGCATTTTGTGTAATTTTCATATCTTTTCTCTAGTTTATTTCTTGTGACTCTCTTGTTTCCGCTGGACACCATACAGTTTTTCCCGGATTTGATCAAAGTCACCGGGATTTACGTACTGAAAAATCGCCTTTCCACGCTTATTGAGATTGAGAATGATATCCAGTCCGATATGAGGGTAGAGAAAGTGGCTAATCTTGTCGCCACTCTTGATGATCTCGGTCGGTTGACCAAAACGTAACTTGATCAATTCAGTATCTAACGGGATAGATGCCGGTGTATAGGTAATACTGGAAACTCTCTCGTTCTCAAGAGCTTTCAGTTGTTGGCCTGGCAGTTTCAATTCATATGCACCCGAGGGCATAGCTTTGTGACTGATAGCGGTTTTTTCTATCTCGATCAGCTCACTTTCCGGTATGTCCAGTTTTAGGATTACATTGGCAATGAGGCCTCCCAGATCGACTTTCTCGAACAGGGCTTCGACAGACAGCCTTCCATCAGGATCCCGGAACATGCTGATCATGGGTTCTCTTTTTACATAGTGTTGAAAATCACGGAGGGTGCTCTTGCCGAGGGTCTGGTTGAAAACCGTGGAACGACCATGTTGATCGATGGTGATCTGCCACGGTAGATCCGTGATTCGGGTCATTGATTTCTGCTGTCTGGCTGTATGGAAAAAAAGAAACACGATCAGAATGAGTAACAGCAGGGCCAAACCGAACAGAATTTTTTTCATGGATCTCAAACTTGCAGGGTAATAATAAAAAAAGAGTGTACCGCATAATCGCGGTACACTCTCACCAGTTTATCAGGGCGCAGGCTTATTTTGCCGAGAACACCAGTTCGCCGTCTTTTACATCCACGTGGATGATCTGGCCAGGTTTGTATTTGCCGGCCAGCATGTCCCGCGCCAATGGTGTTTCCAGCAGATGCTGGATCGCACGTTTGAGAGGACGTGCACCATAGACCGGATCAAAGCCTGCTTCACCGAGCTTGTCGAGCGCAGCAGTAGTGACTTCGATATCGAGTCCCTGATCTTGCAGACGTTCACGCAGATGTCTGATCTGTACTTCGGCAATTTCGCGGATCTGTTCCTGAGTCAGTGAATGGAAAACTACTGTCTCGTCGATCCTGTTGATGAATTCTGGACGGAAATGTCTGGAAACGATTTCCATCACAGCTTCTACCATCTTGTCATAGTTTTCTTCTCCCGCCATTTCCTGGATTCGATCAGAACCAAGGTTCGATGTCATCACGATGATAGTGTTCTTGAAATCCACTGTACGCCCCTGACCATCGGTCAAACGACCATCGTCGAGAACCTGCAACAGGATATTGAACACATCCGGATGGGCCTTTTCGACCTCGTCCAGGAGGACGACAGAATAGGGCTTTCGGCGCACGGTTTCCGTTAAATAGCCGCCCTCTTCGTAGCCAACATAGCCTGGAGGCGCACCGATGAGCCTTGCCACGGAGTGTTTCTCCATGAACTCTGACATATCGATACGGACCATGGCATCTTCGGTATCGAACAGGAACTCCGCAAGTGCCTTGCAAAGCTCGGTTTTACCCACACCGGTAGGTCCAAGGAACAGGAACGATGCATTAGGTCGGTTTGGATCAGCCAGGCCGGCCCGTGAACGCCGGATGGCATCGGAAACCGCACGGATTGCTTCGTCTTGACCCACCACACGCTTGTGAAGTTCGTCTTCCAGACGCAGGAGTTTTTCACGTTCGCCCTCCAGCATCTTGGAAACGGGAATACCGGTCCATTTGGAGACCACTTCGGCAATTTCCTCTTCGCTGACCTTGTTTCGCAGGAGCTTGAATTCCTTTGTCTCTGCTTTCGAGGCGTCTTCGAGCTGCTTTTCAAGTTGGGGTATGACACCATATTGCAACTCGGACATACGGTTCAGATCGCCGGCACGTTTGGCATTCTCGAACTCGATACGCGCACGCTCCAGTTCTTCCTTGATGTGAGTTGTGCCCTGAAGAGCTGCCTTCTCCGCCTTCCAGATCTCTTCCAGATCAGAATACTCGCGTTCCAGTGTTTCAATCTCTTCTTCCAGCGTTTCGAGACGTTTCTTGGAGGCTTCATCAGTTTCTTTTTTCAACGCCTCACGTTCGATCTTGAGCTGGATCAGACGGCGTTCAAGCCGGTCCAGCGCCTCGGGTTTGGAATCGATCTCCATTCGAATTCGACTTGCCGCTTCATCGATCAGATCGATCGCCTTGTCAGGCAGCATGCGATCGGTGATATATCGGTGCGACAGGGTTGCCGCTGCAACGATCGCCGGATCAGTGATCTCAACCCCATGATGCACTTCATAACGCTCCTTGAGGCCACGTAGTATGGCGATGGTATCTTCGACCGAAGGTTCATCAACCAGCACCTTTTGAAAGCGGCGTTCCAGTGCCGCATCCTTTTCTATGTATTGGCGGTATTCATCCAAAGTGGTGGCTCCCACGCAATGCAGTTCTCCACGTGCCAGTGCAGGCTTGAGCATGTTACCGGCATCCATTGCACCTTCGGCTTTACCGGCACCCACCATGGTATGGATCTCGTCGATGAAAAGGATAATTTGGCCTTCTTGTTTGGCCAGGTCGTTGAGCAGTGCCTTGAGCCGTTCTTCAAATTCTCCTCGAAATTTGGCACCGGCGATCAAGGCGCCCATGTCCAGGGAGAGCAGGCGTTTGTTACGCAGCCCTTCAGGAACTTCTCCATTGACTATCCGTTGAGCCAGCCCTTCGACAATGGCCGTTTTACCCACACCGGGTTCACCAATGAGAACCGGGTTGTTTTTGGTACGGCGTTGCAATACCTGGATAGTGCGTCGGATCTCATCGTCGCGTCCGATCACGGGATCGAGTTTGCCCTGTTCGGCCCGTTCGGTCAGATCGATGGTGTATTTTTCCAGCGCTTGCCGGTTTTCCTCGGCATTGGGATCGTTGACGGGTTGCCCACCGCGGATATTTTCGATGGCTTGTTCGATGGCTTCTTTGTTGGCGCCGGCTTCTTTGAGCATGTCAGCCACTGGTGTCTTGCCATCTTCCAGAACAGCCAGTACGAAAAGTTCACTGGAGATGAACTGATCATTGCGTTTTTGCGCGATCTTGTCGGTCAGGTTCAAAAGCCGTTCCAGATCACGGGAGAGGTGTACTTCTCCTCCCGTGCCTTCGACGCTGGGCATGTGATCGAGCGCTTCTCCCAGTTTGGAGCGTAGGGCGGTCACGTTGATGCCTGCCTGGGTCAGCAGGTGCCGGACGCTGCTGCCTTCCTGATCGAGAAGAGCGGTCATCAGGTGTACCGGTTCGATGAACTGATGGTCACGCCCCAGTGCCAGACTCTGGGCATCGGCCAGAGCCAGCTGGAATTTTGTTGTCATTTTATCGGGTCGCATTCTTTGTTCTCCTTTACATATAAATTTTTATAATAGGTGTGGGCTGTTTCCCAATAATCAAGGGCCGCGACAAAAAGTTATAGAATAGCGATATGAACACACCCGCTTATATCTTCGATGTCTCCAAGTTTACTGCCAGGATAGAACAATTCTTTGATCTACGACAAAAAACACGTTTTAAACTGCTCTATTCGATCAAGGCATTGCCGATCCCATCAGTTCTGGAACTGATGAGGCCCCATGTCGATGGTTTTTCCGTCAGTTCCCTGTTCGAGGCAAAACTCGCCCGGGAGGTCCTGGGAGAGGAGGGTAGCATACATATCACGTCGCCAGGTCTACGCACAGATGAAATTGCAGAAATACGGGAAGTCTGTGATTATCTAAGTCTTAACTCTTTATCCCAACGGGCGCGTTTTTTCGATCCAATGTTATCGAAGACGAGCTTTGGTGTGCGGATCAACCCACAGCTCTCGTTTCTTGATGATGATCGTTATGATCCCTGTCGCCGGTTCTCCAAACTGGGTGTACCACTTGAGGAGATTGAAACGCTGGACGGTATGAGCGGGCTGCATTTTCATACCATGTTTGCATCCGGGAATGTTTTGCCACTGAAACTGACGCTGGAGAAGATCGAAAGTCGTTTGGGAGATCAGCTAAAGCAGCTTGACTGGATTAATATTGGTGGAGGCTATGTTTTTTGTGATCAGAGTGTCTTCGCCGAGTTCGAGGAGATCATTCGTCGTTTGAGTGACCGTTACGATTTGACCGTATTTTTTGAGCCTGGCCGAGGTATCATTGGTGAGGCAGGTGAACTGGTGACGGAAGTGATCGACCGGTTCGAAAGCGAAGGCAAGACGATTGTTGTCCTGGATACCACGGTCATCCACCATCCAGAGATTTTTGAATACCAGAAACCGCCGGTCATCCGCGAGGCGGTCGATGGTGAAGGCTGGTCCTGTCTTCTGGTCGGTTGTAGCTGCAAGAGCGGGGATTTGTTCGGAGAATATCAGTTCGAACAACCTTTGATGGTGGGATCACGTATTTCGCTAACTGATGTGGGCGCTTACTCACTGGTCAAGGCCAGCCGTTTCAATGGTATCAATCTTCCCTCTGTCTATTTGCGCGATGCTAACGGTAGGTTGGAGTTGATCAAGCAATACGGTTATGAGGATTACACTGCCCATTGGGATTGAAAATAATTATGTTGCGGTGCACAATCCCGTTATGGAA
>Ga0256841_1003915_pt1 | contig 10962 bp, 10 predicted proteins | sample 356308metaG_FD_185971 | JGI IMG/M metagenome (GOLD analysis project Ga0256841, IMG submission 185971) | Hydrothermal vent microbial communities from Mid Atlantic Ridge, Atlantic Ocean - 356-308 | ecosystem: Environmental > Aquatic > Marine > Hydrothermal vents | place: Atlantic Ocean: Mid...
TTCCGAACTTGAAAAGCTCAAGCAGGGAGATGTCACCCAGGCAGAACTCGACAAGGTCAAGATCAACACCAAAGCAGAATTCATCTATTCACTCGAAAGTTCAAGTTCGGTCGCGAGTCTTTACGGGGACTACCTTGCCAAAGGAAATCTCAAACCTTTACTTGAATATGAAGAGAAATTGGATAAAATAACACGCAAAGATATTCAGCGGGTCGCCAGAAAGTATTTTGACCATGACTACTCGACGACCGTGATACTCAAAAAACAAAAAGAAAAAAAATAACCTTGACTTTATGAGGATAGAGAATGAACCATTACATTACCGGTGCTACCACCGCCATCATCACACCTTTCAGGAACGGTACGCTCGATGAAGCAACCTATGCCGCGCTGATACAGAGACAAATAGACCACAACATCGATGCCATCTGCCCGGTAGGAACAACCGGAGAGAGTGCGACACTCAGCCATGATGAACACAAAAGATGCATAGAGATTGCCGTGGAAGTCTGCAAAGGTACCAAAACCAAAGTACTTGCCGGTGCAGGCAGCAATGCAACGCATGAAGCCATCGATATTGCCAAACATGCCGAAGCGTGCGGTGTGGATGCCCTCTTTTCCGTCAGTCCCTATTACAATAAACCAAGCCAGGAGGGTCTTTACCAGCATTACAAAGCGATCGCATCTGCTGTAAAAGTCCCTTTCATGCTTTACAATGTACCCGGTCGTACGGGTGTGGACATTCTTCCCGACACGGTCAAAAGACTCTTTGACGATGTCGAGAATATTATGGGGATCAAAGAGGCCACAGGTTCCATCGAGAGAACTGTCGAACTTTTGGCAAAAGTACCCGACCTGTATGTCTTTTCCGGTGACGATGCTATCGACTTCCCTATTTTGGCAAGCGGGGGAAAAGGAATAACCTCAGTGACAGCGAACCTGCTGCCTGATATGAAAGCGGAGTTGACACATGCCGCACTCGAAGGCGATCTTAAAAAGTCCAAAGCGATCAACGATGCGCTTTTTGCCATCAACAAAGTACTTTTTTGCGAAAGCAACCCCATTCCGATCAAGGCAGCCATGTATATCGCCGGCCTTATCGATACGCTTGAGTACAGACTTCCGCTGGTACCGCCCAGCAGTGAGAACATGAAAAAGATCGAAGCAGTCATGAAAAACTATAAAATCGTAGGAGCGTAACATGGATACAATGAAGGGAAAGACCGTCGTCATAACCGGTGCAACAAAAGGGATCGGTAAAGCATGTGCCCAAAAATTCGCAAGCAACGGCGTCAATGTCGCATTTACCTACAACTCCAACAAGGAAGCAGCAGATGAGATCGCTGCTTCACTTGAACAAAACTACGGCATCAAAGCCAAAGCCTATCCGCTGGATATCCTCGATACCGACCAGTTCAAGCCTCTCTTTGCATCTATCGATGAAGATTTCGACAGAGTGGATTTCTTCGTCTCCAATGCAATGATCTACGGACGCCCTGTCGTCGGTGGTTACGGAAAGTTCATGAAACTCAGACCCAAAAAAGGCTTGGCTAACATCTATACGGCAACAGTCGGTGCCTTCGTTGCCGGCTCCCAGGAAGCGGCGAAACGTATGGAAAAAGTGGGCGGCGGTGCCATTGTCACCCTTAGTTCTACGGGAAATCTCATCTACATCGAGAACTATGCCGGACACGGTACCAACAAAGCAGCCGTCGAAGCTATGGCACGTTACGCCGCGGTAGAACTGGGTGAAATGGGCATCAGGGTCAACGCCGTATCCGGCGGCCCCATTGACACAGACGCACTCAAAGCTTTCACCAACTATGAAGAGGTCAAAGCCGAAACCATTAAACGTTCCGCGCTTAACCGCATGGGAAGTCCCGAAGACCTTGCAGGATCGGTCTACTTCCTCTGCACCGAAGAAGCAAGCTGGATTACAGGACAAACCCTCGTCGTAGATGGCGGAACGACCTTTAGATAGAGTTAAGAGTTAAGAGTTAAGAACTCTGACAAAGATTTTATGAATGGGAACTTTATTTCGCAAAGGGAATGTGTGAAACCCGTCAGGTCTTCACCTTTTCTTTTTTTTGGTTCGTTTCTTTTTCTTTGTGGTGCTACAAAGAAAAAAAATGAACAAACAAACCCAAACAAGGATACAGGAAAATGTCACAGGCAAAAATCTTCAATATCCCCAACATCCTAGCCTTCATCCGTCTCCTTCTCGCACCTCTGATGTTCCTATTCCTCGTCAACCAGGATGCTGCCATCTTCAAAGGCATCCACCCTTCATGGCTGAACTACTTCGCTGCCTTTATCTTCGTCGTAGCAAGTGCCACTGACTTCTTCGACGGCTATATTGCCAGGACTTTCAACCAGATCACTACTTTGGGTGCTATCCTCGATCCGTTGGCGGACAAGATGCTGACCCTCGCCGGATTTCTCGGTCTGATGATGCTGGGGAGCGCTTCCCCCTGGGCTATTTTCCTCATTCTGACGCGTGAACTTTTCATCACAGGATTGCGTGTCTCCGCCATGAATCAGGGAATGGACATTTCCGCATCCTGGATGGGGAAGGTCAAGACTGTCGTACAAATGATCGCCATCGGGTTTTTACTGATGCAATGGCCCGGAGGCACAACACTTTTATGGATCGCCGTTGCCCTCACGCTCTATTCAGGCTATGAATATGTCAGAGATTTCTTCCAAAAGATGTCAAATACATAAAAATACGGATTTATTTTCGTCTTTTTCCGTAATTGCTTAAAAATTAATCACCTCTTTTCATTTACTTTTCATTAATTTACGTTAATATTCCATACATAAAACAAAACAAGGAATAATCATGAAGTTTACAAAACTCAGTTTAGTAGCAGCATTGGCTGTTAGTGCTGCTGTTGCAGGCGGCGATATCGCTCCAGCTCCCGTAGTCGTAGATGAAGCTCCAAAAACAACCATCGATGGAAAGTTGACGGGTTACTACATCACATCCGATTCAGATGCAAGCGGTATGTATGATATGTTTGACAAAGACTGGTCTCAGCTTGGTATGGCTGCGACATTGAATGTCAATCACAAATTTACAGACAGCATTGCTATGAACCTCGGTGCCGTAGGTTATCTGAACACAAACAGAGATATCCCTTTTGACTATATCGGTGAATACTTCGAAGGTCAGCCAAATGGTGCATTCTTCAATGTAGCAAACCTTACTGCAACATTTATGGATACTACATTCATTCTTGGTCGCCAGCTTCTCAATACACCAATGCTGAGCGGGTTTGACTGGTTGCTTGCACCAGGTTCATTTGAAGCCTATACTGTAGCGAACTCTTCTATTGAGAACGTTACATTGATCGGTTCTTATGTCAGAACATGGAGAAAGAACAACACTGGTGACAACTGGATCAACCTTACAAACATCGGTGATGGTAATAACTGGACAGTAAGTGCTGCTTACAACAATGATAAACTTTCCGGAAGTATCTGGTACTATAATGTAGATGCAATGGATTATACACAAGTCTATGTAGATGGCGGATACGACTTTGATGTAGCAAAAGTTGTTGCTCAATATGTTTATACTGACTGGAACAACCAGGATGCATCTAATGTATTTGGTATCAAAGCTACAGCGACACTTGGAAGCTTTGGCCTTATGGCAGCTTATACCAATATTTCTGACAATGTTGCCGGCTGGGTTGGTGTGATGGACGGTCTTTACACAAGTTCATGGAATACAGCATCAGGTGGCTCTGAAGGAAATAACTTCAAAGTTGAAGCAAGTACTGAATTTGCTGGAATTTCAGCATCTGCAAGCTATGCGTACTATGAGTATGACCAATATGCGGTCAATGACAACGATGGACAGGAAATTGACGTGATCCTTGGTTATGATTTCAAAAACACTGATATCACAGTTATTAAAGATATGGATCTTAACGTTGTTTATACAAATACCAACTATGGTAACAACACAGATGATATAAACGCACTTGAAGTTTACGCAAACTACAAATTTTAATCTCCCCCGATTTTTTTGAATACCTCACTCTCCTTTTGGAGAGTGTTCAGGGCACTGCTTTTCCCTAAAATACTTTCTTTTTTTGAATACAAAACTTCTTTTTAAAATTTTACCTTCTTTTTATTGATAACGACTGTCATTTTAATACTTTTTTAAGGACGAAAGGGGTAAATTACGCATAGAAAATTAATTGATAACAGTTTTCATTTTTACTTTTTTAACACTATAAGGAATATTAATCCATGAAAAAGATCGTCGTTGCACTTGCAGGACAGCCCAATGTCGGAAAATCCTCACTCATCAATGCTATCTCCAATGCCAAACTCAAAGTCGGGAATTTTTCCGGTGTCACCGTAGACAAAACGGAAGTGATCTTCAATATTTGCGACGAGGCTGCCTGTAGCGATTATGAAATACACATCATCGACCTTCCGGGTGCCTATTCATTGACAGAATATACTATTGAAGAGAAAGTGACCAAAAGTTTTCTCCAGAGTGATGAATACGACATCATTGTCAATGTCGTCGACTCTACTAACCTTCAAAGAAACCTTCTTTTTACGACACAACTGCTTGAAACAGGGAAAAAGGTCGTGGTTGCCCTCAATATGAATGATGAGGCACAAAAAGAAGGTATCGAAATAGACGAAAAACAGCTTTCTGTCATTCTTGGTGTCCCCTGTATCAAAACCTCTGCCAATACACGGGAAGGCATAGAAGAACTGAAAAAAGCGATCGTAGAAGTCTATGAAAAACCGCAGACAACTTCCAAAGTTATTTATTCCGACCCCATTGAAGAAGAGATCGACCGCATCGTGACCTTTTTGGAAGAAAAAAAATACAAAAGTGATCTTCCCTATCGCCACCTTGCTGTCAAACTGCTTCAGGAAGACGAAGAGATCTATAAGAAAATGCATGATGAGCCTGTATGGATCGAACTTCTTCCCATACTCAGAGAAGCATTGGAGCATATCTATCTGCATATGGGTACCAAAGACCTCGAAGAAATATTTGCAGACGAACATTTTGCTTTTGCCAAAGGGGCAAAAATGGAAGTGATGTCCGTCAAGTCCATGAGAGCGAAGAACCTGACACAAAAGATCGACAACCTGCTTATCAACAAATGGCTGGGTATCCCCCTCTTTCTTTTCTTTATGTGGGCACTCTTCCAGCTGACGTTCGAACTGGGAAATGTTCCCATGGATTACATCGATCAGGCTTTCACCTGGATGGGAGAAGAGGCAAAGAATGTTTTTGGGCACGGAGAGCTGGGTTCATTGGTCGCCGACGGTATTATCGCCGGTGTCGGTGCGGTCATTATGTTCCTGCCCAATATCATTATCCTCTTCTTCGGGATCGCCCTGCTGGAGACGACCGGGTACATGAGCCGTGTCGCTTTCCTGCTTGATGGGTTCTTCCACAAATTCGGCTTGCACGGAAAGAGTTTCATTCCTCTCGTGACAGGATTTGGATGCTCCGTACCTGCCTACATGGCTGCCCGTACACTGAAAAATGAAAAAGACAGACTTATCACACTTTTCATCATTGGATTTATGAGCTGCGGGGCCAGACTCCCCATTTATGTACTCTTTGCCGGTGCATTTTTCGGACAGGAGCATGCGGGGAACATCCTTTTTCTTATTTATATCTCCGGGGCGATACTCGGCCTTTTCATGGCCAAAGCCCTCAAAACCTTTGTATTCAAAGGAGAAGATGAACCTTTTGTTATGGAGATGCCAAAATACAGAATGCCTTCATTCAAGCTCATCTGGCACACGGTTTACGGTCAGGCAAAGTCCTATATGAAAAAAGCGGGGACCTTTATTCTCGGTGCAGCTGTTTTGGTGTGGTTCGCCAGCAACTACCCCAAAGATCCCACATTACAACAGCAGTATGCGGTAAAGATCGAACAGGCACAAAATACACAGGAAAAAAGAAAACTCTCCAACGCACTTTCTGCCAAACTGCTTGAAGAGAGCTACCTGGGCAAGATCGGGCATGCGAGTGAGCCTTTCTTTGCACCGCTTGGACTGGACTGGAGAATGTCAGTGGCACTTGAAGCAGGACTGGCCGCCAAAGAAGTCGTCGTTTCCACACTGGGTGTACTTTACTCTCTGGGAGACCAGGTAGATGCCCAGAGCAATTCGCTCATGGCGCAGATCAGAGCACAGATCCCTTTGCCTGCCGCCATTGCCTTCATTGTCTTTGTGATGATCTACCTGCCCTGCTTCGCCGCTTCCGCAGTCTTTGCCAAAGAGGCTGGTGGGTGGAAATATCTGGTCTATCTCTTTTTTATGACCACAGCCAGTGCCTGGATACTGAGTTTTATCGCGTACCGGGTGACGTTGCTGATCACGTGATATAACAAGCAGCAACCGTGTATCCCCGCGTAGGGTGGGATAGATCAAAATACAATAAACAATAGAGGAAAAACATGAAACTGACTGAACTGACCAAAGGCGACAAAGCCGAGATCATCAAGATCCATGCGGACAAACCGCTCAAAGACCGCTTGAGCTCATTTGGGGTCATGCGGGGAGAAGAACTGACCGTCAAGGGCTGTTCCCTTGCCAAGCAGACCATGGAAATAGAGGTAGGAACAACACTCATTGCTTTACGCAAAGAGGAAGCAGAAAAGATCGAAGTGGAAAAAACGTCAAACTAAAACACTGTTTGTAAACCTACAAAGGAGAAGGAACAATGAAAAAAAGAGCCCTGTATACAATTACTTTTTTGATAATGAGCATCAATATTTATGCTGAAGAGCATACTGCTGCCCTGTCAAGACAGGTCACCGATACCAATGCGACCAGAAGTCCGGTAAAAGTAAAAACCGTCAGAAGTGTCCTGGGGAAGAACAACCCTATAGAACATCAAATAGGGCAATTACGTGCCGGCTATATAACATTCAAAGAAAACGGCAGTGACCAAACCAGTGCCTATGCGCTTGGCGGGCACTATCACATAGACAGCAAACGATACAAAGGCCTCAAAGCAGGCCTCTCTGCCTATACCGTCCTGAATGCAGGTATCCGCCAGAACCCTTTGCATGTCAACCAAGATTTTTTTGATGGCGAAGGGCACAGTTTCATAACCCTCTCCGAAGCCTACCTGGACGGGAAATGGGGTGACACAGAGATAAAACTCGGAAGACAGATCCTCGATACACCGCATGCGGACAGTGACGATATCAGAATGATGCCAAACTATTTCACCGCCTATACCGTAACGAATTCTGATGTTCCCGATCTGACACTTTCGGCAGGCTGGGTGACCCAAATGGCCGGCTGGGAAAACGGTGTCGATGCTTCCCGATTCGTCAAGCTCTCCAAAACACTGGAAAGTCCTGAAAATACCAAGGGGGTCTTCTATGCCTCAGCAGCCTATGAAGGTATCAAAGACCTCTCTTTGAGTGTATGGTATTACCGTTATGACGATATCGCCGATGTACTCTATGCCGAAGCCGGATATGAAACAAAGATCTCCGACACATGGCGTGCCACATTCGGCCTGCAGTATGACGCCTCCCGCCAGACAGGAGCGGCTCTGCTGGGCGTTCAGGATGCCACAACATTCGGTATCAGTACCGAATTTGCGAACGAAAAGGCCGGGATACACCTGCTCGCGGCTTACAACAGGGACAGCGGAGATACCGGGGCTTTCGGCTTGAGTCTGGGCGGCGGGCCGCTCTTTACCTCTATGGAAGATCAGACACTCGATGTCATCGGCAGTGCGGGAGAGGCATGGATGATCGGTGCAGGATACCATTTCGAAGCCATTGGCATTGACGGGCTGACCGCAGGTCTGGCTTACGGACATTTTCAGGCAAAAGAGGCTGCTTTGTATACGTCAAGCGAAACAGATGCCGTACTTGAATACAGCATGAATGAGAAATTCACACTGACACTGGCTTATGCTTCCGTACGATTTGACGCAGGATCGGATGAAAACGGCGATCCTCTGGCCGATTACGAACAGATCAGAATGATAGCCAACTATCATTTCTAATCCTCTATTATTGTTACTAATAAAAATTTGGGCATAATTGCATTCCTATAATACGAGGGAAGTGTATGAAAAGAGTGAAGCATCAGATTGTTCATGTCATACTTTTTTTCTATCTTTTCTCCTCCTATCTGGGTGCAGCACATATACATAAAGAAGTATTTGCCTCACACAATGACTGCAAGATCTGCCTTGTTGTAAAAAATATCAACAATGCCGATATTCCATCTGCCGTCCATCTTCCTCTCTGTCACCAAACCTTTTTTGAATATGTCTTACTCAGGCAAAATATGCCTGTCTTTCAGATCGAAAAAGGTTTTGATGCACAGGCACCCCCGTCTCTTTTCTAAACTACCCATCAACCCACTTCACTGTTTCGATTTACCAAGGCACAGAATGGCCTGAAAAGTAAATGATCAAACACATGAAATCATTTAGGAAAGAACATGACAAAAAAGATCATCTTGTTGTCACTGGCTACCTCTGTTTCTCTGTTCGCACAAAGCGAACTGGAAGCACTGCAGGCACAGTTGACACAGCAAATGCGTACCACACAGGCATTGCAAAAACGTGTGGCAGAACTTGAAAAGAAAGAAAGAGCGAGAAAAAAAGCGGCAAAAGCACAAAAGGACCAAGCGGCCGAAAAGAAAGAAGAAGAAAGCCAGGCACTTGCTGTGGCACAGGAGAGTCAAGAAACAGAAGCTCCTGCCGTTACCTTTGACCAAAAGTCCTTTTTGCCCGATATTGCTTTAATACTTGACGGCTCCGCAGTCGGAAGGAATATGGATAACAGCACGTATGAAAGCTTCTATATTCCGGGGTTCAGTACCTATGATGCCAGCAAAGAGACTGAAATCCCTTTCAATAAAAACCGCGGCTTCAACTTCAATTATGCTGAACTTGCCCTGCATTCGACTGTTGGACCCTACTTTGATGCCGATGCTATTTTTCATTTAAAATCAGATTCATTCGAGATTGAGGAGGCGTATATTACTTCACGTTCCATGCCCTATGGTCTTCGTGCAAAAGCAGGAAAGTTCAGAAGTGAATTCGGACGGATCAATGCCATGCATCAGCATGCCTGGACATTTACATCACAGCCTCTTGTTTTTAATGCACTGTTCGGCAGTGAAGGGATCAACGATGCAGGCCTACAGATTCAGTGGGTACTTCCGACCGACACTTATATCATGGCTGGTGCAGAAGCCTTGCAGGGAGACAACGATGTCAGTTTTGGAGATACGGAAAAGAACAATCTCTACATCGGATACCTCAAAAGCAGTATTGACCTCACTGACGCCACCACACTTTTGGCTGGAGCTTCCATACTGCACGGGAAAAATACAGAAAATAAATATACCGATATCTATGGAGCAGACCTGACTGTAAAATCGGCATTGAGCAGCTACAGCAGCCTGATGTGGCAATCAGAAATGCTTTACAGGGACTATCGGCATTACCGGGGAACGGCAGACGATGCCAAACAGGCAGGATACTATACACAATTGGTCTATCAGTACAACCAGAATTGGACTGCGGGTATACGCTATGACAGTCTGTTCAAGAACCTGGACGATCAGCCTGACGACCTTGACGGATATTCCGCTCTGCTGGAGTATAAACCGTTTGAATTCACAAAATTCAGACTTCAGTATACCTACGACAAGTCCAAAACTTTTGGCTTTGACAATCAGCGCAAAAATGTTTCAACAATTATGTTGGACTTTACTATAGAAGCCGGTGCACACGGCGCACATGCATTTTAGGAGTACACTATGCAAAAGATCCCTTTGAGAAAAATCATTTTTTTATTCACGATGTTTTCGGCCATAGCATTCGCACGATTCAATGTTGTCGCCAGCTATCCGTATCTTGGTAAGATCGTTCAAGCCGTCGGCGGAGACAATGTAAAAGTAAAAGTACTGGCATCAGCCAAATTCGATCCGCATTTCGTCATACCCAAACCATCTCTCATCCCTGCTATTTCGCGCGCCGATATGCTTGTGGCCAACGGTGCAGGCCTGGAGATAGGCTGGCTTCCGCCGCTGCTTAAAAATGCCAATAATCCCAAAGTACGCATAGGAACAAAAGGCTTTGTCGATGTCAGCCGTGCAGTGCATCTCATAGATATACCAAAGTCCGTCTCCCGTGCCTATGGCGATGTGCATCCCGAAGGCAATCCCCATTTCAATTGTGACCCGAACAATGTCCTGCCTATTGCCAGACTGATCACCAAGAAGCTTGTAAGACTTGACAGTGCACATGCACAGGTGTACCAACACAATCTGGCACGATTTACAGCAAAGTGGAAAACGTTTCTACGCACTTTCAATGCACGTATGCACAGCTGTAAAATCAAAAAAGTCGTGCAGTATCATGAACTTTTCAACTATCTGCTCAGACGCTATGGTATCGAGTCTGCTGCAACTGTCGAACCGCTTCCGGGGATCGCTCCCACTTCCAAACATACCCTTGCTTTGATCAATCAGATGAAAAAAGAACACATCCGTACGATCATTGAAGACCCTTACCATGAAAAGCACACTGCAAAATTCATTGCGTCCAAAACCGGTGCGAAAGTGATCGTCCTGCCGCATGATGTCGGCGCTGTTCGCGGTACGGATACGCTGGAAAAATTCTATAAGACCATAGCGGCACGACTATGTCAATGATCTCTCTGTTGTGGCCTGCCTTCGCGCTGGCCATGATGCTCGTCTTTATCCATGCTATTTTCGGGCTGGAGATCATCAAACGCGGGGTCATTTTTACCGATCTGGCCATCGGACAGTTCGCCGCCATCGGTGTTGCCGTCAGCCTGCTCTTTTTCGATGGGAACGATGCGTTTCTTCTCACCCTGGTCTTTGCGCTGATAGGGGCATCCCTTATCTCTGTGGCGACATACCGTGTCGCGCATATCGAAGCCTTTATCGGTATGC
>Ga0256841_1003916_pt1 | contig 10961 bp, 6 predicted proteins | sample 356308metaG_FD_185971 | JGI IMG/M metagenome (GOLD analysis project Ga0256841, IMG submission 185971) | Hydrothermal vent microbial communities from Mid Atlantic Ridge, Atlantic Ocean - 356-308 | ecosystem: Environmental > Aquatic > Marine > Hydrothermal vents | place: Atlantic Ocean: Mid...
GTGATCTTCCGTCCTGAGTGGGTGGGGTGTGTCCTGGGTGAGGCGGGGGCACCGCATCAAGGTGGATCCGGGTGATCTTCCGTCCTGAGTGGGTGGAGCCGGGGGCGGGATACCGGTAGCATTGCAGGTCTGTCCGGCAACGGACCTGAGAATCTGAAACTGCTCGCCCCAGACCTCCGGTGGCCATCCGGCCCTAAGACACCGAACCCGCAACCTCGGGGAAGGTGTGCCTGAAGAGGCGGACTCCGAACCTCCGGCCCCTCGGGGCCCGGGTCACGGTGAACGTGTCTGCGAGCACCGAGACCCGAGAGGAGGTGAAATGGATAACACTACAAGTGACAGTGACACCGCCACGGCGTCGGCTCGGCCGCCCCGGGCGGACAAGGTCGCCGTGGTCACCGAGGTGCGTGAACGGTTCGCCGATTCCGCGGCCGTGCTCCTGACGGAGTACCGCGGTATCGACGTCAGCGCCATGGCCACCCTTCGACGCTCCCTTCGGGAAGCCGGGGGGGAGTACAAGGTGTACAAGAACACCCTCGTACGCCGAGCCGTCTCCGACCTCGGAATCGACGGTCTAGAGGAGCTGCTGGTCGGGCCCACCGCCCTGGCGTTCGTGTCGGGAGACGCGGCGGCAGTCGCCAAGGCCCTCAAGACGTTCCGCAAGGACAACGACAACCTGGTCATCAAGGGCGGAATCCTGGGTGATTCCCTCATGGACGAATCCCAGGTGCTGGCCCTGGCCGATCTGCCGTCGCGCGATGAGCTCCTGGCCCGACTGGCCGGAGGGTTCGCCGCTCCGATGCAGCAGATGGCGGCGCTCATGAACGCGGTCATCGCCAAGTTCGGTTACGGCCTGCAGGCCCTGATCGAGGCCGGAGGCGCCCCCGGGGCCCCCGAGACCGTCGCCCCTACCGAGGGAACTCCATCCGAGGAGTCCCCCGAGGCGACGAGCGTCGAAGAGCCGGCGACGGAGACCACTGAGGGCACCGCCGAGGCGGAGCCCACCGAGGAGACCGGAGCCTGAGCCCCGGTCCCCAGAATCATCACAGATCACACATTCAGGGATCCGCAGGGTGCGGATCCGATTTCACAGGAGTCCCAGCAATGACCAAGGACGAAATTCTCGAGGCGATCGGAAACATGACCGTCCTCGAGCTGAGCGAGCTGCTCAGCGAGTTCGAGGAGAAGTTCGGCGTCACCGCCGCCGCCCCCGTGGCCGTGGCCGCCGCCCCCGGAGCGGGTGGCGGAGAGGCCGAGGTCGAGGAACAGACCGAGTTCGACGTGATCCTCACGGGTCCCGGCGACAAGAAGATCCAGGCCATCAAGGAGGTTCGCTCCCTGACCAGCCTGGGCCTCAAGGAGGCCAAGGACCTCGTCGAGGCCGCTCCGAAGGCCGTTCTCGAGGGCGTCAGCAAGGAAGAGGCGGAGAAGGCCAAGGAGGCCCTCGAGGCCGCCGGCGCCAGCGTCGAGATCAAGTAGCGACCTCCGGGCCGGGTTCACCGGGACCGGGCCCGGAGCCCCGACGCGGCCCCACTCCCCTCGAGGGGAGTGGGGCCGTTCTCGCTTCGGGACTCCTTGACCCCCGGCGAACCCGGCCCTATCGTGTCGGCCAACCGGTTCGGACGGTTTGGCCACCTCGGGTGACCGGGCCGCTCGGCTGCTCCGGGGCCCCGTGGGGTCTGGATCGGCGCGGGCTGTTTGCTATTCGGAGATCCCGCCGGTAGCATCCGTGATGCCGTGGCCGTTCTGTCGTCTCACCCAGGCGAGTTGATCGTGTCCTCGCGCGCTCAGTACACCCCTCTGCCCATACCCTCCGGAGGTATGGGCAGCCTTCTGTGACGTCGGGAGTACCCCTTTGTCTTCTCGCTCCGCGGTTCGGGAACGTTATTCGTTCGCCACACTTGATGAGGTCCTGGAACTCCCGGACCTCATCGCCATTCAGAAGGGCTCCTTCGAGCGCCTTCTGCATGTCGGTCTGGCCGAGACGTTCGCCGACATCAGCCCCATAACCGACTTCAGTGGGTCGCTGAAGCTGGAACTGGAGTTCGACCCCGAGGACGAGGACCTCAGTCCCTATCCCAAGTTCTCCGTGGAGGAGTGCAAGGAAAAGGACATGACCTACGCCGCTCCGATCTTCGTGAGGGCCCGGTTCATGAACTCCGGCACCGGCGAGATCAAGGAGCAGACGGTGTTCATGGGGGACTTCCCCATGATGACCGACAAGGGCACCTTCGTGATCAACGGCACCGAGCGGGTCGTCGTGTCCCAGCTCGTGCGTTCCCCCGGTGTGATCTTCCAGCCCGGTGAGCGCTACCGGTTGCGCAACATGGCCAAGCACCAGTTGGTCACCGGCACCATCCACCCCTACCGCGGTGAGTGGATCGAGTTCGACGTCGAGCACAAGCCGGGCAAGGACGTCACCGCCGGCTGCCGGGTCGCCCGCAAGCGTCGGTTGAGCCTCTTCGTGCTGCTGAGGGCCCTGGGTTACGACGAGGAGTCGCACCCCGGGTTCCTGGAGCGCTTCGTGCAGCACTTCTCCTTCCTCGAGGGTCAGTGGGAGAAGGACAAGGAGTCGGCTCCCACCCGCGAGGAGTCCCTCATCGAGATCTACAAGAGGGCCCGGCCCGGGGAGCCTCCCACGCCCGAGGCGGCCGCCAACTACTTCAACAACGCCTTCTTCGAGGAGCGCCGCTACTCGCTCAGCCGGGTGGGTCGTTACAAGCTGGACCGCAAGCTCGGCCCCGAGATCGAGCGACTCGAGAAGCTCTTCGGCATCGAGTTGGAGCGCCCCGAACCCGGCCAGTCCGTGCTCTCGCGCAGCGAGGTCCTGGCCGCGGTCTCCTACATGCTGCACCTCGCCAACGCCGAGCCCGGCTACCGCCTCGACGACCAGGACCACTTCGCCAACCGCCGTATCCGCTCGGTGGGTGAGCTGATCCAGAACCAGGTCCGCATCGGTCTCTCGCGTATGGAGAGGGTCGTCCGGGAACGGATGACCACCCAGGACGTCGAGGCCATCACCCCCCAGACCCTGATCAACATCCGTCCGGTGGTGGCGGCCATCAAGGAGTTCTTCGGCACCAGCCAGCTCTCCCAGTTCATGGACCAGGTGAATCCCCTGTCGGGCCTGACCCACCGTCGGCGCCTGTCGGCCCTGGGCCCGGGCGGACTGTCCCGGGAGCGGGCCGGCTTCGAGGTGCGGGACGTGCACTTCAGCCACTACGGCCGGATGTGTCCCATCGAGACCCCCGAGGGTCCCAACATCGGTCTGATCGGAGCCCTGGCCTCCTTCGCCCGGGTGAACGAGTTCGGCTTCATCGAGTCGCCCTACCGCAAGGTGGTGGACGGCCGGGTCACCGACGAGATCGTCTACCTCCCCGCCGATGAGGAGGAGAAGTTCGTCGTCGCCCAGGCCAACGCCCCCCTCAATCCCGACGGCACCTTCGCCAACGAGCGGGTGCTGGTGAGAATGAGTCCCCAGGGGGCCAGCCTGGCCGACCTGAAGCTCCAGATGGAGCGGGACACCTATTTCGCGGCGACCACCGAGGTGGGATACGTGCCGGGGAGCGAGGTCCAGCTCATGGACGTCTCCCCCCGTCAGATCGTGTCCGTGGCCACCGCCCTGATCCCCTTCCTCGAGCACGACGACGCCAACCGGGCCCTGATGGGCGCCAACATGCAGCGTCAGGCCGTTCCGGTCGTGAGGCCCGAGTCACCGTTCATCGGAACGGGAATCGAGGACCGCGCCGCCCGCGACGCCGCCGACGTGATCATCGCCCCCGACAAGGGCAAGGTCGTCGCCATCTCCGGCACCTGGATCGAGATCGAGTACGCCAAGTTGGGCCGGCAGCGTCACAGCCTCTACAAGTTCCGGCGCTCCAACCAGGACACCTGCATCAACCAGCGCCTGAAGGTCTCCCTGGGCGACAAGGTGGTCAAGGGAACGATCATCGCCGACGGTCCCTCCACCGACGGGGGTGAGTTGGCCCTGGGCAAGAACCTCATGGTCGCCTACATGGTCTGGGAGGGCTACAACTTCGAGGACGCCATCATCCTGTCGGAGCGTCTGGTCAAGGACGACGTCCTGACCTCCATCCACATCCACGAGTACGAGATAGACGCCCGGGACACCAAGCTGGGCCCCGAGGAGATCACCAGGGACATCCCGAACCTGTCCGAGGAGGTGCTGGCCGACCTCGACGAGCGGGGCATCATCCGGGTCGGGGCCGAGGTCGGCCCCGGTGACGTGCTGGTGGGCAAGGTCACACCCAAGGGCGAGACCGAACTGACCCCCGAGGAGAGGCTGCTCCGGGCCATCTTCGGTGAGAAGGCCCGCGAGGTCCGTGACACCTCCCTCAAGGTTCCCCACGGGGAGAGGGGAGTGGTCACCGACATCAAGGTCTTCCGGCGGGACGATGAGCACGAGTTGCCCCCCGGCGTGAACGAACTGGTCCGGGTCTACGTCGCCCAGAAGAGGAAGATCTCCGTCGGGGACAAGCTGGCCGGGCGTCACGGCAACAAGGGTGTGATCTCCAAGATCCTGCCCATCGAGGACATGCCGTACCTCGCTGACGGCACCCCCGTCGACATCATCCTCAGTCCCCTGGGTGTACCGAGCCGGATGAACGTGGGTCAGGTTCTCGAGTCCCACCTCGGCTACGCCGCCCGGTCCGGTTGGATCGAGGACGGCGAGGAGATCGGTGGGGAGGCCGTATCGCTCACCGCCCGCAAGACCCGGCCCCACAGCCAGCCCTCGGTCTACGTCGCCACCCCGGTGTTCGACGGGGCCCGCTGGGCCAAGGAGGAGACGAGGGGCGACAAACCCCCGATCCGGGAACTGCTGGACAATCTCCGCCCCGATGGCGCTGACGGCACCAATCTCATGAACGGCACCGGCAAGGTGACCCTCTACAACGGGCGGACCGGCGATCCCTACGACCAGCCCATCATGGTGGGTTGGTCCTACATCCTGAAGCTCCATCACCTCGTCGACGACAAGATCCACGCCCGGTCGACCGGTCCGTACTCCATGATCACCCAGCAACCCCTCGGTGGTAAGGCCCAGTTCGGGGGCCAGAGGTTCGGGGAGATGGAGGTGTGGGCCCTCGAGGCCTACGGCGCCGCCTACTGCCTGCAGGAGCTGCTGACCATCAAGTCCGACGACGTGCTCGGACGGGTGAGGGTCTATGAGGCCATCGTGAAGGGGGAGAACATCCCCGAGCCCGGTATCCCCGAGAGCTTCAAGGTGCTCATCAAGGAGATGCAGGCCCTGTGTCTGAACGTCGAGGTGATCTCGACCGCCGGTGAGCAGATCGACATGCAGGGTCTCGACGAGGACGTGTTCCGGGCCGAGGAGTCCCTGGGCATCGACATCAGCCGCCCCGAGAGGGGCACCGACGAGGAAGACGAGCTGCGGAGACAACGGGTGTAGCGACGGACAAGGGTCCGGGCCGCGGCCCGGACCGATCCATCCGCCCTTCGCCCCAACTCTGGAACTGGAGAGAAACAACTAGTGCTCGACGTAAACGATTTCTCAGATCTCCGCATCGGTCTGGCCACGGCCGACGCCATACGCACCTGGTCCAACGGCGAGGTGAAGAAGCCCGAGACCATCAACTACCGCACCCTCAAGCCCGAGAAGGACGGACTCTTCTGCGAGAAGATCTTCGGCCCCACCAAGGACTGGGAGTGTGCCTGCGGCAAGTACAAGAGGGTGCGCTTCAAGGGCATCATCTGTGAGCGCTGTGGGGTTGAGGTCAGCCGCTCCAAGGTACGGCGTGACCGGATGGGCCACATCGAGCTGGCCGCTCCCGCCGTGCACATCTGGTACCTACGCGGCACCAGGTCCTGGTTGGCCTACCTGCTCATGGGTACCGAGATCCGTGAGGAACTCAAGGCCAAGCAGCTCGAGCGGGTCATCTACTTCGCCGCCAACCTGGTGAGCTGGGTCGACGAGGAGAAGCGCCACGAGGACCTCCCCCGCCTCGAGGAGGAGATGAGGGAGGAACTCGACGCCATCGCCAAGGAGCGGGACCTCGAGATCGACCGCATGTTCAAGGAACTCGAGGCCGAGGTGGCGAACCTCGAAGCGGCCGGGGCCAAGGACAAGGAACTCAAGGCTCTCCAACGTGACGCCGATCGCGAGATCGCCGCCCTGCGGGAGGAGTACGAGGAGGAACTGGAACTCGTCCAGCGGGTCTTCGACGAGTTCAGGGATCTCCATTCTCGCAAGATCATCGAAGACGAGCTGCTCTGGCGCGAGCTGGACGACCGCTACGGGGAGTACTTCGAGGGCGGGATGGGGGCCGAGGCCATCGCCCGGCTGCTGGACCGCATCGACCTGGATGAGGAGGAGGTCAAGCTCCGGGCCGCCATCGATCCCGCCGAGGGGGTTCGACCCCTGTCGGCCCAGCGCAAGCAGAAGGCCATCAAGCGACTGAAGATCGTCTCCGCCTTCAACCGTCGGGACGAGAACGGACGGCGCAAGAACGACCCCCGGGCCATGATCCTCGACGCCGTACCGGTGATCCCGCCCGAACTGCGTCCCATGGTCCAGCTCGACGGTGGCCGTTTCGCCACCTCCGATCTCAATGACCTCTACCGCCGGGTGATCAACCGGAACAACCGCCTCAAGCGGCTCCTGGATCTGGGCGCCCCCGAGATCATCGTCAACAACGAGAAGCGGATGCTCCAGGAGGCCGTCGACGCCCTCTTCGACAACGGCCGCCGGGGTCGCCCGGTGACCGGTCCGGGCAATCGTCCCCTCAAGTCGCTCTCTGACATGTTGAAGGGCAAGCAGGGGCGCTTCCGTCAGAACCTTCTGGGCAAGAGGGTCGACTACTCGGGCCGATCCGTCATCGTCGTGGGCCCGACCCTGCAGCTCCACCAGTGTGGTCTGCCGAAGTTGATGGCCCTCGAGTTGTTCAAGCCCTTCGTGATGAAGAGGCTGGTCGACCAGGAGCTGGCCCAGAACATCAAGTCGGCCAAGCGCATGGTCGAACGGCGTCGCCCCCAGGTGTGGGATGTCCTCGAGGACGTCATCAGGGAGCACCCGGTCCTGCTGAACCGGGCCCCGACGCTCCACCGTCTGGGAATCCAGGCCTTCGAGCCGGTCCTGGTCGGAGGCAAGGCCATCCAGATCCATCCCCTGGTCTGCGCGGCGTTCAACGCCGACTTCGACGGGGATCAGATGGCGGTCCACCTGCCCCTGTCGGCCGAGGCCCAGGCCGAGGCCCGGGTGCTGATGCTCTCGGCCAACAACATCCTGTCCCCTGCCGATGGCCGTCCCATGACCGTGCCCAGCCAGGACATGATCATCGGGTCGTACTACCTCACCGACGACAGTGAGGACCCCGAGGCCGAGGCCCGGCAGGTGTTCCGCCACCTCCACCAGGTGGAGGCGGCCCTCGAGGCCGGGTTGGTCGGGTTGCACACCCCGATCATCTACCGGGGAGCCCCCGATCTCGAGGGGCCCGACGGCTGGACACCGACGACCCCGGGAAGGGTGCTGTTCAACTCGACCCTGCCGGAGTCCTTCCCCTACGTGAACCACCCGGTCCGCAAGCGGGACATGGGCGCCATCGTGGGTCAGCTCTCCGACGAATTCCCCACCTCGGAGGTCGCCCGCTCCCTGGATCTGCTCAAGAATCTCTCGTTCCGCTGGGCGACCCAGTCGGGGTTGACCATCTCCATCGACGACGTCGCCGTTCCCCCCACCAAGCAGGAGATCCTGGACCGCTACGAGAAGGAGGCGGAGAGGGTCGAGTCCCAGTTCCACCGGGGAATCATCACCGATGGTGAGAGGCGCCAGAAGGAGGTTGAGATCTGGACCTCGGCCACCGAGGAGGTGCGCGAGGCCATGGAGAAGGCCTTCAAGGCCTCCCACTTCAACCCCATCGAGGTGATGGTCGGTTCCGGAGCCCGGGGCAACATGATGCAGGTGCGTCAGATCGCCGGGATGCGGGGCCTGGTGGCCAACCCCCGTGGTGACATCATCCCCCGCCCGATCAAGAGTTCCTACCGCGAGGGACTGGCGATGTTGGAGTACTTCATCGCCACCCCCGGGGCCCGTAAGGGTCTCGTCGACACCGCCCTGCGCACCGCCGACTCGGGATATCTGACCCGCCGTCTGGTGGACGTCGCCCAGGAGTTGATCATCAACGAGGAGGATCCCTTCGAACGGGGTTCGGTCCGCGGTATCTGGCTGGAGGACATCGGTCCCGACACCGCTGACAAGCGGACCTACCTGGAGACCCGGCTGTTCAGCCGGACCCTCGCCGATGACGTCACCCTCTCCGACGGGACGGTCATAGAGGCCGGCACCATCGTGGGGGAGGAGGAGATGTTCGCCCTCCGTGACGATCCCGAGGTCACCCGGGTCCGGGTGCTGTCGCCTCTCACCGATGACTCCGAATTCGGGGTGTCGGCCAAGGGCTACGGATCCTCCCTGGCCACGGGCAAGATCATCGAGGTCGGTGAGGCCGTGGGGGTCATCGCCGCCCAGTCCATCGGTGAGCCGGGCACCCAGCTCACCATGCGTACGTTCCACACCGGTGGTGTGGCCGGCAGCGACATCGCCGGTGGTCTGCCCCGCGTCGTGGAGCTCTTCGAGGCCCGCAGCCCCAAGGGCAAGGCCGTCCTGGCCCGTCGATCCGGCGTGGTCCGGATCGGTGAGGACGACGGACGCGGCCGGGTCATCGAGGTCGTGGGCGACGATGGCGAGGAGGACACCTACACCGTTCCCTCGATCTCCCGTCTCTCCGTCGAGGACGGTCAGGAGGTGAGGGCCGGTGACCCGCTGGTGGACGGCCCCCGCGATCCCAAGGAACTGCTGGAGATCCGCGGTGTGCGCGAGACCCAGCAGTATCTCGTGGACGAGGTCCAGAAGGTGTACCGGGACCAGGGTGTCTCCATTCACGACAAGCACATCGAACTGATCGTGCGTCAGATGACCCGGCGGGTCCTGGTGGCCGAGCCCGGGGACAGTACGTTCCTACCCGGGGAGCAGGTCGACCAGCGGGTGTACGCCGAGGTCAACCGCAAGTTGGTGCAGGAGGGAAAGCGGCCCGCTGAGGGCCGTCCCCAGGTCATGGGAATCACCAAGGCCTCCCTGGCCACGGATTCGTGGCTGTCGGCGGCCTCGTTCCAGGAGACCACCCGGGTGCTCACCGAGGCCGCCATCGAGGGTCGTTCCGACTCCCTGAAGGGCCTCAAGGAGAACATCATCATCGGGAAACTTATCCCAGCCGGTACCGGGGTGGAGAAGTACCGCTCCTTCCGCACCGTGGCCCCCGACTACGAGCCGATGGAGTTCCTCTCCGATGGTGAGGATCCGGCCGAATGGCTGGCCTCCAAGGTCGAGTCCGAGGGTGTGGGCGGAGGGGCGACAGCCTGATCATCCCGTCCGACCCCCGGTTTCGAACGCTCTGGCGTCCGAAACCGGGGGTCTGGTGCGGGTAGCCTGAACGCCGGATGCAGATTCGGGTCGTACTCTTCTCGCTGGCGACGACGCTCGGTGTCGTCGCCTGCTCCGGAAGCAACTCCGCCGTTTCCGACCCGGCCACGGTTCCGGTGTCCACCTCGACGTCCACCTCGATTCCCTCACCGGTGCCTTCTCCGACCGCGGTGCCGTCAACCACCTCGACGACCGCCATCCGGCCGGTGGGTCCCCTGGTGGTCGAGCTTCAGCCCGATGACGTGATGGTTGATCTCACCATCGTCGACCCCGAGCTGAGCTATGTGGATCTGGCCCCCGAGGACGAGGACCGTCTCACGGCCCGGTTCGAGGCCGATCCCGAGGTCAAGCCCCTGCTCCTGGGGGTGAGGGCACGCGGGATCCGCCGGGGGGACACCCTGGTGGCGGTGGTGGTTTCGGTGGCGGTCACCCCGGCCTCGGCGTCCGATCCCCAGTTCGTGGAGAGCTTCATGACCGGGGCCACCGAGGGGGCGACGGTGAGTCCCCTGCCGGTGGAGGTGGCGGGGGAGAGGTTGACCAGCTACATCGTCGGTACCACCGGGAGTCTCCTGTGGCACTACGAGAACCTCTTCGTGGTCTATGCCGGTCGGGACCTGTCGGAGACCCGCAGGGTCGCCGAGGCCATGGTCACGGCCGTGGTCGCACCCCCGCCACCCCCCACCACCACCACGACCACCGCTGGTGGCTGACACCACACCGGGGTGGTCCGACCCCCCGGAGGGGGCGCCCGTCGGCACGGCTGAATCGGACTGGGGCACGATCGTGGGACCGGGGGCGAGAATCGTGGGCTCGGAGCACAATTGAGAAGTCGCCACCGGTGGGGATCGTGGCGATGGGGCCCTACAATGTGAGCCAAGTACGACCGGGCACCGGTTCCGGGTTGCCATGGGCGTATGTTCGCCCTACCATGTCGTGCTGGCCTGTGCCGCCTTGTCGCGCGGTCCTGTCGCCCTTCCACTCGCCCCCCTGGCACCCGTTTCGAGGTTGTTCGTGCCCACGATCCAGCAGTTGGTCCGCAAGGGCCGTCAATCCAAGTCCGCCAAGGGAAAGACCCCGGCGCTGAAGGGCTCGCCCCAGAGGCGGGGCGTCTGTACCCGGGTTTTCACCATGAACCCCAAGAAGCCCAACTCGGCTCTGCGTCGGGTGGCCCGTGTCCGTCTCACCTCGGGCATGGAGGTCACCGCCTACATCCCCGGTGAGGGCCACAACCTCCAGGAGCACAGCATCGTCCTGGTTCGTGGCGGTCGGGTGAAGGATCTCCCCGGTGTCCGCTACAAGGTCATCCGGGGTGCCCTGGACGCCTCGGCCGTCTCCCAACGCAAGCAGGCCCGTAGCCGCTACGGCGCCAAGAAGGAGGGCTGAGATGCCTCGCCGCGGTCCGGCCCCCCGACGGGAGCTACATCCCGATCCCATGTACGACAGCCTCGTCGTGACCCAGCTGATCAACAAGATCCTCCAGCGGGGCAAGCGCACCACCGCCGAGAGC
>Ga0256841_1003917_pt1 | contig 10961 bp, 11 predicted proteins | sample 356308metaG_FD_185971 | JGI IMG/M metagenome (GOLD analysis project Ga0256841, IMG submission 185971) | Hydrothermal vent microbial communities from Mid Atlantic Ridge, Atlantic Ocean - 356-308 | ecosystem: Environmental > Aquatic > Marine > Hydrothermal vents | place: Atlantic Ocean: Mid...
GGCGCGTGAAGATCGGCGAGGCGGTGCTGACGGTGCGCGAACGGATCGGTCGCTGCCAGGCAACCTCGGTGGACGTGACCACCGGGCGGCGCGACACCGACATGCTGGACGTGCTGCGCGCAGGCTGGGGGCACACGGATTTCGGGGTCTATGCGGTTGTCGAGAAGGGCGGTCGCATCGCGCGCGGCGACACGGCCGAGGTCCTGCCATAAGCCTGCCCTTTCCCATATCGGCCCCTCCCGCGGAGGCGATCGAAAGCGGTCGCCTTCTGTTTGCCCGGCCAAGCGCCTTCGTCAAGGGCGTGGTGGCGATGGACGGCCTTCCCCCCGCAACGCGCATCGAAGTCTGTTTCGCCGGGCGTTCGAACGTCGGGAAATCCAGCCTGATCAATGCCTTGACCGGCCACAAGGGGCTGGCGCGGGCCTCCAACACCCCGGGCCGCACCCAGGAGATAAACTTCTTCACCCAGTCCGACAGCCACTATCTTGTGGACCTGCCGGGCTATGGATACGCCAATGCGCCGCCCAGGGCCGTGCAGACCTGGCAGCGGCTGCTGCGCGCCTACCTGGCCGGGCGGGCATCCCTGCGTCGGGCGTTCGTGCTGATCGACGCGCGCCACGGCATCAAGCCGGTGGATGAGGAAATCCTGTCGCTCCTGGATCGCGCGGCGGTGACCTTCCAGTGCGTTCTGACCAAGGCGGACAAGATCGGCCCGGCAGACCGGCACAAGGTGCTGACGCAGGTTCGCTCGGCCCTGGCGCGCCATCCGGCCGCCTTTCCGGAAATCGTGCTGAGTTCGGCCGCAAAGGGCGAGGGCATCCCCACCCTGCGCGCCGTCATCGCCATGCTGGAGTAAGCCCTCAGACGTGCTGGGCGCCGTTCACCTCGATCTCGGCGCCCGAAATGTAGGAGGCGCGCCCGGAGCACAGGAAATACACCGCTTCGGCCACTTCCTCGGGGCGGCCGAGGCGCTGGAGCGGCAGTTTCTCGGCGATCTTCCGGCTGCCGGGGCTGAGGATGTCCGTTTCCACCTCGCCCGGGGCAATGGCATTGACGCGCACCCCGAGCGGGCCGAAATCAAAGGCCATTTCGCGGGTGAGCGCGCCAAGGGCCGCTTTCGATGTGGCATAGGCGGCCCCGGCAAAGGGGTGCACCTTGGCCCCGGCGATGGACGTGACATTGACAACCGCCCCGCGCGCGGCGGCAAGTTCGTCGATCAGCCCGCGCGCAAGAATGACGCAGGCGAAGAAATTGACCTGAAACACCTGTTCCCATGTCGCCAGATCGGTCTCGATGGTATTGAGCCGCCCGCCCTCGGGGGTTTTCGGCGAAATCCCGGCGTTGTTGACCAGCGCATCCAGCCGCCCGCCAAGACGTTCACGGATACGCGGAAGCGCGGCCACGGTCGCCTCCTGGTCGCAGAGATCGACCTGGATGTGATCATGCAGCCCCGCTTCCCATGGGCAGGCTTCGGGGAAGGCATGCCGTGCGCATGTGATCACCCGCCAGCCGCGATCGGCAAAGCGCTGCACCGTTGCATGGCCGATCCCGCGGCTGGCCCCTGTCAGCAGCAAGGTCCTTCTGCCCTGGTTTGGCTTGCCCATCTCCCCCCCTTTGCGCGGCGCCATTCGCCCTGCGCATGATTACCCGCCACCCGGGCGAGCGCAAGGCGCGTGCCTGCGCTCTGCGCCCCTTGGCAGAGCGCCACGCAGCCTTTATCAGGGGCCGGAAAGGCAAGGCCATGAAAAACCGGAACACCATGAACCGCGACTGGATCGCCACCGCCCGGACCCTGTCCGAAGCGCTGCCCTACCTGCAACGCTACGACGGGGCAACCGTGGTCATCAAGCTGGGCGGACACGCCATGGGCAGCGACAGCGCCATGGAAGGGTTCGCCCGCGACGTGGTGCTGATGCAGCAGGTCGGGGTCAATCCGGTCGTCGTGCATGGCGGCGGCCCGATGATCAACCGGATGCTGGAGCGCCTGGACATCAGCGCGCGGTTTCGCAACGGCAAGCGCGTGACCGACGCCGAAACGATGGAAGTCGTCGAAATGGTCCTTTCGGGCCGGGTCAACAAGCGCATCGTGCAGGCAATCAACGCGCAGGGCGGCCGGGCGATCGGCCTGTCGGGCAAGGATGCAAACCTGTTGATCTGCACCCCGGAGGATCCCGAGCTGGGCCTTGTCGGCGCCCCGGCAGAGGTAAACCCGACCCTGCTGCGCGATCTGGCCAGCGCCGGCAACATCCCGGTCATCGCCCCCATCGGCGGCGGATCGGATGGAGAAACCTACAACATCAACGGCGACACGGCAGCCGGAGCCATTGCCGCAGCCCTCAGGGCGGACCGTTTGCTGCTGCTGACGGATGTGGCCGGGGTAAAGGGCCCCGATGGCGCCGTCCTGACCGAACTGAACGCGGCGCAGATCCGCGATCTGATCGCATCGGGCACCATCGGCGGCGGCATGATCCCCAAGACGCAGACGGCACTGGAGGCGCTGAAGGGCGGGGCGCGCGCCGCGGTCATCCTGGACGGGCGGGCGCCGAACGCCTGTCTGCTCGAACTTTTTACCGAACATGGCGCGGGATCGCTGATTCGCCCCTGAACGCCGCGCCGGGTGCCGGACGCCAGGCGCCGGGGGCAGGCCGCCGGCGGGGGGCGGGCCACGGGGGGCAGGGGCAAGTTGGCGCACCGCCTTGGCATCCATGACGCGCGACCATAACTGTTGCGAATGCTCAACGAGACCACGATACGCCTTGGCGCCTTTCTCGGGCTGTTCGCCCTGTTCGCAACGATCGAATCGCTGGCGCCCAGGCGGCGGCGAACCCAGCCGCGCTTGCGCCGATGGATAACGAACTGGGCGATCACGCTTGTCGATACGCTCGCGCTCAGGGCGCTGGCCATCGGCCTGCCGGCGCTGGCCGTGGGCGCGGCGCTGGATGCGGCGGCACAGGGCTATGGCCTGCTGAACGCGGTGAACTGGAACCCGGTCGCGGAAGGCGCCCTGGCGATCCTGTTTTTCGACTTCGCGATCTGGTTTCAGCACCTGGTCACGCACAAGGTGCCGCTGCTGTGGCGCCTGCACCGGGTGCATCACGCCGACCGCGACATCGACGTTTCGACGGCCATCCGGTTCCATCCGCTGGAAATCCTTTTTTCGATGCTGGTCAAGATCGGCCTTGTCTATGTGCTGGGGCCGGCGGCCTGGGCAATGGTCGCCTTCGAGGTCATCCTGAACGGAACCGCGATGTTCAACCATGCCAACATGGCACTGCCCGGCTGGCTGGACCGTTTCCTGCGCGCGTTCCTCGTGACCCCGGACATGCACCGCATCCACCATTCCACCCGCCGCGAGGAACATGACAGCAACTACGGCTTTGCGCTGAGCATCTGGGACCGGCTGTTTCGCACCTACAACGCGCGCCCGAAAGGCGGCGAAGAGGCAATGACCATCGGCCTGAAGTGGCAGGACGACGCGCCCTCGAAACTGGGCTGGAGCCTGGCCCTGCCCTTTCACCGCGAATAAGCCCGCTTCGGGGCCGGCAGCACGGCATTGCCCGGGCCTGGCCGCGCTTGCCTGGGGCGGCGCACATGTGGCAGACCCGGTGAACAGCCCGCCTGCAACCGCAAAGCCCGAAAAACGCGATGACCCTGCGCCTGATCCTGACCCGCCATGCCAAGTCAAGCTGGAGCGCCCCCGGCCTGGACGACCACGAACGCCCGCTCAACCGGCGCGGGCAGGCATCGGCCGAGGCACTGGGGCGCTGGCTGGCGGGCCGCCGGATTGTCCCGGCACAGACGTTTTGCTCCAGCGCGTTGCGCGCGCAGCAGACCTGGCAGGGCATTGCCGCCCAGCTGCCCGCCCCTGCCGGCGCTCCGGGCACAACGCTGGAGGTTCTGCCGGCGCTCTACCTGGCCGATCCGGAGACGATGCTGGCCGTTCTGGCCCGGGCCGACGCGCCGGTGGTGATGTTGATCGCGCACAATCCGGGTATCGCGATCATGGCCGGCAACCTTGTCCGCAACACCCCCGACGACCCGCGGATTTCCGGCTGCCCCACCGGGGCGACGGCGATCATCGATCTTGCCGCCGCGAACTGGCCCGAGGCCGCTTGGCATAGCGGCACCCTGGTCGATTTCGTGATACCGCGCGACCTGCTGTGAACCGGGCACGACCCGGCGCGGGCAGGCCGTCGGCACGCGCCCGGCGAAAAACCGTGAAAAAGGGTTTCGAAGGTGCTTTCTCGTGCCCGCACAGTGCCTTATAGGCAGGGCATGGCTACGGGCGATTCATACCTTGTCGCACTTGATGGCGGCGGCACCAAATGCCGGGCGCGGCTGTGCGATGCAAGCGGAACGGAACTGGCCGCGGCCCTGGGCGGTTCGGCCAACCTGGCAACGGATTTCGAAGGCGCGCGCGACAATGTCCTGGCGACCATCGAAACGCTTTATCGCAATGCCGGGCTGGATATCGAACGTCGCGGGCGGGATGCGGTCTTTGCCGGGCTGGCCGGCTGCGAGGCGGGCGGCCTGGCCCGCCGCCTTGCCCGGCAGCTTGGCTTCGGGGCCGCGCATGTCACCTCGGACCGGGAAATCACGGTGCAGGGCGCACTGGGCGATGACGACGGGGTCGTGGTGCTGACCGGCACCGGCTCGTTCTTCGTCAACCGCAAGGGCGGGATCGAACAGAACGTCGGCGGCTGGGGATTTGTTCTGGGCGACGAAGCCGGCGGCGCGCAGCTTGGGCGCATGGCGCTGCAAAGGACGCTGCACGCCCATGACGGGCTGATCGAGGGCAGTGCGCTGACGCGCGCGATGCTGGAACGCTTCGGCGGTTCGCCTTCGGGTCTGGTGCATTTCGCCCGCCGCGCCTTGCCGCGCGATTTCGGCGCGCTTGCACCGGATGTGGTGGCCGCGGCCGAACGCGGCGACCCGGTGGGCGGGCGCATCCTTGACGATGCCACCGCCCATATCAACCGCGTTCTCGAAAGGCTGGGCGCCGACAGCGCGCCGAGGATCTGTTTTCTCGGGGGGCTCGGCCCGGTTTTCGAGCCCCGCATCGCCGCGCGATACCGCCCCCTGTGCCGGCCGCCCCGGGGCACCGCCCTGGATGGCGCGGTCGCCCTGGGCAGGCGCGCTTTTGCCGACCGGCTGACGCAGGGCACATGAAAAAGGCGCCGGAGGAGACCGGCGCCCTGATCGGTTTTCGACCCTGCCGAGCCGCTCAGTGGCCGAGAATCTGACTGAGGAACAGCTTGGTGCGATCCGACTGGGGATTGTTGAAGAACTCCTTCGGTTCGTTCTGTTCCACGATCTGTCCCTGGTCCATGAAGATCACCCGGTTCGCGACCGCCTGGGCAAAGCCCATCTCGTGGGTGACGCACAGCATGGTCATGCCTTCCTCGGCCAGTTCGATCATGGTGTCGAGCACCTCCTTGATCATTTCCGGGTCGAGCGCCGAGGTCGGTTCGTCGAACAGCATGATCCGCGGCTTCATGCACAGCGAGCGGGCAATGGCCACCCGCTGTTGCTGACCGCCCGAAAGCTGGCCGGGATACTTGTTGGCCTGATCCGGGATCTTCACCTTTTCCAGATAGTGCATCGCCACTTCCTCGGCCTCCTTGCGCGGCGTCTTGCGCACCCAGATCGGGGCCAGCGTGCAGTTTTCCATGATGGTCAGGTGCGGAAACAGGTTGAAGTGCTGAAAGCACATGCCCACCTCCGAGCGGATCTTGTCGATGTTCTTCAGATCCGAGGAAAGTTCGGTTCCATCGACGATGATCTTGCCTTCCTGGTGTTCTTCCAGGCGGTTGATACAGCGGATCAGCGTCGATTTCCCCGACCCCGAGGGCCCGCAGATCACGATCCGTTCGCCGCGGTATACGGTGAGGTTGATGTCACGCAGGACATGGAACGCCCCATACCACTTGTTCATCCCCGTGATCTCGATCGCCACCTCGTCAGAGATGGTCATCTGGCTTCGGTCGATCTCGCGGGCGGTTGCTGGTTCAGCCATTTCGTTGAAACTCCCTGATTTTTCTTAGTGTCCGGTCTGAAGCTTGCGCTCCAGATACATGGAATAGCGGCCCATGGAGAAACAGAAGAGGAAGAAGACGAACGCGACGAAGCCGTAAAGCTCCCACACGATGCCGTTCCACTCTGCGTTCGCCTGGATCAGTTTCACCCAGCCGATCGGATCGGAAAGCCCGATGATCGATACCAGCGTGGTGTCCTTGAACAGGCCGATGAAGATCGAAACGATGCTCGGGATGGCGATCTTCAGCGCCTGCGGCATGATGATCAGCCGTTGCGCCTGCCAGTAGTCCAGCCCCAGCGCATCGGCAGCTTCATACTGCCCCTTGGGAAGCGCCGCCAGCCCGCCGCGAATGGCCTCGGCCATGTAGGCGGCGGAGAAGATCGTGATCATGATCATCACCCGCAGGATGATGTCGAACTCGGTTCCCTTGGGCAGGAAATAGTTCAGAAGCACCGAGGCCACGAACAGCAGCGTGATCAGCGGAACGCCGCGAATGAACTCGATGAAGCCCACCGACATGGTCTTGAGGATCACCAGGTTCGATTGCCGCCCCAGCGCCAGAAAGATGCCCAGGGGAAACGACATGGCGATGCCCGTTATCCCCAGGGTGATGGCCAGCATGAAGCCGCCGAAATTCCGGCTGGCCACCGGCTCGATGGACAGCGGAATGATGGACTGGACAAGATCGGCGGCAGGCCCGGACAGGAACAGCCACCACACGACCGCGGCAAGAACGCCGACGATGATCCCGACAAGCGCCCCCGACATCCGGCCGACGAACCGGTTCACCATGATCCCGATCACGAACCCCAGGAACACCATGATCGGCACCCAGACGGACCCGCCCCACAGCAACCACGGCCCGACAAAGGGCACGGCGATCGTGATCAGCAGCATCTTTCGCGGCAGGTTGTCGAACAGCACCGGCGCAATCCCCAGTAGCAAGAGCACGAAGGCCAGGTTCGGGCGCCAGTAGAGATGGCTTGGGTAAAACCCGTACATCAGCTGCCAGAAGCGTTCGTGGATCACCGCCCAGCAGGCCCCCGAAGCGCCCTCGCCGTATCTTTCGGCAATGATCTTGCGGCATTCGTCCAGAGAACTGGCGTTCCACACCCCGTGCAGCAGCCAGGGCAGGAGTCCCGAAACCAGCGAATAGACGATGAAAAGCGCAACCACGGTCAGGATACCGGAAACCAGGTCGGGAAACAGGTTCGCCCGTATCCAGCCGAGGATGCCGACGCTGGTCGGCGGCGGCGCTTTCTGCTCTGCCATCTTTTCGCGGACATACGCAATGGGTTCATGTGTCGTCATGTCAGCGCTCCTGCAGTTTGGTGCGTTCGTTGTAGAAGTTCATCACAGCCGAAATCGCAAGCGAGATCAGCAGGTAACACAGCATCAGCAGCAGGATCGATTCCATCTCGCGGCCGGTCTGGTTCAGCGTGATGCCGCCCAGCGTGCCGGTGATGTCCATGTATCCCACGGCAATCGCCAGCGACGAGTTCTTGGTAAGGTTCAGGTATTGCGAGATCAGCGGCGGCACGATCACCCGCAGCGCCTGCGGCAGGATCACAAGGCGCATGATCTTGCCCTGACGCAGGCCAAGCGCGGCCGCGGCCTCGCTCTGCCCCTTGGACACCGCCATGATGCCGCTGCGCACGATTTCGGCGATGAACGCGCTGGTATAAAGCGACAACGCCAGCCAGAGCGCCAGCAGCGAATTGCGCATGTGAATGCCGCCCTTGAAACCGAAGCCCTTGAACTGCGGGTATTCAAGGTGAAATCCCAGCAGCCACAGCACCGCCAGAAACGGCAAAAGGACAACGGCAAGGCGCAGATACCACACGGTGGGCCTGTCGCCGGTTTCCTCCTGAATACGGTCGGCCCGCTTCCTGATCAGATGGCTGATGTAAAGGGAGATGGCCAGAACCACCAGGATCGCCACGGCATCAAGGTTGACGTGAAAGGAGCCGCCAAACACCGGCATGTAACCGAAACCATCGGAAAACACCGCCTTGGGAATGTAGACGCCCCGGTTGGTAACGGCGATGCTGTCGAACAGCTTCATCGTGGCCGCCGGATTTTCGCCGCGGAATTCGCGCGGCGCGGGGAAGAAGTGAATGGCAATGGCCATTGTCATCACGATCCACAGCAGCACCGGCACATTGCGCAGCCCTTCCACATAGAAAGCCGCCAGGCGCGAGATGATCCAGTTCTTCGAAAGCCGCAATATCCCGATGAACAGCCCGATGATCGTCGCGGTGACGCACCCCATGCCGGCCACCAGCAGCGTGTTCAGCAGCCCGACGACCGCCGCGCGGATATGCGGCGAGCGGGAATTGTATTCGATCAGTTGCTGGTTGATGTCATAACCGGACGGTTCCCAGAGAAAGCCGAAATCGAACGTCTTCCCCGAGGCGGCCAGATTCTGGATAACGTTGTTTACCAGCCAGGCGACACCGAACATGAAGGCGAACAGCGCAATGATCTGGATCGTGGTTGCGCGATAGCGCGTATCATACAAGAGCATCGAAAGGCGAAAAGAGCCATTCGGTGTTTCCGAGGTAGTTGTCATTTGATTGGTTCCCTGTGGATCCGGGCGCTTGGCACGCCGCGTTCGTGCGATGCACTTTGGTCTTGTCGGTCCCGGACAGGACGCCCTGTTGTTCCCGTTGCCCGCGCAGGGCCGTTATTCTGGGGCGTTCCGTTGTCCGGATATGCCGAGGGCGCGGAGTTCCCGCGCCCTCGAACCTTTCTCTTACCGGAACGGCGGCGAGTAGATCAGCCCGCCATCGCGCCACTGTGCGTTCAGGCCGCGGCTCAGACCCACAGGGGTATTCTCGCCGATGTTCTTTTCGAACAGTTCGCCGTAGTTGCCGCCGGCCTTGATGGCACGGTAGGCCCACTGCTTGTCCAGACCGAACATGCCGCCAAGATCGCCCTCGGTGCCGAGGATGCGGTTGATCTCGGGGTTGTTGGTGCCCTTGGCCAGCTCGTCGATATTGGCCGAGGTGATGCCAAGCTCTTCAGCCGAAATCAGCGCGTTCAGGGTCCAGCGAACGATGTCGCCCCACTGCTGGTCGCCGTGACGAACAAGCGGACCAAGCGGCTCTTTCGAGATGATTTCGGGCAGGATCACGTAATCGTGCGGGTTCTCGAAGGCAGCACGGGTCGCAGCCAGGCCGGAAGCGTCGGTGGTCAGCGTGTCGCAGGCACCGGCCAGGAACTGCTGCTGCGCTTCGGCGTTGGTTTCGATCGGAACCGGCTCGTAGTTCATGTTGTTCGAGCGGAAGAAGTCCGCCAGGTTGAGCTCGGTCGTGGTGCCGGTCTGGATGCAGACGGTGGCGCCGTCCAGATCCTTGGCCGAGGTCACGCCCAGCGATTTCGGAACCATGAAGCCCTGGCCGTCGTAGTAGTTCACACCGACGAATTCGAACTTGAGGTCAACGTCGCGGGTGAAGGTCCAGGTGGTGTTCCGGGCCAGCATGTCCACTTCGCCGGATGCCAGCGCGGTAAAGCGCGTCTTGCCGGTTGTGGGGACGAATTCTATGGCCGTCGGGTCGCCGAGGACCGCAGCGGCAACCGCGCGGCATACCCCGATGTCGAACCCTTGCCAGTTGCCGTTCGCATCCGGAGCCGCGAAGCCGACCAGGCCGGTCGATACGCCGCAGTTCAGCTTGCCGCGGGCCTTGACATCGTCCAAGGTGCCGGCCGAAGCCGCACCTGCCGCTGCAAGACCTGCCGCAGTCAATGCGCCAAGAATTATCGTTTTTTTCATGTTTACCTCTTCCTGATTTAGCCACCGTTCTTACAAGCAGCATAGTCGGCCGTTGAGCCGGCCGGGCGATATTGGTGTGGGGAGTGGCCCCCGCAACATCGGCAAGTGTGCTCGGATTCTCCTGCCGAGGTCAAGGGGTTAGTCTTTTTTGCACCGGTCCAGTCAGGGGGGTTCGCGGCAGTTCCGTGGACCTGAAATCAGTATTTAACCAATTGTAATAAAAAGATTAACGTCTCGCCAGTTCATGATAATTCGCCGCCGACCGGAAACTGGAAAAACGGTCTTTTTCTGCGGCGCGGGCTTCGGCGTCGTCGCCCCACTGTTCGATTTGCCACGCCTCGTCGATCCGGGAGGCTTCCCAGGTCCGTGCCACGCTGCGGAATCCATGAATTGTTGCAAGGGCAAGAACCAGCGAACCGGACAGCACCACAAGGTCGTGAAACGCCGCCAGCGCGTGGTTGTCGAGGCCCTCGATCCGCCCTTTCAGGCGCGCCAGAACATCGCGGTCCTGGGGCCGGTGCATCACCCCGATACGCGGCTCCAGCCGGGCCCCCAGCGCCCGCGCGCACCAGTCCAGGTATTCGTCCCAGGCCGCCGCCTGGCGCGCGGCCAGATCCGCGGGCCGATCGGCACGGTAACACAGCAGATCGCTGTCGCCATAGCCGGCCAGCATGTCGATCACCTCGCGGCGCCGGGGCGCGACCTTGTCGATCGCGGCATTGGCGGTGCGCGTCAGCGGCATTGTCGCCGGTTCGATGGTTTCGCCCTGCGCCTGCCATTCCTCGGCGATCGCCCGGGCAAGGGCCCGGGTCGGAACCACCAGCGGCACCTTGGCCGGCGTATGCAATGCGCGCCCGTCCAGCAACAGGCCGAAGCCGCCGTCGCGTGCCCCGACCTCGGCGCGGGTCCAGAACCTTTTCGCCTTGCGGGCGCTCATCGGTCGGGCTCGTCGAACGGATCGCCCGGCACGTCGTCCTCGTGCCAGCCGAAGGTTTCCCAGGTGCGCTGCATATGCGCCGGCAGCGGCGCGGTGAATGTCACGCGCCGGCCGGTCCCGGGGTGGACAAGGCTGATCTGGCGGGCATGCAGGTGAAGCTTCCGGCTGATCCCCCCGCCAAGCTGCGCGCCCCATCCATCGCCGGCATTCTC
>Ga0256841_1003918_pt1 | contig 10960 bp, 8 predicted proteins | sample 356308metaG_FD_185971 | JGI IMG/M metagenome (GOLD analysis project Ga0256841, IMG submission 185971) | Hydrothermal vent microbial communities from Mid Atlantic Ridge, Atlantic Ocean - 356-308 | ecosystem: Environmental > Aquatic > Marine > Hydrothermal vents | place: Atlantic Ocean: Mid...
TTCAACATTTTTATCTATAATAACCTGTACACTTTTTAATGCTTTCTCAACTTTTCCTGAAAACCAGATTTTTGTTGCATTTGATATTAGACTGATAGAAGCTACAGATAGAATTACAGCTGGTATAATCACCATAGATATAAGGATTAGTAGTAGTTTTTTCCTGAGCTGACCGTGTGTATCTTTTTTTTCAAAAAACAGTTTTATTAAATGTCTAAGTGAAAGTGCAAGGATTGTAAGGAAAAATACAAAATCTATGTTTAGTATGATTAGGAAGATGTAAGGATTAAAAAAACCTTCTTCTTTTTCTAATTTTCCAAAAATGTATATATTTCCAGCTAAAAAGAGGGAAAATATTACAACTAAAATTATTAGATTTCTTATTCTTCTTGATGTTTTGTTAGGTTTATCTTCCATAATTAAAAAAGGGCGTGGAAGCCCTTTAAGTTTTATTTTTCAGGTAATTCCCTCGGTGGAGGTCCTAAATACTCAACCTCTTTTTCTTCATCAAGTCTTTTTGCAAATGGTTTTTCAGTTGTGAGTTCCTCATAAACGTGGGCTACCAGTCCGGGAACTCTACCAATGATAAAAAATCCTTTTCCAAGTCTCCAATCAAATCCCATTTCTGAAGCAATAGCAGCTATAGCTCCATCAACATTTAAAATTAATCTTTTTCCTTTTAATTCGGCAATGGCATCTTCAAGTTTTAATGCAAAATCACAGTACTTTCCATAAAAACCTATTTCTTTAGCCATATCCATCATTCTTTTTGTTCTTGGGTCATATTCCTTGTAATATCTGTGTCCGTATCCTGGAATTCTAATTTTATTTTCAACAGCCCATTGTGCCACTTCCATAGGGTCTTTATCAGCATTTTCTTGGAAAAATTTCATTGAACCTTCCAATGCTCCACCGTGGGCTTCCCCAAATGCAAGAACACCTGCACCAACGCCAACATTTAAAGAGTTTCCACCACTTGCAACTGCCCTTGCTGCTATTACAGAAGGAGGTGCTATTGAGTGTTCAATTACAGAAACAAATATTGCATCTAACATTTTTGCTTCTTTTTCTGTTGGTAGTTCTCCTTTTAATACTAAATAGATAGCTTCAGGAAAGGAAATTCTTCCTACTAAATCTGTTAAATTGTAGCCTCTAACATAGGCTTCATGTCCAATGTGTGTGCTTATTGCCGTTCTCCATTTTTTTTCTGACATTTAATTACCTCCTGATTATATTTGTTAAGATTATATTTTAGTATATTTAGAAATTATAATAAACATAAATAGCGTTAATTGAATGAAAATTTTATAATAAAAAATGTTTGGAGATGTAAATGTTGAAGGAAAATTTTGAAAAAGCTAAAACTTACATAAAAGAAAGTGATGCAGTACTGATAACAGCTGGTGCTGGAATGGGCGTAGATTCTGGTCTGCCAGATTTTAGAGGGAAAGAAGGTTTCTGGAAAGCCTATCCAATTGCCAAAAAGTTAGGATTAAGATTTGAAGAAATGGCCAATCCACAATGGTTTAGAAAAAACCCAAAACTTGCATGGGCTTTTTACGGACATCGTTTGAACCTTTACAGGGATACATCTCCACATAAAGGTTTTAAAAAACTTTTAGAATTAGGAAAATCAAAAAATAATGAGTTCTTCGTTTTTACATCAAATGTAGATGGACAATTCCAAAAAGCTGGTTTCCCAGAAGAAAGGATAGTAGAAGTTCACGGTTCTATACATCATCTGCAGTGTACTACCCCCTGTTCAAGGGATATCTGGTCTGCCGATGGTATAAGTGTAGAAATAGATATGGAAAAATTTGAAGCAAAAGAGCCTTTACCAGAGTGTATACACTGTGGCGGTATTGCAAGACCAAATATTCTTATGTTTGGAGATTGGTATTGGGTAGAAGACAGGACTTTAGAACAGGAAGAAAGATTGGAGATATGGCTTAACCATATTAGATATAGTGGATTAAAACTTGTAGTTATTGAGGTTGGGGCAGGAAAAGCTGTTCCTACAGTAAGAATGTTTTCTGAAAGGATTTCAAGGGAATTTGATGCACCTTTGATAAGAATAAATCCAAGGGATTATGAAGTTCCAACTGATAGAGATGTTTCTATCCATACTGGAGGATTAGAAGGAATAGAAAATATTATCCCTTGAACATTTTTACTGCTGATTTGGACACGGCAAATTTTTTAAACTTAGACAATCATCATTGTAAATTTCAGTGCCGTTGAATTTTACTTTTATGTTGTTTGGATTGTGTAAATCACTGTCTGGAGAGTAAAACGAAATATTAACATTTCCGTTGTTTAAATCCACTTCTCCTTGGTAAGGACAGCTATCTGTGTAGGTTTTAAATGTCTTAATTGTTTTTACTTTAATTTTAAAGTTATTTGACGAGCATACATTATTTGAGCTTTTTAATTTGCCATCTATTTTAAATTCAACGTCTGCATTTTGTGGGTCAACACTATTTATCCAAAGTTCAAGATTGGAAAAACTTACATATTCTTTGTCTGAATCTTTTGTGTATTCTATTGGACCGCCATCAAATACAAAATACGCTTTTGTACTTATTCCATTTTCTCCAAATATTTCTTTTATATTGTTTTCTGAATCTGGTGTATCCCCTGTTATATTTAGTTCAAATTCATCTGGAAATTTTAAAGTTCCTTTAGGGTTCTGTATAGTAAAATCTTTTTTAAATGTGATATTAAACTCTTCTGGATTTTCATCGCCGTCAAAATCCCTTATAAAAGCTGTTATTGTTCCGTTATACAGAGAATCTCCTGTGTCACAATTATCGAAAGCAAAATCACCACTAACTGCGTTAATACCAGTTATTTGTAAATTGTATGAATAAGAACCAGAAACAGCACAATCTTTTGTGTCTGATAATTTGTCAAAAGGTGATTCCTGTAATTTCTTTATTTTTAAACTGTTCTGCAATGTGTTTAATATTAACTGTTTCAGGTTGTCTCTATTTTTTTCTTCTGAACTTTTTATATTTTCACCAAATCTTGATAGGGGAAGAATAAAAGTATCAAGTGTTGATGTATATATTTCAGCAACCATTTTTGCTTCATCTTCAGATTGTATGGATGTTAGATTTTCGTCATTTCCTCCACAACTAACAAGTGCAACACTGTAAAATATAGAGCCAATGATAAATATTTTTTTATTTAAATTCATCGTGTTCCTCCAACAGAGTTATTTAAAAGTTTCGGCGTTTTTGATTTTTACTTTTATAAAAATTTGGTGGATTTTTTTATGGCTTTCAATATCTCTTTGTCGTAAAATAGTAAGATGTTTTTGTATATATTAAAAAGACTTGTCCAGATGATACCTCTTGTAATAGGAATAACATTTGTTTCTTTTGTTATTATCCAGCTTGCACCAGGAAGTTATCTTGACCAGCTTAAAATGAATCCTCAGATTTCAGCTGAAACATTAAAAGAATTAGAAAAAAGCTATGGATTAGACCAGCCTTTAATTGTCCAATACCTTAAATGGTTAAAAAATGCTTTAACTTTTGACCTTGGATATTCCTTTAGCTTTCATGTTCCTGTAATCCAATTAATTCAGGAAAGGGTATGGAATACTTTATTTTTATCAATTACTTCTGCTGTTCTTGCATGGGGTCTTGCTGTGCCTATGGGAATCTGGGCTGCTTTAAGACCAAACAGCTGGATAGATAAATTCATACAGTTATTTTCATTTACATTTATGTCAATCCCAAATTTCTTTTTGGCATTCTTAATGCTTTTTCTCGCAGTGAAAACTGGACTATTTCCAACTGGAGGGGCATTTAGTCCAGATTACGACCAGATGTCTATTTTTGGGAAAATTTTAGATAGGTTATGGCATGTATCTTTGCCTGCTTTTGTTCTTGCAGTTGGTTCACTTGCTGGACTGGTTAGACTTGTAAGAAGTGCAATGATTGAATCTTTACAATCTGAATATGTTCTGTTTGCAAGGGCTAAAGGTCTTTCTGAAAAAGAGGTTATTTTTAAACATGCTTTAAAAAATGCATTAAATCCTTTTATTACATTACTTGGATTTGAAATCGCTTCATTACTTTCAGGTGCTGCCCTTGTAGAAATAATAGTTAACTGGCCGGGAATGGGTATGCTTATGCTTGATGCAGTATTAAAGCAGGATTTATATCTGGTTATGGGTGGACTTTATATTGGTGCTATTATGCTTATTATAGGCAATCTTATAGCCGATATACTTTTAGCTAAAATTGACCCAAGGGTAAGACAGAGGGAAATAGAGGGTGTATTAAAATGAAAAAGATTTTCTTTTTTTTATTTTTTGTAGGACTATTTTTTTCCTGCGGAATTGATTCATCTTCAAATGATTCTGAAAAAGTTAATTACAGAGAAGAAATGAGGAATTTTGTTGAAAGTATTTCTAAATATGCAAAGGATAAAAAAGAGAATTTTATAGTCATAACCCAAAATGGAATTGAACTTATTACAAAAAATGGAGAACCTGATGGAGAAATTGCTAAAAATTACGTTGACAGTTTAGATGGTGTAGCACAGGAAGATTTATTTTATGGATATGAAAATGATAATGAACCAACCCCTGAAGAAGAAAGTAATTACCTTAACGATTTTCTCAAAAGGATTAAAAATGAAGGGAAAAAAGTATTAGTGGTTGATTACTGCTGGGATAAAGAAAAAATAGATGATTCCTATCAAAAAAATGAAAGTCATGGATACATTTCCACAGCAACATGTAGGGAACTTGATTGTATTCCTAAATACCCTTCACAACCGTTTAATGTAAACGACGACGATATTAATTCTTTAAAAGATGCTAAAAACTTTCTTTATTTAATAAACCCTCAAAATTTTAGTACAAAAGAGGAGTTTTTGGAGGCTTTGGAAAATACAGATTTTGATATTCTTATAATAGATGCTTTTTTTGAAAACCAGTTGTTAGCTTCAGAAGATGTTAACAGATTAAAGAAAAAAGCAAACGGTGGAAAAAGATTAGTTATTTCCTATATGAGTATTGGGGAAGCAGAAGATTACAGATATTACTGGAAAGATGAATGGAATGACAATCCACCAGAATGGTTAGATGAGGAAAATCCAGATTGGAAAGGAAATTATAAAGTTAAGTACTGGATGAAAGATTGGCAAAATATCATATATGGTAATTCTGATTCTTATTTAGACAAGATTTTATCTTCTGGATTTGATGGGGTTTATTTAGATATAATTGAGGCGTTTGAATACTTTGAAGAAAAGGAAAAATAATGTCTGATAATTATATATTCTTTAATAAAATAAAAGAACCAATAATGGTTATAGATGAAAATTACAACATAATTTTCATGAATGAAACAGCAAAAGAAGAGTATAAAGGTAGAAAAGGAACAAAATGCTATCAGGTAAGCCATAATTTTAATGAACCGTGTTGGGAACATGAAGAACATCCATGTCCTATGAAAAATATGAAAGATAACGATTTAGAAAAGTACAATGTAATTCACGAGCATTACACAAAAAATGGTAAAGAATATTTTGAAGTAAGAACTTACAAAGATGGAAAAAATACAATAGAATTTCATCTAAATATTACAGGATTAATAAAATCTTTAAAAGAAGACATTATTAACTCAGATAATCCTGTTGTAAAAGAGCTTCAACATCAGATAGACGTTATTTTTAAGCAGTTTATAAATCTTTTAAAACAGGTACATTTTGGGGTAATGATAGAAAATGAAAAAAGGGAAGTGATATTTGCCAATAAAATTTTTACTGACATTTTTGATATAGGTTTAAATACGGAGAATATTTCCCATTTAAACGATAAAGAATTATTTAAATATGTTTCTAAAGTTTTAGTAGATATTGATGTTGAAGACTATATTAAAAGAAATAAACCAGAATTTGATAAGATTGTACATTTAAAAAATGGGAAAATTGTAAAACAGAGTTTTATTCCAATATCTGTAAATTCTGAAAAAAAAGGATACGCATGGATTTTTGAAGATATTACAGAAAAGTATAAATTAGAACAGGAACTTTTAGAAAGTGAAGAAAAATTTAGAACATTAGCTGAAACATCTCCTGTAGGGATTTTTATTCAAAAAGTAAAATTTATATACGTAAATAAAACTTTTGCGGATATATTAGAGTATTCAATAGAAGAACTACTAAATCTTGAATCTGTATTGGAAATTGTTCATCCTGATTTTAGAGAAAAAGTCAAAAGGATAGTACAGGAAAGATTAAAAGGTATAAAGAAAATACATAGGTACGAAATAAAAGTAATAACAAAATCTGGAAAAGAAAAATGGGTTGAAGTCTCCTCATCTGCAACAAAGTATAAAGGCAGAAATGTAGGGATTGGTTTTGTTCAGGATATAACAGAAAGAAAAGAGTTTGAGGAAAAATTAAAAAAGTTAGCAACTACAGATTCCCTAACTGGTATATTAAACAGATATGCATTTAACAAATTTTTAGAAGAAGAGATATTTAGAGCTGAAAGATATGGGACTAATTTCTCAATAGTACTTTTTGATATTGATAATTTTAAATCTATAAACGATACATACGGACATCTAACCGGTGATAAAATACTAAAAGAAATTGCAAATCTTGTAAATAATACAATAAGAAAATCTGACGTTTTCGCACGTTGGGGTGGAGAGGAATTTATAATCTTAATTCCTAACGGAAGTAATGTAGTTCAGGTGGCAGAAAAGATAAGAAAAATAATTGAAAACAACAATTTTTTTGATTTACCTAAAGTAACAGTAAGTCTTGGAACAACAAAATACAAAAAAGGGGATACAATAGATTCAATAATAAAAAGGGCAGATAAAGCTCTTTATAATGCAAAAGAAAATGGAAAAAATAGAGTAGAATACGTGGGATGAAAGAAATATTAAAATATATCAAAAAAAATACCCTTGCATATATGTCTCTTTATATACTTGTCATACTTTATTTTCTTGCAATTTTTGCAGATTTTATATCTCCATATCCTTACGATATTCAACACAGGGACACACCTTACCATCCTCCAACACAAATTCATTTTTTTGATAAAACAGGAAAATTTCATATAAGACCGTTTGTGTATAGGTATAAATTAGTAGACCCTGTCTTTAAAATATATAAGGTGGATAAAGATAAAACCTATCCCATACACTTTTTTATAAAGGGAGAAAAACATTATTTATTAGGTTTGATACCTACAGATATTCACCTTTTTGGAGTTAAAGGTGAAGGTAAGATTTTTCTTTTAGGTGCAGACCATTTAGGAAGGGATATTTTTTCAAGGCTTCTTTATGGTTCAAGGGTCAGTTTATCAATTGGTTTAGTTGGAGTACTCTTATCTTTTTCTCTTGGTTCTATTATTGGAGGAATATCAGGTTATTTTGGTGGAAAAGTAGATAATCTTTTAATGAGATTATCAGAAATTGTTATGTCTTTTCCCGGCTTTTACCTTATGCTTGCTTTAAGGGCTATATTCCCTATTACCTTATCATCAGTTCAGGTTTATTTTTTGATAGTTGTTATTTTGTCATTTATTGGATGGGCTGGACTTGCCCGTGTAATCAGAGGTATGGTTCTGTCAATAAGAGAACAGGATTTTGTTATTGCTGCAAAGAGTTATGGTGCTTCTTCTTTTAGGATAATAACAAAACATATAATTCCAAATACCTTTTCTTATCTTCTTATTGCTGCTACCCTTTCTATTCCTGGATATATTTTAGGGGAAAGTGCATTATCTCTTTTAGGGCTTGGTATTCAGGAACCTTATGCAAGCTGGGGAAATATGCTTTCTGCTGCAAGGAGTATTACTGCTATATCATCCTATCCTTGGATACTTGCACCTGGAATAGCTATATTCATAACTATTTTAGCTTTTAATCTTCTTGGTGATGCCCTCAGAGATGCTTTAGACCCGAAACTCAGGAAAATGCTTTAATTAGCTCACTTCTTCTTTTTCTAAAGTTTCACATAAGTAATCATAGTCAGATAAGATGAATTCTAAAGAAGTTTCTGCTACATCGTAGTAAAAAGGTGTTTCTGCCATATCCCTTGCTGCCATAAGGTAAATTGGACCCCAGTTAGCTAAATGTTCTTCCATAAATTTCTTTTGAATTTCTAATATTTTTCTTGCTTCTTCATAATTTTCCCTTGCATAAGCATTCAGTTCTTCCTGTGCTAAGTTCATCATAAATTCCATTTCAACTGCAATATGGTCAGGGGATAAAGCACGGGTTTTATTTAAATCTATTGAGTATCCGTGTTCTCTATAAAATACAAGGGTTGGATTTGTGATTGTTGGGTTTATATGTCCTTCTTCTTGCATAAAAACAGATTCATAAGGATAAACATTAAGTAAAAATATAGAGGTAAAATCTACATTTAAATCTTCTTCTATTAAATCTTTTATATCTTTTTCTTTTAGCTTATCCCATTCTTTTGTATTTGGAAATAAATCCAATAAGTCTTCGTTATTAATAATTTTTTCAAAAGTAAATGGGTCAATTTCCTCTATTAAAAGTCTGGATAACAATCCATACATATTTATTCTTGCCTGTGTTTCTGTAATTCTATCTTCCATTTATAACTCCTGAGGATATTTGTTTATTTTAAATAAGATATGCAAATAATCGCATTTTTAAATACTGATTGTCAAGGAAATTACTATTTTTTAAACCTACCTGAAAAGATAAATTTAAAAAATAGAGGGGCAAAAAGCCCCTTTTATTTTATTATTCTCCGTGTTCACCTTCAAAACCTGGCATTCTATAAGCAGAATCTGTGTGAGGATACCAAGGTCTTGGCATCCATTTAGGTCTTCTTAAACTATTAGGTCCAGGAGCAGGTCTTGTTAGTTCATCTCTCCATGCCTGATATACCTTAAATGTTTTTGAAGTATCAACTACGACATCACCGATTTTATCATCTGGACCAGCTTTTTCTAATAGTACTTTTTTATGCCAGCACTGCATACCTGAAAGTGGGTCTGGATTTGGTGGGAATACAGCATTTTGCCATACTCCAGTAGTTCCTTTCCACCATACATCTTTGATATCTTTGTTAAATTCTTCATAAGGCCATTTTAACCATTTTTCATTGTGTGTCTTCTTTATTTCTCTTGGAAGTGTTCCTTCTACTGTTCTCATGCTCCATGCACTACCATTTCTCTTTATGTCAACTTTAACAGAACCAAATGTCATAACTCCAAGAGGTTGATTAAATCCATCAATTTTAACTTTGTCTACAACTCTCCATCTACCCTGGTGGTGAGAACATGCAACAACACCAGGTCTTATTGCTTCTGTAGGCATTGCCATTCCTACAAAATATCCAGTTTCTATTCCTGTTAGTGTGTCAACTACTCTTACTTTTACAGGCTCGCCTCTTTTAATTCCTAATCTTTCAGCATCTTTTTTGTAAATCCATACAGGATTATGGTTTTGTGAAATTTCCATTAACCATTTTGCATTTACTGAACGGGTATGAATATTGTAAACAAGTCTAAATATTGGATTAAGGGCGAATGCATTTTCCTCTTTCATATAAGAATGATGTACATGGGTTAGTATATGTACCCATTTGTTTCTTTGTTCTTTTGTAACAGGATATATTGGAATTGCATATTCAGGCCAATGGAATTCAACTAAAGTTTTAGAGTAGTATTCAAGGTGTCCGGTTGGAGTATGGAAACCTTTTAGATATTTTCCATCTTTCTTGACTGCAAGAACATGTCTTTCTGAATGGTATTTTTTAGCATTGTTGTGTTTTAGGAATACTGCACCGTTTTCATCTATGTCACATTCAGAAAGTGGTATCCATTTTCCTTTTACTTTTATTGCATCTTTTACTGGGTCATATGGAACTTCCCTTTCCATAACATTATACACATTTGTTTCTTCAGTCCATGCTCCTCTATCCCTCATATATTCATAAGGAGTAACTCCGAGTTTTTCACAAACTTTTCTTAAGTTAGGTAATGTTCCAAAAGCTGCGTCATACCATTCTTCAACTGTTACAGGTTTACCTGGATTTTTCTTAGATTCCCAGTATTTTCTTATTCCTAAAGAACCATCTGGGTCAATTGCAAATGCAAGGTTTATCCAAAACTCATCATCTTCCCAAACTTCACCGAGTCCTACTTTCTTGTGTGCTTCTAAAGTAGCTCTCCATGGTATTTCAGGTTTCCAACCCATTTTCTTAAGAGCAACTCTTAAAACAGGTTGTCTGAATGCTGTCCATCTTTCAGGTTTAGTTTCTGCTGTCTGGTTATCATGTCTTTCACCAGCAAGTCCAACTGGAAGTATGTAGTCAACATGCCAGCTTGTTTCAGACCATGTTGGAGATAAATGTATAGTTAATCCAAATTTATTTTCATCTGTTAAAGCCTCAATCCATCTAAATCCATCTGGGTTTGTCCAGACAGGGTTATACATTCTACCAAACCATACTTCTATTTTATCTGGTATTTTAAGACCTCTTTTCTCCCATTTCTTTCTCCATTCTTCATCAGAAAGAAGGTGAGGTAAGATTATACTTAATTCGTATGCTGATATAGGCCATTCAGGAGGCCAGAGTATTTCACTCCAAGCATCAACTGGTTCTGGTTTATTTGCCATAGTTGAAGCACCACCATTATTACCAACACCAAGACCATGCCAGTGATGCCATCCTGTTCCACCAACTCCACCTATGGAACCTGTTATAGCAAGTAGAAAGTTTCCAGTTCTACCGGCATTCATCCATCCACCACGGTTTCCTGCTGCCTGTGCTCTCCAGAAGTAAGATGTAATTCTATCTCCAGCCCAAAGTATCATTTCATACAGTTTTTCTAATCTGTCAACTGGAACTTTTGTTTCTTCTGCAGCCCATTCAAATGTATAAGGTTTATATATCTCTTTTAACACTGATATAAAGTCATCAAAGTTTTTACTTT
>Ga0256841_1003919_pt1 | contig 10960 bp, 14 predicted proteins | sample 356308metaG_FD_185971 | JGI IMG/M metagenome (GOLD analysis project Ga0256841, IMG submission 185971) | Hydrothermal vent microbial communities from Mid Atlantic Ridge, Atlantic Ocean - 356-308 | ecosystem: Environmental > Aquatic > Marine > Hydrothermal vents | place: Atlantic Ocean: Mid...
AAGTTTGATAAATAATCATCTAACAATTAGCTCAACCCGACCATTTTTACGCCGTTTCGCTTCGCTACTCTCTGTAAAAATGGCCGGTTAGCATGGGCGTTAGAATCAAAAATCTCGTATTCAGCATCAATAAAGAATAAAAAACTTGTAAACATCAGCAGGTAATACTACAATTGTATTACTTTTTACTGGAGTTTAATTCATGCGAGTAACTACAAAAGGACAAGTCACCATACCCAGAAATATAAGAGAGGTTTTAGGGATCATTCCTGAAACTGAAATAGATTTTAGGGAAGATAAAGGAAGGTTCTATATTGTTAAAATTGATGAGCCAGAGATCAAAGGTAAATTCAAAAGACTTCGAGGAATTGCTACAGCAAGCATGTCAACCAACGAAATTATGAGCCTGACAAGAGAATCATAATGAATGGTGTTTTTGTTGATTCATGCATACTCCTAGATTTATTTACTGATGACGATACTTGGGGCGATTGGTCAGAAAATATACTTGACAGGTATAGCCAAACTAATTCTTTATACATTAATTCAATTGTTTATACGGAAATATCAATTGGCTTTACCAATATCGAGGAAGTCGAAAAGGCAATTTCTGCACTTAATATTAAAGTATTAGAAATGCCACGGGAAGCACTTTTTCTAACAGGGAAGGTATTTTTAAAATACAGAAAAAATAAAGGAACAAAAAATTCACCATTACCAGATTTTTTTATAGGAGCACACGCGTCTGTATCAAAGTTAGATTTAATCACCAGAGATTCTGCAAAATATCATACTTATTTTCCCCATGTTAAACTTATTCACCCTGATAATTTTTGAAGCGTTTATTGTTTCTCAGGGTAAAATCGTATTTGAAGGCAGTAAAATATTTAGAATTGTTAGTTTAGCAAATGATTCTAACAATTGCTTCCAGTTGACCGTGAACCTCCCCCGCTAAAGTGGACACCAAAATCTAACAACAAGATGAGGTGTTTGTATGCCAAAGTACAACAATCCAAGAAAAATATGGCGCTATCCCGATGACTTTAAATCGAAAGCTGTTCAACTGACTTTACTGCGTGATATTCGCGTCAAAGAGGTGGTGAGAACCTTAGATCTTCATCCCTTTATGCTCTCTCGTTGGCGTAAAGAATATCGGGAGGGTAAAATTAAGATCGATAAACGATTTAAGGTGTCTTCTATGGCTAAAGATAAGAAAGAAATCAATCTGATCAAAAGGCTAGAAAAAGAGAATCTTCGGTTGAAGTTGGAGAATGATTTACTAAAAAAGTGGCAACGGTTTCTCGCGCAGGAACATCAGAGCGATTTGGATTTATCCAAAAGTGTCAACACCACTTCAAAATTGATTTTTCACTGGGGTGGGGAGCAGAAAAACAAACCTAACAAAAGCAAAAATTAAGAGGTGAACCACTAAGTTAGTCAATGTATATTGCTATTCCTGGCTCGTTTACCCATAATAGTTATTCTCGTTGTACACATGCGCAATAATCGTCAATGTTATCCCAAATGCAACAGATTTTAACTCTTACTGAAAGCAGAATATACATGCTTTGTTATTATGAAATAGAATCTAATCATGTTATGCCCTTACAGTAAATGTTAGCAGTTTTATTACAAATGGCGCTGTTAATTGCCTGTGGTGTGGCATGGAAGCATGTTGCACCAAAACATATTTCGGTATTGTCACATCGTCGTGCCATCACAGATTTGGTTTTTTACATATTACTACCCGCGTTGGTTCTAAATGTAATATGGGTAACGCCATTAAACAGTTCTTCACTGCAAATATCGTTCTTGGCAATGTGTGGTGTGTGTATAGGCTTGCTATTTATGTGGTTGGCCTTGCGCTTTTTTAAGCTTAGTAAAAAACAAATGGGTACATTGCTGTTAGCTGCGGCTTTTCCTAATGCCACTTATCTTGGTCTCCCTGTTTTAAATCAAGTAATCGGTGAGCATAGCTTAGCTATCGTGTTGCAATATGATTTATTCGCTTGCACACCTATATTATTATCATTTGGCATGTTATTGGCTCATCATTACGGTGATCATGAAACTGAAGTTCATCCTCTTCGTGAGTTAGTGAAGATACCGCCTTTATGGGCTGTAGCGCTAGGTGTAACTCTCAATTTAAGTGGGGTAGAGCAGCCTGAATTTTTAAATGCTAACTTATCTATTTTATCCTCAGCCGTTGTGCCTTTAATGATGATAGTACTAGGCATGAGCATTCGATGGGATAGTCTACGTTTACGCTTTTTACCATTATTATCAATTGTGGCTGCTATTACTTTAATTATCGTGCCGTTCAGTGTGTTTGGGCTATGTCATGCGATTAATTTGGCTGAGCAACTTATTGTTCCCGTCACTTTAATTGCCGCTATGCCAACAATGATTTTTGGTATTGTTATTTGTGAGCGTTACCAATTAGATAGTGAGCTTTATGCGGCGGCGGTTACCTTAACCACTATCACGAGTTTAATAACGTTGACAACGGCTTTTTACTTGCTTTCATCAAGTTGACTTACCCAGGAAAGTCCAATAGTTTCAATGGCTTCCTTCATAAAGTTCATGGCTTTTGTTGTCAACTGTTTATTACCCCGCAAACTAAGTTCAATATGTGATTGTTTGCCATGATGCGGTAAACTCGATAGGCGTAGTTCTGGATAATCTGCCACGATCCTCCCCATGGCGTCTAATAGTTCTGATTCATGGCCATTGAGAATATAAATGATTTGTTCGTTTTCTGGTGATTCATTTCTAAGGTCTGGATAGAGGTTATCTAAGATCCATTCTGACATGGGCCATGACATTTCAGGGAAGCCGGGCATAAAATGATGGTTTTTGAATGAAAACCCCGGCACATTATTGATGGGATTAGGAATTATGCGGCTGCCCTCAGGCAAATTGGCCATAAGAATGCGGTTGGGATAAGCCATTTCTGCGAATTGTTTTTCTATAAGAGATAAGGCTTCTGGATGCGGTAATAATGGTACCTCAGCAACCTTAGCAACTGTCTGGCGTGTGCGGTCATCAGGCGTGGCGCCTATGCCACCAAAACTAAACACTAAATCATCACTGGCCAAACTAAATGTTAAGAAGCGCTGTAATTGTTCTGGTTCGTCTCCTACTATAATCGTCCAGCTAAGCTCTAAACCTCGTTTTTCTAATAGTGATTGTACATAATTGAAATGAAGGTCTTGTCTTTTCCCTGAAAGCAGTTCATCTCCAATAATCAACGCGCCAATATTCATATTAATCCTTTTTTACTCGGTTTTATTCCTCATGAAATCAGCTGTTTGAACAAATGAGCTCATTAATTGTTCGGCAAATATTTCATCAAGTTTCATTGTCTTCAATGCTTGAGCCATACAATATAACCATTGGTCCCGTTCTTCAATACCAATAAGGAATGGCATGTGACGTCTCCTTAGTCGTGGGTGCCCGTATTTGTCAGTATAAAGAGGAGGGCCACCGAGCCAGCCGCTTAAAAATAAATAGAGTTTTTCTTCGCTAATAGCAATATCTTGGGGGTGCAATGCGCGAATTAACTGTGTTTGTGCTGTATTACACATTATCTGATAAAAATTTTTGCATAACTGGCGAACAGCCTGCTCGCCACCAATACGCTCATAAGGGGTTTTAACTTCTGACATTTCAGGACTCGATTAATAATGATAGGCTAATTTTAACGCTGTTTGATAGACCTATAAACAATTAGATGGTTGCGACATAATGATAAGATAAGGATAATTGACTAGTTTTCTAGGGAAAGGGACTATATCCTTTCCTTTAACATTAAATTAATACGGAGAAGTTATCCCATGAGTGAAAAAATTATTATGCGTACTGGCGAATGTTTAATTGCCGGTGGCCCAGCATTTACAGCTGCTGAACCAGAAGTTATTATTGGTGAGTTTGACGGTCCATTTGGTACTGCATTTGCTAACTTATTGGGTGACCAAGTACATGGCCATTCACGTGTTTTAGCGTTAATGAACACAGATATGATGGTTAAGCCTGCTACTTTAATGGTGAGCAAAGTAACAGTTAAAAGCAATGCTTATACAACAATTCTTATGGGTACGGTTCAAGGTGCGATTGCTAATGGCGTATTAGATGCCGTTCGTAACGGTACTATCCCTAAAGAAAAAGCGGAAGAATTAGGTATCATCGTTTCTGTTTGGTTAAATCCCGCTATCACTTCAGTTGAAGATTTAGATCATGAAGCATTATTTAGTATTCATCGTGAAGCAACACGTCGTGCGATTGAAAAAGCAATGAACAATGAGCCAAGCATTGATTTCTTATTAGAAAATCAAGATAAATTGGTGCATAAATACTACCAAAATGCGATTGATGCTAAGAAATAATCGTATTTCTAATTGCTAAGTATAAAAACGGTCTGATCATTCTTGGTTAGGCCGTTTTTTTTGTAACATGGGTATAATACTGTGATGGAAAATAATTCAGATCTATATTCGCTTGACAAATTAATGCATGAAACGCGTCAGCTTGCGGCTAAATATCGTCAAGCAACGGGGTCAACACTTGCTGTAACGGGTGAGATCGCTCGATTTGATGTTGCCAAGACATTAGAACTTAATTTAATAGATGATCTTACGCTAGGCCATGATGCTATTGGCACGGGCGATAGGGATGGACTACGAATATTAATCAAAGGACGAGTTATTTTCGAAGATAGCAAATCTAGCCCACGAATAGGTCAAATTAAGACCGATGACCGATGGGACAATGTTGTGCTGGTATTATTTGATGATGATTATATGCCTGTTGAAATGTATGAAGCCACAGCAGAAGATATAAAAGAAGCAATAGGAACCGAATCAGGTTCAGCCAATAAAAAACGAGGCGCCATGTCGGTCGCTCAATTTAAAAGAATTGGCCAATTAGTGTGGAATAATAGTTCTAATTAAAACTGGGAGAAAGTTGTGGAGAACATAGATGTAACGAAGTTTATATTTTGGGGCATTATCGCCGTTGCTGTATTTTATCTTGTCTCTGTATATAACGGACTGGTCTCTCTTAAACATGCGGTAAGTAAAGCGTGGGCAAATATTGATGTATTGCTCAAACAACGTCATGATGAATTGCCAAAACTAGTCGAAACCTGCAAGCAATATATGGAATATGAGCAGGAAACACTTGAAAAAGTAATGCAGGCACGCACATCGGTTGCATCCGCCCAACAGTCTGGTGACATGGCTGCTTTAGGCAAGGCCGAAGGCGCTATGCGTCTAGGTTTAGGTAGTTTATTTGCTGTTGCCGAAGCGTACCCTGATTTAAAAGCCAATGAAACATTTCAACACTTACAAGCACGCATAACAGGTTTAGAAAATGATATTGCCGATCGCCGCGAATTTTATAATGAAAGCGTGAATAACAATAATGTACGTATCGAACAGTTTCCCGATGTAATCATTGCCCGCTTTTTTAATTTTAAGAGCTTTGACTTATTAGAATTTTCTGACGAAGAAAAAACAGATGTTGATATCGGTCAACTATTTGATAAATAAAAGATAGTTTTATGTTTCAGCAGTTCATCACTTCTGTTAAGGAAGCGATTATGCAACTGACGAATGGTGAGTTTCTGCTTATATCAACCATTGCCACCGTCATTGCCATCTATGCCTTTTATCAAATGGTCAAAAGGCATCATTACACCCGTTTAATTGAAAATACGCCTACCTCTAATATTCGTAGTGCTGCTCAAGGCTACGTTGAACTCAATGGTAAAGCTCAGTTAATGGATGGTTCAACGATTATCTCACCACTTTCAAGTCGACATTGTGTTTGGTACCACTATAAAATAGAAGAAGAGTTTACTTATCAAGACAGTAAGGGCAATACCGTTCGATCTTGGCGAACCATAAAAACAGCAACAAGTGATGAATTATTTTTAATCGAAGATCAAACGGGAAGATGTATTATCGATCCTGATGATGCTGATGTTGTCACAACCGATAATCGTGTTTGGTATGATCGTTCATTACTAAGATCTCGCCGGTACACCGAAAAGCTTATCACCCAAAATGAACCTTTATATGCAATTGGCTTGTTCAAAACAGTCGATCGCACAGAGCGACATAAATTTAAACACCATGTTGCCGAGCTATTACGAAAATGGAAGAAAGCGCCTAATTTATTATTACTTAAATATGATAAAGATAATAATGGGCAACTGAGTGAGCAAGAATGGCAACGCGTTCGCTTAGCGGCAGAGCGACAAGTGCGTAGTGAATATGGTCAACAGGAAAGTCAACAAGCTCTTAATTTAATGAAAATGACAGATAATAAAGACCATGCTTTTATACTCTCAACACTATCAGAAGAAAAATTAGTAAAGCGCTATCAATTACATGTGATGGGCTATATCTCGACATTTTTTATTTTGGGATGCTTGGTCGTTTGGGCCATCAATATCAGACTAGGCACATAATTAATGAACAATATATTTAATGAAGGCGGTTTATTATCAACACATATTAAAGACTATGCCCCTCGTGACCAGCAGCTTGAGATGGCAAACACTATTGAAAAAGCATTAGCTGAAAGCACGACTTTAATTGCAGAGGCGGGGACAGGTACAGGTAAAACCTACGCCTATCTGGCGCCAGCAATATTATCTGGCCAAAAAGTATTTATCTCTACGGGCACAAAAAACTTGCAAGATCAGCTTTTTAATAAAGATCTACCTACATTAAGAAAAGCGCTGGCCACGCCATTTCGAGCCGCATTATTAAAAGGGCGTAGCAACTACCTTTGTCATTATCGACTCGATTTAGCACAAACCGATCCACAGCAAAAATATCATTATCAGACACTGCAAGATCTGGTCGAATGGGCTGATTTATCAAAAAGTGGTGATTTAAGCGAAAGTGATATTTTAGAAGACAAATCGCCATTGTGGTCAAAAGTAACATCCACAATTGATAATTGCCTAGGTCAAGAATGCCCAAATTATGATGAATGTTTTGTGCTTGAAGCACGAAAAAAGGCACAAGAAGCTGATATTGTTGTTATTAACCATCACTTATTAATGTCCGATATGGCCTTAAAAGCCTCTGGCCAAGGCGAGGTTCTGCCTAGTGCTGATGCCTATATCATAGATGAAGCGCATCAACTCCCCGACATCGCGAGCCAATTTTTAGGTAACCGTGTTAGCAGCCATCAAATTCAAGAATTGTGCAGAGACAGCATCAGCGAAATGGAACAAGATGCTGAAGATATGGGAAAAATACGAGATTACGCAGATAAAGTGGAAGCGGCTCTACACAGCTTGCGTACCAGTATCGGCGATAATGAGCAGCGAACGCCTTGGCTTCAGATCCTTGAAAAACTAGGTGTCAAAGTAAAATTAGCGGATCTTGTTAGCAGTTTAAATGATTTATTAGAACAACTTGAATTGGCTGCAGAGCGGGGCAAAGGCTTGCAACAATGCCATGTACGCTGTGATGAATTAATAAGTTTATTAGAATATTTTGATCAAACAAAGCCCGATGATAATATGATTTTATGGGCTGATATTCGCGCTACAGGCTTAGTTTTGCACGCCACACCACACGAAGTCAGCCATTATTTCCAAGAGTGGATGGATGAAAAACCCACGGCATGGATCTTCACTTCAGCAACACTCACTGTTGCAGGAAAATTTAATAATTTTAGTCAGCAGTTAGGCATTGCCGATGCTGAAACTAAAATATGGCCAAGCCCCTTTGATTTTGAAAAACAAAGCCTGCTGTATATGCCTCATATACCTGTCGAACCTAAAGATGATGACTATAATCAGCATATTGTAGATTTAGCAAAGCAGATTATCGAATACAGTAAAGGGCGAACCTTTCTATTATTTACCAGCTACCGTGCAATGAATATTGTTGCAGATGCTCTCGCTGAAATAGATTATCCATTGATGGTGCAAGGCACGGCATCAAAAGCAAAACTATTAGATGATTTTCGTCAGCATGGCAATGCCGTCTTGTTGGGCACAAATAGCTTCTGGGAAGGCGTTGATGTGCGTGGTGAAGCCTTATCTTGCGTAATGATTGATAAGATTCCTTTTGCTTCCCCTGGTGATCCCGTGTTGCAAGCCCGTATTGATGCATTAAGAGAGCGGGGCGGCAACCCATTTTCTAGTATCCAGATCCCATCAGCCGTTATTCAACTTAAGCAAGGCATTGGAAGGTTAATACGTGATCCCAAAGATTATGGTGTATTAGTACTCTGTGATCCTAGATTTCTGACTAAACCCTACGGAAAGCTCTTTTTACGTAGTCTGCCAGCAATGCCTATTACACAGAAAGTTGAAGATGTAGAGCAGTTTTTCAAAGATAGATAAGCTGAAAACGGGATAAGCATAGTTATCCCGTTTTCAGCTTAGACAGGGTTTAAAAAAAACGGTGTTTTCACAAAATGCTTCTAGCTGAGCTTTTATTATCTTTGTTCAAGAAAAGCAAAACCAGTCATAAATGCTTGCTCTTGAAACTGCTTTAAGCCGGTTTCTTTAAAACTCATTTTAACATGACTATTTTTAATTATTTCTTTAGTTTTAGAAGGAGATAGAAGTGAAACTTCAAGTTGATCCGATAGCTGAATAGTGGCTTCTAATTTGAAGCTAACTGCACCACCAGCAAATTTACCTTTAGTCATGCGCTCACGAATAACAATATTTTCAATTTGATAATCTTTCATTAATTGTACAAAATCAAATTGAAATTTTCTGAGCTGCTCAGTACTTGTCGCATCAGCAATTGATAGTTTTTTTACTCGACAATCATGCAGGTTATATAATCCATTAGTGAGTGACATTAAACAAATAATGGCATCGTTCGCTTTAAGATCTACAGCACAAATTCTCATTTTCAACCTAATTCTGAATTTAAACAGGCAGTATACCCGAGATCCAGCCTGCTCACCCTACAATTCAGCAGGGTTTTGCCTGAAATAGGACTGTAATTGCTGGTAAACATGAGGGCTATGTAATTCAAGGATATGGGGTGCCGTAAAAAAATATTCACAACAAACAGCAAAAAACTCTGCTGAATTAGTTGCGGCATAATTATTAATATAGCTGCGCTCGTGATGATTAACTTGGCTAATTAATCTTTCATATGCTCCTCCTAAATATTTAGACCATTTTTCTTTCGACATATTAGGTGGTAGAGGAGGTTGACCATTTGCCCTACCCGATAACATATCTAATTTATGGGCAAATTCGTGAATGATAATATTATGCCCTAGGTGTAAGGTATAGCTGTCTTTAATAACATCTTCCCAAGATAAAATAACCGGCCCTCTTCCCCATGATTCACCACTTAGAGTATTGACTTGTTTGTGCATAATGCCATTTTCGTCTATCGTATCTCGCTGAACTACAAATGCCGCAGGATAAATAATTATTTCTATCCAGCCATTAAAGGCATTTAAGCCTAAATATAAAACTTCGATACAGGCTTGAGAGGCTATTGTAATCGCCATCTCAAGCGTTATGGTTAAATCATGGGCGCCAGTAAATGATTTTTGATGAATAAACACTGTACTTAATAATCTAAGCCGTGTTTTTTCTTTATTTGTGCGTCTTTGTACTAAAGGAATTTGTGAGGTGACATCACGCCAAAGCGAATAAGGAATGGCATGTTTTTTTAGTGTTCTGATCGTCAGAAAGCGGGTTAAAAAATTCATTTAATACATTCTATGACGGAATAACCATCCTGCAAAACTAAGTGAAACGACACCGATTATAGCCATGGGCCAATATTGATTTAACAGTAGCAGATAGCTATCGCCTTCAAGAAAAACACCCCGCACGATAATCAAAAAATACCGAAGAGGATCAAGCAAGGTCAACCACTGTAATGCTTCAGGCATATTAGCAATGGGGGTAGAAAAACCAGATAAAATAACGGCAGGAACCAATAATAAAAAAGCGCCCATTACGGCTTGTTGCTGAGTGACAGCAATAGCTGAAATCATCAAGCCTAAGCCTGTTGCTGAAAGGATAAATAGTGCGAGTCCCAGATAAAGTGCGCCAAGATTGCCGCGTAGAGGAATATCAAATAGGAGCACGGCGACCAGAATAATAAATGAGGCTTCAACCAATCCAATTACAATACCGGGGATCGCTTTACCTAATAGTATTTCGATTGGTCTCATGGGGGTCACTAGTAATTGATCGAATGTACCTTCTTCTCGTTCTCGGGCAACAGAAAGGGCGGTGACGATTAATGTTACGACCAATGTTAATAACCCTACAATGCCAGGAATAATAAACCATTGCGAACGCAGATTTTCGTTATACCAACTACGGGTTTCAAGCTGTATTTTAGAGCCAGCACTAATGCCATTCTTTTCTGACCAATCACGATTATAGTCTAATAGGATATTACGTAAATAATTTAGAGCAATCATAGCTGTATTGGAATTGCGTCCATCCAATATAGCTTGTATGGAAGCGTGGTGACGGTGATTAAGATCAGCACTAAAGTTTGGCCCGATAGTGATGACAATTAACGCATCTCTATTATCAATAAGTGGGGGGATTTCACTATCATGATTAATAGTTTTGATAATATCAAAATTAGTTGAGCCTTCAATGTGGCTGATAAAGTCCCGGGAGTATTCCCCTTGATCTTGATTATAAATAGCAATAGCAACATGATTGAGATCGTAAGTAGCCGCAAAACCAAATACAATTAATTGCATAATAGGCGGGCCAATAATCACTAGTCGGCTGCGTTTGTCACGAAAAAGAGCCAAAAATTCTTTAATGGCTAGGGCTAGAATATATCGCATTATTCATTAATCCAAACGTTTATAGGATTTACGCCAAACAATGGCAAAGAAGAACAAGAACATGATCAATAATGCAGCTAAATTACTTAAAATTACCGGCCAAACATCGCCTGCAAGGAAAAGAGTTTGTAATATA
>Ga0256841_1003920_pt1 | contig 10960 bp, 8 predicted proteins | sample 356308metaG_FD_185971 | JGI IMG/M metagenome (GOLD analysis project Ga0256841, IMG submission 185971) | Hydrothermal vent microbial communities from Mid Atlantic Ridge, Atlantic Ocean - 356-308 | ecosystem: Environmental > Aquatic > Marine > Hydrothermal vents | place: Atlantic Ocean: Mid...
AGAGGACGAAAGCGTGTTCTGGGCACTCAAGGACATCAACTTTGAGGTGCAGGAAGGCGAAGTGCTGGGCATCATCGGCCACAACGGTGCCGGAAAAAGTACTTTGCTCAAGATTCTCTCCAGGGTCACTGAACCTACCACCGGGCGCATCACCCTGCACGGACGGGTAGGCGCCCTGCTGGAAGTAGGTACCGGATTCCATCCCGAACTCACCGGCCGCGAAAACATCTACATGAACGGCACCATCCTGGGCATGACCAAAAAGGAAATTGACCGTAAACTGGACGAAATCGTCGATTTCTCGGGCGTGGAAAAATACATCGACACACCCGTCAAATTCTACTCCTCCGGCATGAAAGTGCGCCTTGGCTTCAGCGTGGCCGCACACCTGGATCCGGAAATATTGGTAATTGATGAAGTGCTGGCGGTGGGGGATGTGGAATTTCAAAGAAAGTGCCTGGGGAAGATGGGTGAGGTGTCCAGGTCTGGACGGACGGTGCTTTTTGTAAGTCATAATATGGCGGCGGTATCAAAGTTGTGCACGAGGGGTATTTTACTCAAGGAGGGACGATCCATTTATCAGGGTGAGGTACGTGAAGTGATTGAGCGTTACTTGAATAGCCGTAAGATTGTGCAAAGTAGTCTCAAGGATATGCCAAGGCAATACGGAACAGATGATGCTAATTACCAGTCTGTTCGTCTAGTGAATCAGATGGAGCAAACAGTTGAAAAGATTTTTTACCGGCAACCCATTACTATAGAAGCTGAACTACTAGTTAATAAACCCATCAGAGCTGGTGTGGACATTGTCATCAAAACTTTTGACGAAGTAGAAGTCTTACATGCGAGTTCTCATTTGCAACACATGACGCACAAGTTCCAACCCGGACGGTACAGAATACGCTTTGAAATTGAAAATAATCTTGTGCCCGGGCAATACCTGCTCACCCTGGGAATCCATCACACGCGAGGAGGAATTACCATCGACTATTGCGAAAACATCAATCCTTTTGAGGTTCTGGAAGCGGGGCAAGAAGGTGAGGAGCCTTATCCGTTGAAGACCAAGTACGGTTTTATTGCCAGTCATGCCCGGATAAAAATCAACAAAGCTGAATATGTCTGAAAAATTGAAAAGTGCCCATGTGCTCGTTATCGGCGGGGCGGGTTTTATTGGCAGTTTTGTCGTGTCGGAACTGCTAAAGTACCCTGTGAAGAAAGTCGTCATCTACGACAACTTTTCACGGGGCAAGATGGAAAACATTGCCGAATCATTAAAAGACCCTCGGTGTGAGATTTTCCCTTATGGAGGAGACATTCTGCATGTAGATGTATTGGACAAAGCTGTAGAAGGTGCCGATTACGTGTTTCACCTTGCTGCTATGTGGCTTTTGCACTGTAAGGATTTTCCTCGTACAGCCTTTGATGTAAACATTAAGGGGACTTTTAACGTGTTGGAAGCCTGTGTGAAGCACAAGGTAAAAAAAATGATTTATTCTTCTTCAGCTTCGGTGTACGGGGATGCAGTGGAGGTTCCTATGACAGAAAGCCACCCCTTTAACAACCGCAATTTTTATGGAGCGACGAAAATTGCAGGAGAGGCTATGTGTACGGCTTTTAACGACCGCTATGGTTTGTCGGTGATTGGCCTGCGCTACATGAATGTGTATGGCCCTGGGCAAGATCAGCATGCTGCTTACAGTGGCGTGGTGCCCATTATGCTAAATAAAATTGAGGCCAATGAACCTCCAGTAATCAATGGCGATGGCAGTCAGGCCTATGATTTTATTTACGTAGAAGACGTGGCGCGGTGCAATGTGCTTGCCTTGCTTGCCAATGTGGACTACGGATTTTACAATGTGGGCACAGAAGTGCAAACGTCGATTAAAGAGCTGTGCGATACCATTTTGCGCTTAAAAGGCAGTAAGCTACAAGTCACTTATAAGCCCTATGCCCCTGATGATGCACGCCAGTTTGTGCAAAATAGGATTGGATCGCGGCAAAAAGCAGAAAGAGAACTGGGATTTCGATACACCTATTCGCTTGAGGAAGGTCTTAAAAAGCTCATCGAATGGCGTATCCAACAAGGTATTGATCAAGCACCGGCAAAAACAGTATAAATGCCTCCCGAAAAACTTCGCAACATCTACATTTCCCAGCCGGTCACGGGACTGGAAGAGTGGGAAGCCCTCAAAGAGCCCCTTATGACTGGATGGCTCACATCCGGCCCTAAGGTACGCGCCTTCGAAACGCTGTTTGCCGAAAAGCACAGCGTCAAACACGCTATTGCCGTGACCAGTGCAACCACAGCGCTTCATCTCTCCTTGGTGGCACTGGACCTAGGACCGGGCGATGAGGTCATCGTACCTGCCTTCACCTGGGTGGCTACGGCCAACGTCGTCCTGTACTGCGGGGCTACGCCCGTCTTCGTGGACGTAGATCCACGCACCTTCAACCTCGATCCCGAAGACTTGAAGAAGCGCATCACCCCCAGGACCAAAGCCATCATTCCGGTGCACCTCTTTGGCCTCTGTGCCGACATGGATGCGATTCGTGAAGTGGCGCCGGGTATCCCGCTGATAGAAGACGGAGCCTGCGCAGCCGGAGCGGCCTACAAGGGAACGTCAGCGGGTGCCTTGGGCACCATCGGTTGCTTCTCGTTTCACCCCCGGAAATCGATCACGACCGGAGAGGGCGGAATGCTGACGACCAACGACGATGCCATTGCCGAAAAGCTCGTGATGCTGCGCAACCACGGGGCTTCGGTCTCCGAAGAACAGCGGCACCACGGCCCCAAGCCTTACCTGTTGCCTGAATTTAACCTCCTCGGCTACAACTACCGCATGACCGACCTGCAGGGTGCGGTAGGACTCGTCCAATTGCAGAAACTCGATGCCTTTATTGAAGAGCGCGCACGTTGGGCTGCCTTTTATCGCCGACATCTGAGAGATCTTGACTGGCTGCAATTGCCGCAAGAACCTGAGGGCTATCGCCACGGTTGGCAGTCATTCGTCACGCTGGTCGATGAAAGCCGGGCACCCATGACGCGCAATGCCCTGATGGAATATCTGCAGGAAAAAGGTATTTCCACCCGCCCCGGTACCCATGCCGTACACATGCTGAAGTATTACCGGCAGAAGTTTGGGCTCGAAGCCGACGACTACCCCGGCGCTCGCACCGCTAACGACTACTCGATGGCCATCCCACTGCACAATCGAATGAGCGAAGAAGATTATGAATTTCTTGTAAAAGTGTTGTCAAGGTTGTAAGCCATGAGAAAAAAACTGCTTTTAGGCCTACTTTTACCTACTCTCCTTGCAGGCTCCTTTCTTGCTGGATTCCGAAACGGCCTCTACAAGCTATTCCCCTATGGTGCGTACAAAGCAATCCAAAAGGAATTCTCGAACAACTCCTCTTCTTCGCCTCCAGGATTCAGGAATGATCGGGAAATACTGGACATTGCCTTTACCGACCCATTGAATGAGTCCGACAATCCTCTTTTCCAAGAGACCAACTCTATCGATTCGATTCATGAGAAACTCGAGTCCTTGTACGTCCCCGTGGAGAATTTCGACCATTTTTATGAAGACATCACAATAACCTCCTCCTCGACCCAGCAAACAACGCCAAACACCTGGATCCATTCCATCAAATACAACCTGGCAGGAAAGGAGTATTCAGCATACGCATACTTCAGGAAAAACGAATCGAAAAACGAAAACGGCTTTTTGTTAATACCCGGATCTGGCCTGAACCAGTCTAGCGCGATCTACCATCGAGACCGAACCAATTACCAACATGGGATACTAGACCTGCTCGGTCAATACGGGGAAGTCTTCGTCCTAGTCAAGCCCAATGAAGACTTCCTGGCGATTCATAACGGAAGAAATAAATTAAACTACAATTTTATTATTAACCACCTCCTCAATCGAGGCGGGTCATACTCAGCCTTGTATATCGCACACAGCCTTGCCTTTTCAAAATTCATCAAAACCAAATACGAGACTACTGGAGTCGTGGGGCTTTCACAGGGTGGTGGAGCCGCATTTCTTAATGCATTACAATCTGAACCCGATATTGCAATCATTTCCTCAGGCTTTTCTTTCCTTTTTGACAAAATGCAAGCCGGAAGCCACGACCAAATCATTATACCTTGTAAGTGCTTCGCAAAGTACACAGAGGTAGATTTTGTCAGACAAAAAATCTCAAATCTCAAAACCAAATTTCTTTTTTCGTGGGGAAAAGGAGAATCTGACTATTACAAATACGAAGCTTTCACTCAATACAGCTGCTCTCTACTTAACTTACCAAATACAGAATGTATCCTACATGACATGGGGCATGTCTATCCAGTAGAAGAGATTAAGGATTATATGGAAAAAATGGGAATTTAATGTGCGGTTTGACCGGCATATTGAACCTGAACCAACTCCCGGTCTCCCGGGATGAGATCTTGAAAATGACCCGTGCCCTGGCGCATCGGGGGCCAGATGGCGAAGGCCTGTTTACTGACCGCCATTTCGGCATGGGGCATCGGCGGCTGGCCATTTTGGATACTTCACCTGCCGGCGCTCAGCCCATGAGCTCTAAAAACGGGGAATGGGTCATCGCCTTCAACGGTTGCATTTACAACTTTCAGGACCTGCGGCTGGAATTGCGCAACCTGGGACATGTCTTCCACACCGGCACCGATACCGAAGTGATTGCGGAGGGCCTCGCCGCCTGGGGAACGGACCTTTTCCCAAAACTCAACGGCATGTTTGCCGTGGCGGCCTGGCACAAACCCTCGGGCAAACTCTTCCTCTCTCGCGACCGCTTTGGCGTGAAACCCTTATACTACACCTTTGCCGGCGACCATTTTCTGTTTGCCTCTGAGATCAAGGCTTTTATGGCGCATCCCGCCTTTCGCGTGGAGCTCAATCCTTATGCGCTGAATGAATACTTCACTTTTCAGAACCTGTTTACCTTCCAGACACTGTTCAAAGGGGTGTATTTATTGCCCGCTGCCAATACGGTATGCATCGATGCCGATACTACAGAAGTCGTGCACAATGCGTGGTGGGACTACGACTTTTCCAACCCCGACGAACAGATGAGTTTTGAAGATGCCCGCTCGGAAACGACGCGGCTTTTTCAGCAGGCTGTGGTGCGGCAGATGATTGCCGATGTGCCGGTAGGCTCGTACTTATCGGGAGGCATGGATTCAGGCTCAATTACCGCCGTTGCCGCCCGACACATACCGCGGCTGGCCACCTTCACTTGTGGCTTCGACATGAGCACCGTGACCGGCGTGGAGTCGAACTACGATGAACGGCGCGATGCAGAACTGATGGCCAGCCACTACAAGACGGAACACTACGAGCAAATCATCAATGCAGGTGACCTGCGCTGGTCCTTGCCCAAAGTGGTGTACCATCTTGAGGACCTGCGCGTGGGCATGTCTTATCCGAACTACTACATAGCGCGTCTCGCTTCCAAGTTTGTCAAAGTATGCCTGCAGGGAACGGGCGGCGATGAGCTTTTTGGTGGCTATCCCTGGCGCTATTACCGCGTATTGCATTCCGTAGACCAGCAAACCTTTTTCGACAACTACTACGGCTTCTGGCAGCGCCTCGTGCCCGATGAAGATAAACAACTGCTGTTCCAGCCCCACATTTTCAAGGATATCGATCCCCGGGAACCCAGACGCATCTTTGAACGCGTCTTTACCTTCAACAAAAGCCTGAAGTACGACACCCCCAAGCAGCACATCGCCAATTCACTGTACTTCGAGATCAAGACCTTCCTGCCCGGCTTGTTGGTAGTCGGCGACAAGCTATCCATGGCCCACGGACTGGAAGAACGCTTTCCCTTTCTCGACAACGACCTGGTGGAATTCGCTCAGAAAATTCCGGTCCGGTACAAACTGGCAGATCTCGAAAAGGAAATGGAACGAATTGACGAGAACGCCTTTGGAAACGTTAAACGCCCCCTGTCCTATCGCCCCTTTGACAACGGAAAGAACGTGCTTCGGAAAGCCATGAAAGGCTTCATCCCCCAAGCCATCCTGGAACGAAAAAAACAGGGCTTTTCTGCACCCGATGAGAGTTGGTACAGAGGCGAGAATGCAGCATATGTGAAGGAACTACTTTTAAGTAAAAACTCGGCCTCCTCGCAATTCATTAATCCGGATTACAGCCGAAAGATTGTCCATGAACACATCCACGGACGTATGAATCACCGGCTGCTTATTTGGAGCCTTATGTGTTTTGAAACTTGGTGTAGAATATTTTTCAAGGGAGAAAATTTTGAAGAATGATTCAACATTCATCTCCATTTATCGAGAAGCACGATATTGATGCAGTTATGAACCAACTATCATCGGGCTATATTGCATCCGGTGAAATGGTAGAAAAGTTTGAAGATTTGCTGAAGGAATTTTTAGACGTACCGTATTTGTTTTGTTGCTGTAACGGGACTCATGCCCTGTTTCTCGCACTGAAATCTTTGGCTCTTAAGATGAATGCCGAAGTAATTTTGCCTACATATGTATGTCATAATGTTTGGGATGCTGTAGTTCAGGCCAATCTTAAACCAGTGTTGTGTGATATTGGCAAATTTTGGTCAATGACTCCAGATAACATAGAAAATGTATTAACAGATAAGACAGGCGCTATTATTGTTGTTCATCCGATGGGGATGACTGTAGATACTTCATCCTTTAAAAAATTCGGCATACCAATTATTGAAGATTTTTGTCAAAATTTTGGGGGGGTAAAAAATGGAAAAAAGGTCAAAATAGAAGGAGATGTTGCTGTTTTCTCATTTCATGCAACCAAATGCCTCACTACAGGGGAAGGAGGGGCAATAGCAACCTGCGATGAAATGATTTATAGCGAACTAACGGAATTCATTAAGTACAAATCTCTTTACAATCCACTTTCAGATTTACAGGCTGCTTTAGGCATTATTCAATTACAAAAATATTCTAAAATGCTTTCAAAAAGATTGAATATTGCCAACAAGTATTTTTGCTGTGTAAGGGAAGATTTAACTTTCAGGTTTAAACAAACAGTGGACGACAATATATTTTTCAGATTTCTTTTGTGGAAAAACAATCCAAATTTTGAAGAACTTAGAAATGATTTTGCCCAGATGAATATTGCAGTAAGAAAAGGAGTGGATGAGCTTTTGCACAAACGATATCACATAGACTGCGCTAAAAGTTATAGAAAGGCGGAGAAAGCCTTTAATAATACAATCTCAATTCCTATCTATCCATCCATAAGTGAAAGTGATCAAAACAAAATCATTGATGCTGTAAATCTTCTGCTATGAATTCAAAGGACAAAGTAAGAATTATTGAACGTTACAATAAAAGGCTGGTTCAGTATGGGAACAGTATAGAAGCCTTGGCATCTGGAAAAGAGGAACGGAGAACGATCAGATTCGATGTACTCCTTGGAGTGGGGATTTCTCCCGGAGATAAAGTTTTAGATTTGGGGTGTGGTTTTGGAGATTTATATCCTTATATTCAGAAGAAATTTGGCAAAGGATCTGTTCAATATACAGGGGTGGATATAAATGAAAACCTTATTTCTGTGGCAAGGAAACAATTCCCGGAAGCAGAATTTTATGTTAAAGATATTCTTCATGATGATTTTGAAGAGTATGATTTTATTGTTTCAACTTCTTGCTTTAATCTCCGCTTAAATTTTGAAGACAATTATTTGTTTGTTAGCCAACTTTTAACTGCTTGTTATAATAAAGCAAGAAAAGGTGTTGCTGTAGATTTTTTGACTTCCTATGTCGATTTTCGCGGAGTTGAAGAGGCATTTTATTATGAACCTGAAAAAATTTTTAAAATTGCAAAGAATATTACTAAGAGGGTAACTCTCAGACACGATTACCCACTATTTGAGTTTTGTGTTTATTTATATCCAGATTTTATTGGATGGAAGAACCAATGAAGAGGGTATGCCTGACATTTGATATTGACTATACTGATTATTACACAGGTAATCAAATAGATGAAATAACTTTGGCTTTTCCTAAAATTAAATGCCTTCTTAAGGAGTTCCAGCAAGTAAAAACCACCTGGTTTATTCGTATTGATGGACAGATAAAACATCTATTTGGCAAGCCAGATTATATTTTAAAGAATCATAGGGAAGAAATTGAGTGGCTGCAACAAAATGGCCATGAGATTGGATGGCATTACCATGCTTATCGAAAGAGCAGAATAGGCTGGAAACAGGAGACAGACGAAGACGTAATATGTAAGGAACTACAAATTTTCGGAGAACTAGCCCAGAACCATGGCATGCATTCAGTAAGAATGGGCTGGGGTTTTCATACCAACAAAACAATAAAAATGCTGGATAATATGGATTTCAGTATTGATAGTAGTGCCATTCCACGCCCTTGTTACAAATGGGATCAATCTAAAAAGGATTGGTCAATTACTCCAAATCATCCGTATTATCCATCTCAAGATGATTATAGAGTACCAGGACTTCCTTCATTATCAATTCTCGAGATTCCTATAAGTACTGTGCATTTACCTTTGCCTACAGATACTGAACCTGGAGTTATCCGATATATTAATCCTGCTTATTACCATTCAAAGTTTTCAGATATTGTTGACAAAACTTGTTATAGTGACATTGTAGCAATATCTCATCCTTATGAGATTCTTAAAGGAAGGAATACTTCCCCTTTAATATCTTTTAAAATGACCGAATCCAGAAAAAATATTCTTTTCTTGGTAGAAAGAGGTTATTGTTTTCTTACAATCAAGAACTTTGCTTCTGAATGGGAAAAGGAAAAACAAATTTCTAATTATGGTAAAAATTCTTGACACGACATTAAGAGATGGCAGCTATGTGATAGATTTCCAGTTCTCCGCTAAGGATACCTCACTGATTGCTGCCAAGTTAGATGACGCCAATATTCCTTTTATTGAAGTCGGACATGGGTTAGGAATGAATGCTGGTACAAGAAGTAATATTAAGTCAGCGGAATCGGATGAAATGTACTTGGAAGCTGCAAGATCTTCAATTAAAAAGGGTAAATGGGGAATGTTTTTTATTCCTGGAATCGGAAGAATTCAAGATATCGAATTAGCTGCAAAGTATGGAATGGATTTTATCCGTATTGGCACAAATGTTACTGAAGTAGAGAAAAGCCGAGAATACATAAAAAAAGCAAAGGAGCTCGGGCTATATGTCTTCGCCAATTATATGAAGACATATGCTCTTTCTCCTGACATGGTTGGGGTGAATGCAGCTAAATCTAAAGAATATGGCGCAGATGTTATATGTATTGTTGATTCAGCAGGAGGAATGCTTCCTGAAGATGTAGAAGCTTATATAAATGCCATTCGAAAATATTCGGATATGCCCATCGGCTTTCATGGTCATAATAATCTTGGTATGGCAATTGCCAATTCCCTTAGGGCTATTGAATTAGGGGCCGCTGTGGTCGATACTTCCGTACGCGGTATGGGAAGAAGTTCAGGTAATACTATAACTGAAATGTTAATCCTCGCTCTAAAACGTAGAGGGATTGACCTCCCAATAGAAGTAACCAAATTGTTTGATTTAGCAGAAAAAATAATAGACCCTCTGTTAAAAAACTATCAACAAGTTGACTCCATAGGAATTATATCAGGATTTGCACAGTTTCATTCATCTTTTCTGGAAAAATTCTTCCATTATGCGGAAAAGTATCAGATAGATTTACGAGAATTGATTGTAAGAGTTAGTAAAGAAGATAAAGTGAATCCACAAGATTATCTAATTGAAGGTATTTCAAAGGCGATGGCAAAAGAAAAAAGCTTGGAGATGCTACATCAGATACAGGTTGAGATACCACATTTTAAAAAGCCGAACCACTTTTTAAATTTTGGTGATGAAGCTGCGTATGTAGCAGAAAAAGCAATGAGTCTTTCAAAAAAATGGAAAAAGCTAAGTGTTTTCAATATAGTTCAGGGCTATCGTAGGGATCAAAGAAGTTTTGTCTCATCTGTAATTCACGAAGGGCAAAATTACATAGTTTCAAGTGCAGAGGTTTATTTTCCAGAGGATGCGAAGAATATAGCTACAACTATTGATGGAATGGTTGATTTTATTTTATTGGATATTGATAACAAAAGTTGTAGCAGTTCAGCAATAATTGCAGCTTTAAAGTCTTCCTTAGTTAAAAGCAACATTTTAAGGTACAGTGATATTGAAGTATGGTCAAGATCTGTTTTGCATTTATTGATAGAGTTGTTAAAAGAAAACCTTTGTAGGCTAAAGATATGCATTGTTGGTGATAATTCCCTATCCAGACATCTTAGTTGTAAACTAAGGATGGTTGGTGTTGATGTTGAGATTAAGCCCCCAGATTACTATTCGATAAACCTTGAGAATTATTCAGTAGTAGTTTTTTGTGATGAGGTGAATTCAGACATTAAAATTGAAGGATTGAACGAACAAACTATTATTGATGGATTAATAGGTAGCCTTCCAAAAAAAGTATTTGAACACTTCCATCGTGCTTCGTTGAAAATATTCAGGCCTGAGATGCATCTTTTTATCCATTCAGAAATTAGTGCAATCCTGGGTTGTAATAGTCTTGTTTCTGAAAGGCAAGGTCTCAGAAAATTAGATAACCTGTTACTTGTGTCAGGAGGAGTAGTTGGTCCGGAGGGAGCAGTTGTGGTTGATTCTTACAGCAACCCAACTAAAGTTTATGGCATTGCAGACGGCAAAGGATTTTTAATTCCTGAATCCAATCTTAAAAATGAACATATCGAGAATATTAAAAGGGTAGAAGATTTTATTAATGTTTCATACTTAAGTGGTAATGTGTAGCAAGAAAGTGTTAATTTTAGGAGCTTCCCGGTACTATTCCAAAAGTATTGAATCTGCGAGAAATGCAGGGTATTATGTCATAGCCGTAGATCGCTCTCCAGATTCAGAAGGTTTCAAATCTGCTG
>Ga0256841_1003921_pt1 | contig 10957 bp, 11 predicted proteins | sample 356308metaG_FD_185971 | JGI IMG/M metagenome (GOLD analysis project Ga0256841, IMG submission 185971) | Hydrothermal vent microbial communities from Mid Atlantic Ridge, Atlantic Ocean - 356-308 | ecosystem: Environmental > Aquatic > Marine > Hydrothermal vents | place: Atlantic Ocean: Mid...
CACTGCGCCGGGGAAAACCGCCCCTGGTGCGCCGGTGATCGTCACCACGCCGCTGTCATCCGGCTCGGAGATGGTGATCAGGCTGGCAATGGGCGGGTCGCCGAACTCGGCGGTACGTGACTCCTGGGCAGCGAGGGGCAGATAGGCCAGCGCTGCCAGCACCAACACCAGCAGCACGGCGCTCAGAATCTTTCTGCCAGTCAACATGGCTCCTCCCGAAGGATGCCCGGCACACAGGGGGCAGTATAGAAGCGGGCGCAGGGGTTGTCAACGCGGCGCAGCCAGCAAAACAGGAGGAGCTATTCGAGGGCCAGCAGGACATCCCCGGCACGGATGATGGCCTCATCCTGCCCATTGAGCAGCGCATAAAAGCCGCGTCGTCCATCATCCAGGAACTGCAGCACGTCCTTGAGCGCCTCCGGGGGGAGCGGCCCGCCCGCCGCAAAGTGGCTGAATTCGCTGCACGGCGGGATGGGCAGGACGCCGGTCAGGTGAAACAACTGGCCGGTCTGCGCACTGCGCATCGCCAGGCGGCCGCTCAGCATCTCCGGCGAAAGGTGTTCCTCGACCGCAATGATGACATTCTCCCCGGCGATGCCGTCCACCAGGTGATCGCCAAAGCGGGCACGCATCTCGCGGTAGTGCGCGGTGAAGCCCAGCGACATCCCGTTGATGCCAGGGCGGTGGCGGGTGTGGGGATGCGCGGCATGGTGCACGTCCACGATCTGCACGCCGGACGCCGTCAGGCCGATCACCCCATCGGGGGTCAAACGCAGCGCCTCCACGACCATCAGGGCCGCGGGATCATAGTATCTATCCGGCTTCTGGCCGATCTTGAGTCGATCGCGCTGCACCTGTACGAACTGCACACGGCCAATCTCACGGGCGTTCTGCATCATGTTGTCTCCTCCGTTGCTGCCCGGCACAGAGATTATGTCACTGCGACGTCCCGGCCCTCGGCTCATCCACGCCCACACGGAACGTGGACTGCACCACGCCATCAGCATCGGCCAGGCTGACCACGTCACCCTCCTGCCAGACCGGCTCGGTCTGATTCCAGAACAGCGCGATGGCCGTATCCTCGCCCACGCGGGTAAATACGGTCACGCTGCCGTCGGCGAACAGCCGCGCCTCCGGGAAGGTGTAGATGTGCCCTTCGGTATCATACAGCGTCCAGCCCTGCAGATCGACCAGCCCACCCTGGTTGCGCAGTTCAACGCCTTCGCTGGTGACGTCACCCGCGCCGACTACCTGCACAATGATCACGCGGGCATCCTCGGCGGTCGGGGCCAGCGTCACCGTGGGGATGGGCGTCTCATTGGAGAGGGCCGTATCCACCGCCCCTGCCAGTGTCGCCTCTTCACCTGTGTCGGTGGTTTCTTCCCCGGTAGCAGCTTCCGGCTCCACTTCGGCCACCGCTGCGCCGGCCTCACAGACAAAATCCGCGCCGGGAATGATCAGCACCTGCCCCTCGTAGATGAACTCCGGATCATCCACCGTGCCCAGATCATTGGCACACAGCAAATCTGCCAGCGGGACTTCAAAGGCTTCTGCAATCAGTGACGGGTTGTCGCCCGCCTGTACGGTATAGGTCTGCTCCTCGGAACCGCTGGCCTGAATCGCGATCTGAGTCAGCGCTGCGCTGGTAGCAATATCGGGCAGAATCTCCGGGTTCAGCGTCGGGGCGACGGTTGGCTCACCCGGCTGCGGCGAACGCGCAGGTGCATTGATCGGTGCACCACTCTGCACCGTCACCACCCAGGGGGTCTGTGTCGGGCCGGGCGTGGCCGTGATGATCACCTCAAATGTCTGCACGATCAGCGACTGCTGCGGCGGCTGGGAAGCCGTCCACAGGGAAATAACCAGCATCGCCACGCCGATTGAAATGGCGATATTCAAAATCACAAAAACAACCAGAGCACGTCTGTTCATTTTTTCGCCCCATTTTGCGCTATCAATGTGTTACCGGCGCGGGGTCATCATAGCACAGCGCCCCCTGAGGGGCAATAGCGCCGGTCATTGTGGAACCGCACTCCTATACCCGCCCGCGCCACAATCGTCTATCATAGGAGACGGTTAAGGCGTATTGGAAAAGCACAACACTGCCAGGGATATAGAAATTATGCGTGATGTAATTTCCAGACGGCGCTTTCTGAAAACGGCGGTCGGTGGCGTGCTCGGCCTCGGCCTACCCGCCATCGGCGCTTCGGCCTACGTCACACGAATCGAACCGTACATGCTGGACGTCACCCGTTTGATTCTGCCTCTGCGCGGCCTGCCGCCAGCCTTTGCAGGCACGACCATCGTCCAGATCAGCGACTGGCATCTGGGCGGCTGGATGGCTGTCGAGCGCATGATGGCCATCGCCGATGTCGTCAACACGCTTCAACCGGACATCATCGCCATCACCGGGGATTTCGTGACGCGCATCTGGGCCTACACGCCCGGCGAGATCACACGCATTCTGCGCTCTCTGCAGGCCAATGAGCGCATCGTCGCCACGCTGGGCAATCACGACTACTGGACGCACGCGCCCACGGTGCGTGCCGCCATCCGGGAGGCGGGCGTCACGCTGCTGGACAATGCGACCATCACCCTGCGGCGGGACGGCGCGGCACTTTACCTGGTCGGCGTGGACGACATCTGGGAAGAACATCATGACCTTGACCGGGCGCTGGCCGATGTGCCGGATGGCGCGGCGACCGTCCTGCTGGCCCACGAACCCGACTTTGCCGACGAAGCCGCCGCGACGGGCCGGATCGGCCTGCAGCTCTCCGGGCACAGCCACGGCGGGCAGGTGCGCCTGCCGGGCAAAGGCGCATTGATCCTGCCCCACCTCGGCAGGAAATACGACAGCGGCCTTTACCGTATCAACGGCATGATGCTGTACGTTAACCGTGGGCTGGGCATGGTCGCGCCGTATGTGCGCTTCAACTGCCCGCCGGAAGTCACCCACATCACCCTCAGCGCGCCGGAGGCAGCCTGAGGGAATCCCTCTGGTCAGGGTCGGATGCGGGCGGTATAATGCGCCCCGCTGCCCTCTGACACGCAGGAGATGATCAGGCACTTCTATGACCGTACACCCATCCGCACAGCCCCCCGCCCCCGGCCAACCATCACCGCCGCCTCCAGGCCGCGGCAACACCCTGATTCTGATCGTCGTCGGACTGGTCGTCGTCTGTCTGTCATGCAGCATCGTGGCACTGGCCGGACTGGCAGGCTACAACGACGGCGTGCGGCATGTGGAGCGCATGGCAGAAGTCACCCGGCAGGCCGCGATCGTGCAGCAGTACGATCTGGCCCTCACCGATGTGGCCGCCGGCAACAACGAACTGGCCGCCCTGCGTCTGGAACATGTGGTGCTGACGCTGGGCGCGGATTCCAGTGAAGCCGCCGCGCTCCTGACCCGCGTGCATGCCGTGACGCCGACACCAACGCCCAGTCTCACGCCCATGCCCTCCCCCACACCGGCGGATACGCCAACGCCGGAAGTAACAGCAACGGAGAGCGGCCCTGCTTTACCGGAGCCGGAAGCCGTCTTCGCCGATGCACAGGCGGCATTCATCGTGCGTGACTGGGGAAATGCCATCGAGCTGCTGGATATTCTGCGCGGGCTGGACCCGGATTATCAGGCTGCCGAAGTGCAGCGGATGCTGCATGAAGCCCTGACCGAACTCAGCCTGCAGTACCTGCGAGAGCCTTCCGGAGAACATCTGGCCGAGGGCATCCTGCTGGCGCAGCGAGCACAGACGCTCGGGCCGATCGGCGACCTGGCCTACGAGGCCTACATCGCCGGGCGCTACCTGGACGCGCTGAACGCCGAGGGCATGGAATGCCTGCTGGCCGTCCGCGCCTGGGAAGGCGTCTATGCGGAAGCGCCGCAGTACCGCGACGTGACCCAGCGGCTGGCCAACAGCTACGCGGCCTGCGGCGATGCCTACACGTATCAAACCGAATACTGCCCCGCTGAACAGTATTACAACTGGTCGCTGCAGATCGTCTATGACGCCGATGTGGCCGCCCGCCGCAATGAAGCCAGTGAAATTTGCGCGCAGGCAACCCCGACACCAACACCGACGATCGAAGGCCTGCCAGCGGAAGGCACGCCGTCTGCGGGCACACCGTCTCCCCCGCAGTAACCGGCAAACAAAAAAGCCCCTGAGTGTGATACAGGGGCTTTGTCATGCATGGTGGCTGCTGACGGGGCTATGCTTCGTGCGCTTCGTGGCCGTGATGTCCCGTGTCTTTCGGCACATTGATATCATCAAACTGAGTCCAGGGCTGAACACCCCAGAGCCATAGGGCAATGCCGATGATAAACGCCACAAAGCCCAGCGCGAACAACATCCCGTAAAGGCTCTCATTCGCGAAATCACCAAACGCCGCGCCAAGCCCCGCCGCCAGCGCCATGAGCAAAAATCCCAGACCGATCAAAAACGCCAGGGCAACCTCCGTGCCAGTCAGTTTTCCACGAGCAGACACGATAAACCCCCTCTCATCATGAAAACAGGCGATAGGCACACACCCCACAAGATTACCGCCAAATCACAGAATCACAAGCTGAAGCAGGCGGGCATTTTTCGCCGCGCTGCTGCAGGGGACGGCGGCACAGAGGCCCGAATCCGCTCTTGTATCCTCCCCATCACACGGGTATACTAAGGGCGTTCCACGGGGCGTGGCGCAGTCCGGTTAGCGCGCGCGGTTTGGGTCCGCGAGGCCCCCGGTTCAAATCCGGGCGCCCCGACTGGTCAGTTTATGCGGGCATGGTGTAAGGGTAACACAACAGCCTTCCAAGCTGTTATTACGGGTTCGAATCCCGTTGCCCGCTCTTCTGATACCGCTTGGCCGTGCGGGCCTGTAGCTCAGCGGTTAGAGCGGCCGGCTCATAACCGGTTGGTCGCAGGTTCGAATCCTGCCAGGCCCACTGACGATACCCTGACAGCCCCGTCAGGGTATTTTTGTCCTGACCATGGCTCTATCTACTCTCATACAACATTCCAACCCAAACCTAACCTTCCCGCCTCTTTGGTATGCTATACTACCAGAGTATTATCACACACTGTGAATATCAGAGGAGATATCCGTGCCGCCCAAGATTCTGATTGTTGAAGACGATGTACTTTTCCTGAGTCTGCTCCAAAAAATCCTGGAGCGAGCCGGCTATCAGACACTACGTGCAGAAGATGGCGGCCGGGCCCTGCAAATCCTGGAAGAGCAGCAGCCCGATCTGATTGTGCTGGACCTGATCCTGCCCGGCATGAGCGGCCTGGAACTTCTGAAATTCGTCAAGCAAAACGACCGCCTGAAGCATACGCCCATCGTTGTGGTGAGTGCACATCCCAATGTGGCTCCTGAAGTCTATGACAGCGGCGTGGAAAGAATACTGATCAAACCCGTCCAGCCCGATGAACTGCGGGAAACTGTCAGGACATTGTTGGAAGAATAACTCAAGCATCCGTCTGGCCAGACGCGGGACATTCCAGCCTGGACAGAGCTACAGGGGCAGCCGATGCCACCAATAGTTTTAATAGTCGAAGACGACCCCGGCACGCTTCATTTATTTGAATTAGTGGTCAAGCGGGAAGGATACAGTGCTCACTGCGCCATCAATGGCGATGAGGCCATTGCCTTCCTGCAGCAAAACGTCCCGGATGTCGTGCTGCTCGATCTGGGGCTTCCCGGGCCGGGCGGTGCAGAGATTCTCCAGTTCATTCAGCAGACGCCCGCCCTTGCCAGGACAAAAACCATCGTCATCAGCGCCTACACCGATCTGATTCGGGAAATCTCCCACTATGATGTGGCGGCGGTTCACATCAAACCGATCAAAGCCACACGCCTGCTGCAGTCCATCAAAGCCGCACTTGGCGACGAGTAGAACGAGACAGAGATTTTGTTCAGCCATCCTGACCGCTAAAAACTGAGTCATGGAGCTACAGACATTGACAGCATCCATATTGATTATTGACGATGAATATGAAATGCGGAATCTGCTGAGTAGAATTCTTGCCCGCAAAGGCTACCAGGTGAGTCAGGCATCCAGCGGCATTGATGCGCTGGCGCTCCTCGAGAATACATCCCCGGATGTCGTCCTGCTCGATTTTGCAATGCCCGGTATCAACGGTGTGGAAGTCCTTCGTCACATCCGGCAGCTACCGCCGCCGAATCAGCCGAAAGTCATCGCGCTCACAGCCCACACGGATTTCATCCTGGAGGCCAGACAGTACGGGCTGGATGCCAGCCTGCTCAAGCCCGTTCCGCCAGATGTTCTTCTGGAGACGATCAGGCGGCAGCTTTAGCCGTTCGTGCCCTGCTGCGCGGGAAACGGCGGCACAAAGCGATCTAAATTACGAACCCCCACAAAAGGAATAAACCCCAGGCCGCGGGAAGTCGCGTAAACCCACGCCACGTTTTCCGCCTGCAATGCGTAATCCACGGTGAGGATGATCTCGCCCTGCGCATGAGCCATCATCAGATATGCCAGGTAGGATTCACTGCTGGTGTGCAGTTGGCTGTTCGGGTCGCTCTCCAGCAGCGCCCGGCACGGCGCGGAAAGTGACTCACGGTATGCCACCGTGTCAACATCCGCTTCAGTCGCCGGGAGTGGGCAGTCTCCTTCCGGTTCCGCGCCATCTGCCGCCCCGTCAAACCAGATCGACTCCTGCGCGATGCCGTCAATCAGCACCAGATAGTCGGCATATTCTGCCAGTTCCGCCGCATTCTGCGCGATGACGATGAAATCCTCGCGCTGTGCTTTGGTGTAGGTGCTGATGTCTTCCACGAACCAGAGCATCTCCTGCACCGGATCAACGCCATCCTCCTCAGCCATGGCGACCACATACTCATCCGAGTAAGCCTCGATCCAGTCCATATAGATGCCATCAAAACCGGTATCCAGCAGAAGCTGCAGCAGGCCATCCTCCGGATCGAGCCAGATGTCACGCCACTCATCCCACCAGAAAGCGACGGGATAGTTCCCCGACCAGCCGTCCGGATCATCGCCGACGATCCATTCCGGATCGCCGATCCGCCAGCCGTCCTGCCAGTACGTGCGGTAATCCTCGGCCTGGCCAATATCCATATAGGCGATGACGATCTTGCCGGAATCCTGCAGCGCACGCACCGTCCCGGCAATGTCGTAATCCGCGTTCTCGCGCTCGGTCACAATGGGATCGATCACGACCATGTCATAGTCAGACTCAATGACCTGCGCCAGTACATCCGAATCGAGATCAACCGAAAGGTAGTAGAACCAGGTCTGCACCGCCGCCAGCCGCTGCTCGGCAGGCGTGCGATCCCGTTCCTGTGCGGTGACACCAGCCGTGCCAGCCACCGCCAGCGTCACGACGACCAGAGTCAATCCTACTATGACGGACAAAGCGCCGCGCCGGATAGTCATCGTCCATTCTCCGTACATCCCGGATGCCGTTGTCGTTGTGGGGTAAGTGTAGGGAAATCAACCGCCCGACGCAATCACCGCCAGGGGCAGACAAAAAACAACCGCTGGTTGTGAGGGGGGGACACAACCAACGGTCGTCATACAGGCATCTCCACTGTGGATAGCCCCGTGAACGAGTTGAGTGTTAAAACGTTACCCTGTCATGCTAGCTATAAACCGCTCTATCTCGCTCGTTCACTGTGCTGATAAGATAAGCCACTTGCCTGAGTCTGTCCTTAAATCCGGATTAAAAATACATGAGAAAGGCGGCCCTGAATCTTACTCGCCGGACTCCGGTTTGCGGGCCAGCAGCGTGACGCCCGTACCGCGCAGCAGCCCCCGCCGCACAAAGAATGCGTCCAGCCGATAGAGCCAGCGCAGCATCGGGATGGCGATGCGATCCGGCATCTTGAGCTGGGCGGTGACATAGCCGGTCACTGCCGGATGGTCAAAACGCTCCTTGACGGTAAAATGCTTCTCAATGAGCTGCAGCCAGTCATGTGAGCGGCCCATCCCCTCAAACGGGGAAAGTCCTTCCGCTTCCATGCTGGCCTTGATCCGTGATGGTGCCCGCAGGCCAAAGCGCAGCAGGCCGCCGATCTTCTCCCGGTAGCTGACTTCGGTTGGGAGTAAAAACGTTATCGCGCTGGCGATCAAGACCGCAGGCATGGTCTCTTCCCCGTTCGCGTCCATCACCCAGAGCAGCGCCCCCGGCTTGAGCGCCTGATAAATCTGGTCAATCACGTGATCAAGCTGGATCAAATGGTGAAGGGTGCCTTTGGCACAGATGATGTCATATGTCTCGGTGGGAAGCGTTACCCGGTTCAGGTCGGCCACCTCATATGTGGCGCTGCCGCTCACCGTATCACGAATGGACTCGTAGTAATCGCGGGCAATGGCGATGGCATCGGCGCTGATATCCATACCCGTGGCTTCGGCCCCGCGCTGCGCCATGGCCAGCGTCAGCCATCCTGCATTACATCCCAATTCCAGAGTTCGCATTCCGGGACGCACGCGGTCCAGCAAGGCATCAATCTGATCCGTCGCCATGATCACGTTGTCGCGCAGTGCGCGATGAAAGCGCCAATCAGGGGGGATAGACTGCGCTTTTTCGATGGCGTCCCCTCCCCACAGGCGGGCTTCCTCACACAGTTTTTCCTCATACGAGGCCATAGGGTCGGCTCCCGGTATCTGCCAGCAGCCCAGCAGCCGCAGACTCATTCCTCATCTTCTTCTCCAAAGCAGCGCAGCCAGTATTCGATCTCGCGGTCGGTCAGGTGAACGTCATCGGGCCGCTCATCCGGCACAGCCGGAGCCATCGCCTCCCCTATCTGCGCCGCGAAGTCCTCGCTGGGCAGGACACGCATTCGCCGCACCTCGGCCTCATGGCGGATCTCGTGATCGGTGGAGACGACGGTCAATGCACCGGGGTCTCTGGCCTGCCGGATGCGGCGGCGGATGATTCGATCAGCGTTCGTGCGGTAGGCCGCCGCGAAGATCACCTCCACCTGCGGCGTTGACAGCTTACGTGACCTGCCGCCCGGTATCCCCGAATCGAACACGACCGTGCAGCGTTTGCCGGTGCGCCCGCAGTAAGCCCGCAGCTTTTCGATCAGCAGCACTTCGTCATTCGGATCGGCAAGGTCAATATCCGGCAAAGCATTGATCAGGTTATGGCCGTCAATGAGCAAAGGCATTCCCACGTCCTCAAGCATAAAAGATAAACGGTCGGCACGACGTCATCCGCAGCAAGACGCCGCCCGCCGACCGTCACAGATTCCCCTGGGCTAGCGGGGACGATGCTGCATGATGAACACCTTGGGATCGACATAATCGCGGTGCAGACGCGCCCAGTCCAGACGCGGCCAGTCAGTCGGGCTGTTGAACAGCGCCTCCGTGGGGCTGATGTCAAAGTGCAGATGCTCCGTCCCGCCCTGGGGTTTGCCAATCGTGCCGATCTGATCACCCCGGCGGACGCGCTGCCCCTCCCTGACCATAATCTGTGCCAGATGTGCCGAGCGGGAGTAGACATACGGGCCGCCGGGCGTCAGCGGATCGTGGCGGATGATCACGATGTTATTCCAGATGCGCCTGCTGCCCGCAAAGGTGACCACGCCGCTCGCCACCGCATAAACCGGCATCCCGGCGTCCACATTCCAATGCGGCTTGTTGAGGTTCAGGTCTGCGCCGGTATGATAAGCAGTGCCTCCCCCGCTGTCAATATAGCGCGTGGCAAAGCCCGTCGCATCGAACCATTTCCCCGGCCAGACCTGCCCGCTGCGCCGCTCATCAATCGTGCCGACAGGGGGGTCAAATCCATCCGCCACAAACAGACCGCTCTCCCCGCTGCCTACGACATCGCTGTCGTCCATCGGCGTGACCCGCCGCCAGCGCATCCCGGCGATGGCGATCTCCTTGTTGAATTCGCCCGTCAAATTATTGAGGTTGACTACGCCGCTCTGGGGATTGTTGGCGTCAAGCTGGTAGACGCCCAGCGACACCCAGGTATCGTAAAAACGCTGTTGATTCAGCGCGACCACCACCGTGCTGGGCTGCCCGACCACACCATGAATATGATACTTGGCCCGCTGGGTTGTGCCATGCACGCCCGGCACCCAGGCATCAATGGCATACTTCCCGCTCTCGCCCAGAGACGGCACCCAGGCCACCCAGATGCCGCTGCGTGAAGCCGACGTTTTGGCATACTTCATCGTCCGCCCGCCGCGCACGAACACGCTGAAGCTGGCATTTGGCATCCCGGGATATACACCGTCCGCGTAGCCCTGCCCGCCTACGTGCACCTCATGGACGGCCGCTTCTTCCTCAGACACCACCGGCGCGGTATCCGCCGGTGCGGTCGCATCATAATTGTAAGCGGCGATGGTGTCCCAGAGCTGCGTGCGCGAAAACCAGCGGTTTTTCGTATCATAGCGGGCATGCTGCCAGCTCCAGAAATTGACCGCAGGCAGCCCCAACGCCCTGGCCTGGTTCAGGAAAATCGTGATCTGCTCCGGCGTGGCAGACCAGTAAAAGCGGCTCGAACCCGTGCCGTAGTACTCGCCATAAGCCGCACCGGTGGGAATGAACAGCTTTTGCGGGAAAGCGGCATGATACTCGCTGTAGCTGTCCTGCAGGTTGCGCAGGGCATCCCCCGCCCCGCGCGCCACCCAGTAGACCTGCGGCATGGTAATATCAGCATAAGCCATGAATGTAGCAAAGGGGAAAAGACGGTGCCTGCTCATGTAGCGGTAGGAGCTGAAGGCCACCAACACCCCGTCCTCAACCCCGGCCAGATCGTTCTTGAGCGTTTCCATATATTTGCGGGCACGCTCCGTCCCGCCCGTAGACGACCACTTATAGCGGCCATAGTCCTCCGCATTGACGACCACGCCTTCCAGATCATACTGCAGAATTCGCCCGGCCAGCCGATGCGCCTGCATCTCAATGCTCACACCGCTGCCGTAGGCAAAACCCCAGCCCCAGACAGTGATGCCTGCCTCCCGGAAAGCTTTGATGGCATCA
>Ga0256841_1003922_pt1 | contig 10953 bp, 13 predicted proteins | sample 356308metaG_FD_185971 | JGI IMG/M metagenome (GOLD analysis project Ga0256841, IMG submission 185971) | Hydrothermal vent microbial communities from Mid Atlantic Ridge, Atlantic Ocean - 356-308 | ecosystem: Environmental > Aquatic > Marine > Hydrothermal vents | place: Atlantic Ocean: Mid...
TGGCCGCATACCGGGGCTTGATTTCGCACGAAAGCAGCCGGTGTACCGGATCGACCACCACGTCATAGGCGGAACCGCACAACACCTGCACGGCATCGAACAGGGGTATCGGGCCCAGCTGACGCTGGGTTTCGGGCAGCGGCAGAGCCAGCAGTGTTACCAGGGAGGGGTCGGCATTGGCCGGATCCGCTTGGCGCCAGCCGCTGCGCGCCAACAAATGTTCGAGAGCATCGCCCACCGTGTGAACAGCGCGGGGGAAGCGCAGGCGCACCAGGGTCTGCAGCGGGTCGCGCTGTGACTCGCTGGGTACAGGAGCAACCATGGAATAGCGGCCTACCCGCAAGGGATCTGAATCTCCCGAGGCAACCGCCTTGGCCGGGTCATTGCCACTGGTGGATGGCGCGCTATTTGCGTAGCCTGCATCAACCGCCACTATATCGACCCGGCGCATTTGCGCCGGCCGGCCCGGAGCGGACACGCTGGCGCGGGTGTCGATCTGCAACAGCTGTGAGGGATAGCCTGCCTCGACCAGCACCTGGCGCACGGCCTCGGCACGGCGTTTTGCCAGGTCGGCGTTATAGGCGCCGGGGCCAAGATCGTCCGTATAGCCGGTCAGGCGCAGACTGCGCCTGGGCAATGCGGTTTGCGCCAGGCGGGATACCGCCACCCGGTCGGCCCGGGAAAGCTGATCCGAATCGAATCGGAAGAAAACGCTGTGCAGAGGTTGGTGATGATCATCCTGCATCAGCGCGAAAGCGTATCCGGTGAACAAGTACAGGCTCGCCAGGGCCAGAAGGAGTGGTCGTGTGTTCATTGTCAATCCATGCGCTCCTGTTGGGGTTGGCGGACAGGCACATTCCTGTCCGCCGCGTGCAAACATCGTGTTAGTGGGGATGATCTGCACGTTGCCGAGGCTAACCCGGCGAACACAACCAGGAACAGGGGAAATCAAACATTGCTTCCGGGCAATTTATTTGTATTTGTTGCACACAAGTACGAGCCTGGCGGGGATTGGCCGCCAGGTCCGTGTGTGCAAGAGGAGTCCCCTGAAGAATCGAGCCGCCTCGCAACAGCTTTCATTCCCATGTCCCGATGCAGGGGTGGTGGACAAGAGCGCCTGGGCGCTCGGGGGCACTGTCGATTGGCCGCTGACAGGCAAGCGGGTTGGGGAAGGCCAGCTGCCTTCCCTGTGAACGGAAAGCGCGAAGATACTCCGACCACAGGGAAGGCAGCTGACGGTGTTGAAAAGAAAGGCGATGGATGATGAGGGTACCGGGCGTGCGTTCCGACACACGCCCGGTAGATTGCAGTCATTCAGTGGGTCGCCTTGCGCCAGCCGGGCGGGTAGTGGGTTCCCGCCGGGTGGGGGGCCTGAATGACCATGTGGACCGACGGCGCGATGCCGGATGCTGCCCTGTCACAGGGGCCGGTCCGAAGAACATCCTTCAAGGGCGCCACCAAAGGTGGCAAAGGCGCAGCGTTTTACCCACGCTGCCAGGGCGGAAAGCCGGTTAATCTGCGGCGATAATACCCCATGTGCGGGCGGGATGCGAGAATCGGATGCCAAAAAAAAACCGGCACCAGGTGCCGGGGAAAGATGCCCGACGGCTTTTATCAAGGGTGGGTGTCGGGCTTGGGAGGAAGGGGAAGAGGTGGCGCTCAGGGTGGATCGGGATCCGGGTTGCAACGTGTACAGGGGGTTTGGTTGTCCACATAGGGACTCATGGACATGCCGCCCTCATACAGATAACCCCAGCCATCACACAGCGGACAGCTGACAGGGCTGTCCTGATCATGGGCGCGTCCGGTACTGGACTCAAGGGGCGAGGCCGCAGGCAATGTTTCAGTCATCGCTTCGTGACTTGTAGGTCACGCTGTCCAGACGGTAAGGCAGCAAGGACCATTCGCGGATATTGAGCACCAGGCCGGAACGCTCGTTGCCGTCATCGTCCATCCATTGCTGCTGCTCCAGCTCGCCTTCGACTTTTACCAAGGCGCCCTTGTCGAGCAGTCGGGCAGCCTCCTTGGCTTTCTGGTTCCAGCAGCTGGCGTTGAGCCAGAACCCGCCTTTATCCTCATACTGCCCTTCAGCGTTCTTGCGTTGACGGTTGATGTGAATGCGCAGGTTGGCGACAACCCGCTCTTCGCCATCCTGGTCGAAGGTGGTGAGCTTGGGTTTGTCGGCCAGATTGCCATCCCCGATGAAGTGATTTGCCATGGCGTTTCCCTCGGTTGTGTGCATTGAATACTTCGGTTATAAACGTGGTGGGTTCCGGGGATTCAGCTTCCGCTCTCCATCTGCCGGGGGAGCGGTTAACCACCTTCTTCGCGGCAGAGCCCTTGAGGCCTGTGAGTACGACAGGCCGCCCGCACGCGTCGGCGCGGGTTTGCCGGTGCAACCCCCCGCAAGGCGCCTTGCAGGCGCTGCGGTGGCGTTTCATCGCGGAAGGTGGGCGACCCCCTTCCCGGAACCCGCCTCGATTGAACCAACTGGCCTCATAAGTCGCCAGGGGTTATTGGTTTTTGGTTGCGGGAGATTGCGCAGCCTGGGTGACGGCAGCAGGTCAGGTAAGCAGATCGCCCAGTCGGGCATTCGCGAGTTCGACCAAGTCGTAACGGCGATTGCCACCATCAGGCTTCGCGATCAGCCGCTGGAAGAACAGGTGATTGAAGGTAATGGTTTCTTCGTGGATCACCATGCTGCTGCCGTTTTGTTGGGTGGAAACGACCAGCTTCATCGTTTCGGACAATGTCCCTTCCGGGTCTTTCCTGCTTTGCATATGATGAATGAAACAGGCATTGACGGAGACGAAGGGGGCTTTGCCTGCGCTGTCCTTGCAAGCGACCAGCCGCCCATGATTATCGATGCGTGCATGGGGTAGCTTTTTCAGGATGGCGTCCGAAAGCGCTGCATTGTCCGAAATCTTCTGGTAGAACAACGGAAACGAGTTCGACATATAAGCGAAGATCCAGGGCGTATTGATCAGCGTTGCCCCCATGTACATGAAGCCATTCATCTGACGATAGGTACCTGGAGGATAAATGAGAATCTATTTTTCCCTTGCATGTGGCATAACTTGGCTTCTTTTGCTGCCAGTGATTCTATCTCATCAAGGGTTAATTTCTTTAAATGTTACTGAAAACTGGCATTTTTTGGGAGCGTTTGGACCGATTCTCGCAGCGCTTTATGTCGTACAAAAAAAAGGCATCTTTTATCCGTGGTTTGCGGGGTTACTGCGTTTTCATGTTGGTGGCTGGTGGTTGTTAATCTCAATTGTTAGTCCATTCATGTTGTTCATCATCGGTTATGTGTTCGCATTGCTTATTGGTAGTCCAATACAATCAATTGAATCACTAATAAACTCAAATATCGTTAATGTGTCTTGGGTTTTTACAATGTTATTAGCAGCGGTGGCATATGGTGTTGGTGAGGAATCTGGTTGGAGAGGATTTGTATTGCCGTGGTTACAAAAAAAAGAAAATGCTTTAAAGGCAACAATGGTGTTGGCAGTGATGCATGCAATTTGGCATATCCCTTTCTTTTTCTACAGGTTTGAATTTAATGCTGTTATGGCCATAGGTTTTATTGTTGGTTTAGTGGCAGGCGCTGTGTGGCTTACGTTTCTATACAATGGCACGGGAGGAAGTGCGCTCATGGCCATAATATGGCATACGAGCTGGAATATAGTAAATCAGATTGCGATGCTTCTCTCTGACGTTATTTTAGCCGTAATGAGTACGTTTGTAATTATATTGGCAATTTATGTGGTATCTAAATGGGGCACTGAGTCGTTTTCACCTAAGCCTCGTTATACTTTTGGAGAAAATAATGTCTAACAAGGCAAACGTCTTTGCAGGTATTGGCACAGCCTGATTCCAGGTCGATGTGCGTCCGGTTGGCAATGATGTCATCGTGATTCATATTTGCCGCCGTTATCGCTTACTGGATAGGGAGGGTGGTTCCGCAAGAACCTCGGCCTTGAGATGCCAGGGGTTTCGGTTGGCTCGCATCATGTCGCACCGCCTGTGAGTTCCCCGGAAAGCACCTGGCTGGCCTCCCGCTTCATGAGGTACTGCTGCAGACTCATGACCAGCGCCGTCAGGATCCGGACCTGCATGTTGAGCAGGATGCGTTCATTCTCCAGTTCGATGTAGCGCTCCAGGACGTGAGGCGCCAGGGTGGACAGGAATTTTCTGCCCGCTGGCGTGTGAAACTCTACTGTGGACTGGGGGCCGCCGGTCACGGCGGTACGCTTGCGCCATACCAGTTCCCGCTGCCCGGCCAGCTCGATGGTCAGGGGCGGGCTGGAAAAAGCCGCCGTGCAACGCGCCATGAAATCCTTGCGCTTCTGAAACAGCCGCTTCTTGTCTTGCTCCGCCTCGTAGAGCTGGCGCTGGATTTTGTTTGGCGCATCGAATTGTCGCATATCCATGTTTTTCTCCCTGCAGCAGTTCGCCCCCCCTTACCCTTAAAGGGCCCTTTGGGGACAGGCGGAAATTTATCGAGTTCAATCTAAGAAAATGATCAAGTTCAATCTAACGGCGAAGCCGGTTGCAATCTAATCCTGCCAGCTTCAATCTAATCTTCCATCACTGGCGCACACCAGCCTGAAGCATGTCCGGCAAGATGGTTGGCGCATACCGGGATCGTTTGCTGGCCTGGGCGATTTCTTGTGGCAGCTCCCCCATTGCGACCATCGCAGCCCGCGCCGGTTCCCTGATGGGTCGCAGATCGGCGCGGGTGACCCCCAGATCCCGAAACCCGTTGCCTGACAGATACGCCCGGATCATCACCCGGCGACCGTTGCGGATCCACTGTGACAGCTCCTGACGTTCGAGCAGGCCCAGATGGCGGGCCTGTACCAGCTGGCGTACATAATCGTCATACTGCAACAGCAGCTGTGCGCCCAGATAACCGAAAGGCGTACTGAAATGGAAAGTCATTTCGGTAGGTTTTTCGGACAGGACGGCATCATCGGGGATCAGGGTGAACTGCGCCAGGTGCCGCTCACAGCGGGCCGTGAGTTGCGCCAGGTCTTTCAGTGATCGCGCCAGTGCCTCCTCGGCCTTTACCAGCCACCAGTCCGCCCAGGGATCGTTCTGCGCCGCCCGCCGGTAGGGATGGGCGATGTTGGCGGCGAACTGGCGCAACCCCGGATACCCCGGTCTGCCCCCCTGGCGGCGCTGGCCGAGAAACAGATGCACGCCCTGCAGGGTGTGCAGTTGTACCGGCTGTGCGCGGCTTGGCAGTGAGCTAGGCGCGAGCAAGGCGGGGACCGGAATGGAAGTGAGATCAGCCATGGGCGCGAGTCAGTCGATAAGGCACTATTCGCCTTCGAACAGGGTGAACTCAACCTTGCAGGCTTTGACGGCCTTGTGAAACTCCTCCGGGTTTTTGAACTCGATGACCAGCGCATTGCTCACCTCGCTCCGGTCATCTTCGTCAATCCCCGCATACACCTTGTCACCAGCCATCACCACATTGCCTTTTGGGTTGCTCATTTTTCTGTTCTCCGTAAATCTGTAATCATGTATCCCGATGGGTTCGCAACATACCGCCGCAGCGCCGTCTTGGTAAGCAAGAAACGACAACGGGTTTCGGGAGGTTCCACGCGGAACCTTCCATGCTCCCATTCCCTGCGCCAGGTGTTCCGACTCGGAACAGTCTGAGTTAATACCAACATAAGCAATGCTTATGCTCCCATTCCCTGCGCCAGGTGTTCCGACTCGGAACAGTCTGAGTTTGTGTTACTCATTGCCTGCACCAGAAGTGGCTGTCTTCCGCTTCCGTGTCAGCTCCTCTGACAATCGAGCCAGTTCTTCCTCGGCTTTTTGCGCATACAGTTGCTCCTGTTCCTGTTGTGCCGCTTCCCGCCGGCGGCGTTCCTGGCGGTTCAGATGGGCGCTGGACAGTGGTTGTTTGCCCTGCTCCAGTTGCTGGCAGATCCAGTTCAGATAACCCAGGGGGTTGCGGATGGGATTGCTGGTGTCCTTGCGCTGGCGGATCTGCTCTCCCAGTTCGTCCAGCAGGTTCTGCTGTTCCTCGGGTGGCATCTTCTGGATGCGCCGCAGCGCCAGGGCGTATTCGTTGCTGGTCAGTTCCGGTGGACGGATGAGCGATGCGGTGGATTTTGCCGCATCGTGCGAATTTTGCTTCTCGCCCTGGTGGTTTTTACCACCGGTGTTTGTAGTAGTCGTTTTTTCTAAAAAAATACTACTACTACTACTACTACTACTACGTCTGAAATCACCGGGTGCGGAATTTTGCACATGGTGATTTGTGACAAAACTACCGTGTGCAGATTTTGCACCCGGTGATTTACCGTGTCCGGTTTTTGCACTTGGTGATCTGTACCCGCCTGCACCAATGGCGGTTGTTCGCAAACATCATCAGTATCCCTGGCATCGCTGATGTCCTCGCTTTCCAGCAGTGGCTCAATCGGCGCGCCGAAGAAACAGAGCGAAGATAGTTTTTTCTCTGTGGCATGACTTTTGCCTGTGATTTCGCCCCGCTCCCGCGCCAGGATAGCGTTGACCGCCGCGAGCCGGGCCTCGTGCTGGTGTGCCGGATCGTGGCTCAATACATCTCTGCCCTGCAGCAGCTCTTGGTCGATCATCTCTGATATTCCGGCGGCGATTCGGCGGATGCGTTGGTCGTGGTGGTGGACGCAGTGTTCCAGGAAGGCCATGTAGGCCGGATCCAGTTGCTGTGTCAGCGCCAGGGGCGCCGGTTCATCATGCAGTGCATAGATGTTGCCCCGGATCGCTCCGGTGCCATCACGCACCTGTTCGCACAGGGTTACCCAGCGGCACAGCCGCAGCATGGTGATCGATCGTATGATCGCCTTGCGCTGCCGGATGTTGCATCGGGACATCAGGATCTTGTGGCTGGGGAACCCTGCTCCCTGCATTCCCTGTTCTTTGGCGTAGATCCAGATATTGGCCCAGATTGTTTTTTCCACAGGGCTGAGTATTGGATCCATGAAGGCCAGCTTGGGCATGGCCTCATGGGGGGCGGAAAGAAACAGGAAGCTGTCCTGGGGTTTTCCGCCGCCATCGAGCATCCGGGCCTTGCCGGCCTCGATGTGCGCCATCAACAAGGATGCCTGGGGATCGACGGCGGGTTCGATCTCGTCGTTATCCATGGTGGTTATTCCCGCTCCCTGGTGGAGCATGGGTGGTTAACGGAATGTGTTTCATGTCAGTTGTCCATCCCACGGGAATGAGCGCCGTGACCGGCGTTCAGATACGCCCGAATGGTTTTGCGGTACGCCAGGAAAGCCGTCACCGCAGCCCGATTGGGGTTCTGGATTTGCCCTTGATCTGGATCAGCAGGCGATCCGGGCAGGGAATAGCAGCCCGGCGCCACGGCATCATGGCGGGCTGTGGCCCGGATTGCCTGGTACAGGTCGTCCAGGGGCGCTGTTGCAATCATGAATGCACCCCGGGGGATGATTGCGCCGATGCCAATGGTTCCCTCGGGCAACCAGGCATAGGCGCGCAGCTCAGTGGGTGTTGTGGATGTCGTCATCACTTTGCCTCCTTGTTTCTCTCCTTCTGGGTCAGGGTCTTGCCTTCCTGCAGCACGTTATCGTCGATTTCCCGTGTCAGTTTTGCCGTTTTCATACCGCCATCTCCTTCGGTTGTTGCCATTCATTGACCATGGGCCAGAGTACGCGCAGGGGAATGCCGGTGCTGTCGTGCAGCGCCAGCCAGTCCTCTGCGTTCATTCGATTGGCGGGAATACCCAACTCTTGCATCAGCTCCCAGGCTTTGTGCTCTTCAGCTTCCGTGGGCTGGCGGGCGCGCCCGGGTGACCCGGGCAGGCCAAGGGCAAAACGCATGGCCGTGGCTTCGCGGCTGGTGATCTGGAACAGGTGCTCCAGCATGGGTTGCGGCGCATCCCGCCGCACCAGTTCATGCACCAGTTTCTCTTTTGATCGATCCTGCATCAGACGATCCAACAGTCGGGACAGGGCAGGGATGTCGATGGTGATACGCACACAGCCGCGAAGCTCGGCCAGTCGGTTGATTTCCGCCGGCCGCAGGTCCGTCAGAGGAGCGACCATGGAGGCGGTGATGCCCAATTGGTCGGCAATGGTATAGTCGCCATTGATAAGATTGTTGATCAGATGATCCAGTACCATGCGGTTGAGCAGAGGGCAGCTGATGTGGGATTCACTGGATGGGTTCATCATTCTATCCTCCATGGATCTTCCCAGGGACCGTCGTCATAGTTGATTTCGGAATCATCTTCCAGGTCTTCCTCAAACGTCTCATCTTCTTCCGAATCGGGCCACTTCAGTTCCGGTACCCAGAGGCTGTCCGGGCGGCCAAGCATCCTGGCCAGTTTCTCCTTGGCCTGCAGCATGTCGATCAGGAGCTGCAGTTCCCTGTTTTCGAGATTGCGCAGGGCGATGCCCATGTGGAATTGTGGGACGCCGATGTAACGTTCGATGCCGTCTTTGCCACCGTTTTCCGCCAGATAGATGGCCCAACGGGTTTTTACCAGCTCTTCTGGCGCCATGACGGCAGGGGGATCGCCTCGTGGGGGCAGAACCGCCATGGACTGCTCGGCCAGCTCCATCAGCATCCACCAGATGGCCATGCGCTGACGCTGTTGTCGGGTCTTCCCCAGGGGATTGCCGCCGCCGACCCACTGGGCCAGGGGTTCTTCCGGCAGATCGATCCAGTAGCCAGCGCCGCCCGTGGTGCGCAGGATCAGGTCAGACAAGCCTGCCGGCTGCGCCAGGCGCATGGCCTGGGTCCACAACCGGCCCCGCAGGGACTTGATGTCATCCGGGAGGGGTTTTTCCGAGGCGGCCGGTCTTGCGGGGGCTGAATCAGATGGCAGCTCACCGCCGGGAGGCGTGGGCTGACGGGGCGCTTCCGCGCTTTGTGCGTCGCCGGATGCGGAAAGCGCGGAAGCGGGTGATGTATCGGTGGCCTCACGGGTCGCCTGGGAAGTGTTGCTATCTTCATAGCCACCTGTGGTTCCCACGATTCCGCCAGGTGGCGTGGTCTTCGGGGTGGTCTGCCGGGGCGGTTCCGTCGCTTTGCCTGTGCTGGAAGCCTCGCCACCGCTTGACGCTTCGTCTTCTCCACCGTCCAGCAATTCCGGCGGTGGTTCATAGCGGGTCAGGGTCTTGCCTTCCTGCAGCATGTCCAGATCGATGAGGATGGACTGCGCGTTGGCGTATTGCAGCAGGGGTTCGAGTCGCCGGGCCAGCTGCTCATAGGCAGTATCGATGGGTAGCGGACCTTCCGATGTATCCACTTCCGCCAGGCATTCGTGCCACAGGGCCAGGGGGCCTTCCTGATCGGCGTATTCCAGAAACGCCAGGTATTTGAGAAGGACTTTTTCGATGCGGCGGATTTTTTCTACTTGGGGCTGTCCCAACCCGGCTTCCAGACTCAGCGGAATGAGCGGGAGGAGGGTGTTGTGGGTATATTCCAACAAGGAGAGCCTGCCGGCATGAATGCTGTAGCCTTCTTCTTTGAGCGCCTGTGACAGCTCCCGGTAGGAGAGGGGTTTTTCTCTTCCGCGCTCCAGAAACTCGCGCATTTTGGCGATGCCCCGCGCCCGGTCGATGAAGGTGAGACTGCCCCGTAGGTCGTTTTCCTTCAGGTGCTTGGCCAGGACGTGGGCCTCGGATTCCCAGGGCTGGTACAGGACATTGATGTTGAAGAACCGCGGATCGTCCGGATATTGTTGGTGCAGCTCCTTGAGGATTTTCAGCCGGGTGTTGCCGCCGGCGTCCACCATATAGTTTTCCGCGCCGGGCCTGCGGGTGATGGACAGGGGTTGCTCCAGCCCCGAGGTGCGGATGCTCTCCTTGATGTCCTCGTACTTTTCATTGGTGACAGCGCGTGGGTTGTGATCGTACAGGTCGATTTTGGTGACCGGCACCACCATGGGGGTGGTTTGCACGGGATCGCCCGGCGGCACTTTCCTGCTCTTGCCGAAATGGCCGGCGGACAGGCGTTCACGGATTTCTTTCGGTGTGGGTTGCTTGCTCATGCCTCTTCCTCCCTGGTGATTTTTTCAATGTCGATGCCCAGGTTCTGCACCAGGTTCTGCATGGTCTCCAGCGCCGAAGGCGTGGGACCGCTGCGTTTCGATTCCACGCGATGGACGGGGGTCTGTATGGAGGCAGCCTTGCGGTAGGCGACCGTGGCCGGGATCGCCGTGGCGGCGATGTGAATATCCAGCTCCGGGTGAGCGGTGGCCAGTTCGTGGATCTGACCGGCAATGTCTTGTGCGTCGCGGGTTTTGTCCATGCGGTTGAGTACGCCGATCAGGGGTGGGCGTTCGAAGCCCAGGTAGCGTAAATCCCCCAAGCGCTCCAGCATCTGTACGGTGCCTCGCAAGAATTCCCGTGCTGAAAGCATTTCCGGGGTGATGGGGGATACCAGCAGGTCGGCGGCGATGATGGCGGCGTCCTGAAGGCCGCCTACCGCCCCCTGGGTGTCGATGAAGATGAAATCGTAATCATCCTGTAGGTTTTCCAAAGCACGGCGGATGCGGAACCGGCCATCCGGTGTACGGGCGATCCAGTGTTGCAGCTCGCCCTCGGGATCATCGGAATAGATCAGATCCAGCCGGCTGATGTTGGTATGACTGATGGCATCCGCCGTTGTGGCGGACTGGATGAGATGGGTCAGCCCGTTTGAGGCGGGTGGGTCGTTCAATCCGTAATATGAAGACAGGGTGGGCTGGACATCGGCATCGATAATCAGTACCCTGGCGCCGTAATCGGCGAGATAACCACCGAGATTGGCGGTAACTGTGGTTTTTCCAACGCCACCTTTGGTGGCACAAATCGTAATTGTCGTCATGGTTCTTCCCCACTAACAGTCGTTTCGTTAGTAAGGAGAACCAAGAACAGTACGGGTTAAATCCCAGCGTATTCGAAACTAGCCGTCTAGGTTCGAATCCCTCCCTCTCCGCCA
>Ga0256841_1003923_pt1 | contig 10952 bp, 9 predicted proteins | sample 356308metaG_FD_185971 | JGI IMG/M metagenome (GOLD analysis project Ga0256841, IMG submission 185971) | Hydrothermal vent microbial communities from Mid Atlantic Ridge, Atlantic Ocean - 356-308 | ecosystem: Environmental > Aquatic > Marine > Hydrothermal vents | place: Atlantic Ocean: Mid...
GTTCTTCGCGCCTTAAGCGAAGCGGGCGGTTCATTTATGACGGACACTGGTAGTATAAGAATTATGACACGATAAAACGCTACATGTTTATAGGGAAGTATTCTAATACCCCAAGACCGCTTGCACGTCATGCCGTCCCTGCTCTAGTCAGGGGCAGGCTCGATCCAGCATCCAGTCTATATGAAGCTAGTTTTCGGATTTCCGCTTCGCTTCAGTCGGAGTGAGGGATTTTGTTTAATTGATTGCCAGTTCTAAAAATCCGAATTTATCAGGGTATTCTCAGCACGTATCGGCTGATTTACTTAACCTCCTAATCCTTCTCCACGTGGCTCGGTTTTTTTGCCTGTTCCATGGCTATTTCCCTGATAGACTGGAACGCTTTTACCTGAGATGCCCCCTCCACTGCCTTTTCTGCAATTTCTCGGACATGTTCAAGGGCTTTCGCCACATCTTGTTTCAATTCCTTTATCTTTCCTTCTTGTGACTTGACAGTACTCTCCAAGAACTTTATTTGCTGTTCGTAAACTTTCTTTTGCCAGTCGTGCTCGGTCGTTAAAATTTTGATTTTGTGCTCCATTTCGGCCTTAATTTCGGCAGTAGCCTGATTCTTCGCTTTTTGTACTTCTTTCTGGAGTATCGTGGGAAAATCTTCTACCTTGCGTTTTAGTTCCTCGTATTCTTCCTCCTTGGCTTTCAAAGCCTTTTCTCTTTCTGCAAACTCTTTTTCTAGGTTTTCTCTTTTGAGTGTAAGTTCTTTTTCTAGGGCAGCTTTTTTCTCCTTGTACTCGTTTTCTTCAATCCTTCTTTTTCTATCTCGTTCATAGATGTATTCCGCTTGTTCTCGTTCCCATTCTTTCTTTGTACTTGCTTTCAGTTCTTTGAATTCTTTCTCAAATTTACTTTTCTCTTCCAACCATGCGCTTCTCTTTTCCTGTATCTCCCTTTCGAGGGTTTCCTTCCTCGTTTTATACTCCTCTTCCAGTTCCCTAAGCTTGTTTTCGTATTCCCGTTCGGTGTTCGTTTTTCTCTCTTCGTAAGCAGTTGCTAACTTTAACAGGGCATCCTGGAAATCTTCTATGTCGTAGAGTTCTTTTAGCTTTTTTTCCTGGGCAGCTATCGCCAATTTTATCTGTTCAAGCCTTTCTGTTTCTGTGGCCAATTTTTCCGTCAAAGCATCAAGCGTTTCCTTTATTTGACCTTTTAGCTTTCCCACATTCTGAGTTACACTTTCAACTGTTGCCTCTCGGGTCTCTTCTACTGCCTTGGTTTCCTTGAATTTCTCTGCTTCACTTTTCCACTTCTCTGCTTCCTTAGCCTTCTTTACAGCTTCTTTGTATGCATCCAGAAGAGAAGTGTATCGTTCAATAATTTCTTTTTTTGTCATACTGGGAGAAATTTTCAACTGTTGTACCACGGTTGTCTCCTTTCAGTGGTGTAAATCCTCAGTGTGTTTTGATTTTAACGATTGTTTTACAATACATAGCGAATTAAGAATAATCAAGACGACATTTCATGGTACAAAGTTCTAAATTCCGGTTTAAGTGTTAATTCGAAAGCCAACAGTTGAATGCTGTTTTTTAATTTACTTTAGAATTGAGAGTGCATTGCTGTATGCTTTTTTACGACATTCTTTTTTAATGATTGTAATTACTTATGAAAATAAGGTATGCTAAATGTCGAGACGGCTTTACACTAAAAAATGATAAAGTTAAAAATGTTATACACTATAAATTAGCCCACGTCTATGTGCGGAACCTTAGGCTTATACTTTTCAGGGAAGGGAAAGATCGATGAGCGAAAGTCTCTACATAACATCAACCGAAGCGAGGAGTGGGAAGTCTGTCATAGCCCTCGGGGTCATGGAATTGCTGCTCAGGAAAGTGGAACACGTGGCTTTTTTTAGGCCGATTGTTTTCGAAGAAGATAACGATATCAAGCTTATCAGTTCTCACTTTCAACTACCAATTTCATACAAGGAAATGTATGCACTTACTGCTGCGGAGATCAGTACACTACTTGCCCATGGGAGGCAAGAAGAAATCATGGAAAAGGTGATAGAGAAGTACCGCCAGCTCAAGGACAGCTTCGATTTTGTCCTATGTGAGGGCACCGACTTTGCCTCGTCAACTGCAGCTTTTGAACTCGATATTAATGCTGACATAGCCAATAACCTCGGGTCTCCCGTTCTTCTGGTTGCAAATGCCCACCAGAAGTCATTCTCAGAAACTCTGCAGAGCATTAACCTTGCACTTGATTCACTTAATGATCGGGGTTGCCAGACCGTTGCAACCGTCGTGAATAGAGTGACGGCAGGGGAAAGGGATGAAGCATTGAGGTTGCTTGCCAGGGAGAAAAAGCTCGAAAGACAGCTCGTTTATGCCATACCCGAAGTGGAACCCCTCTCGAAGCCCACAGTAAAAGAAGTTGCGAGACACCTAGAAGCCGAAGTGATATACGGTCATGATCAGCTTCACAGGCATGTTTATAACTTCACGGTAGCGGCCATGCAATTACAAAACTTTCTCCCCCGGGTTGATGACGGATCGCTTATCATAACTCCCGGTGATCGTGGTGATATAATTATTGGATCACTTGCTGCCGTATCGTCAAAGACCATGGCAACAATTTCCGGTATTTTGCTCACCGGTGGTCTCAAACCGGAAACTCCAATTAGGAAACTCATTGAAGGGTTTAAGCCCCTTGTTCCTATACTTAGTGTCAGCGATAATACTTTCCCCACCGCGGCAAAAGTTGATAAAATACACGCTATTATTTCCCCCGATGATGAAAGAAAAATAATTCAAGCCATCGCTGTGTTCGAAAAGAATGTCAATGTGGATAAACTGGGGGAAACTATAATTAAGGTTCGACCGAAAAAAGTAACTCCCAAAATGTTCGAGTACGAACTAATCCAGAAGGCGAAGAGGAAAAAAAGACACATTGTTCTGCCGGAAGGAGAAGAAAGCCGGATACTAAGAGCCTCCGAAGCATTGCTTCGCCGGGAAGTGGTTGATATCACGCTTTTGGGTAATCCTGACGTGATTGCCTCAAAAGTAACCGAACTTGGACTGAGACTTGATGGAATTGAAATAATAGAGCCCAAACGACACCCTGATTTTGAAGATTATGTGAATACTTACTACGAGTTACGGAAACACAAGGGTATTACTCTTGACAATGCTCATGATGTCATGTCCGACGTAAACTATTTTGGAACGATGATGGTTTACAAGAGAATGATACATGGCATGGTTTCAGGGGCTATACACAGTACTGCGTCCACCATTCGCCCGGCTCTCGAGATAATAAAAACGAAGCCCGGAGTAAGTCTAGTGTCCAGCGTGTTCTTCATGTGCCTCAAGGACAGGGTTCTCGTTTACGGAGATTGTGCCGTAAATCCTGATCCGAACGCTGAAGAGCTTGCAGAAATTGCACTCACTTCTGCTCAAACGGCAAAAGCCTTCGGCATTGAACCCATAGTGGCCATGTTGTCTTATTCCACCGGGGAATCGGGGAAAGGGAAGGACGTGGAAAAAGTAAAGATTGCAACGAGGATAGCTAAGGAGAGAGCCAAGAAAATGTTTCCGGGTCTCAAAATAGATGGTCCCATTCAGTATGACGCGGCCGTAGACCCTGGAGTTGCGAAAACGAAAATGCCGGAGAGCGAAGTAGCAGGTCGGGCGACGGTATTAATTTTCCCCGATTTGAACACGGGGAATAATACATACAAGGCAGTGCAAAGATCTGCCGGAGCCATTGCGATCGGGCCTGTTCTTCAGGGATTAAGGTATCCCGTTAACGACTTGAGCCGAGGTTGTACGATTCCGGATATTATAAACACTGTGGCCATAACGGCTATCCAGGCTCAAACTGTAGAGGGCTAACAGTGAAAATTCTGGTTCTGAACAGCGGAAGTTCATCCTTAAAGTATGAGGTCTTCGACTTGGAAAATCTCAACGTTCTGGCGCGTGGAATCGTCGAGAAAATAGGAGAAGAAGGGAGCTTTCTGAGATATCGAGTAAACCTAGCACAAAGGGTAATCGAGGAAACGAAAAATCTTGTAATTCCGGATCACGATATTGCCCTTAAAAATGTACTCAACGTGCTCTTGGATGGAAAACACGGCGTCATAAGGGATAAATCGGAAGTGGTGGCGATAGGCCATCGGGTGGTCCACGGGGGTGAAACCTTTCACTCAACGGCAATTATCGACGGGAAAGTTATTGATACTATAAGGGAAAACATTAATCTTGCTCCATTGCATAATCCACCGAACTTGAAAGGAATTGAAGTTGCAAGGAGAATCTTCACCGAGGCGCTCCAGGTAGCTGTTTTTGATACTGCGTTTCACCATAGTATTCCACGCAAAGCATTTATTTATGCTATTCCCCTTGAAATGTACCAAAAGCACAAGATCCGTCGCTACGGTTTTCACGGAACGTCCCATGCCTATGTTGCCGAAAAAACCTCGGAATACATGGGAAAGCCGCTGGAAGATCTGTCTCTTATTACTGTCCATCTCGGCAATGGTGCAAGCATGGCTGCTGTGAAAAATGGAAAGTGTGTCGATACGAGCATGGGGATGACCCCCCTTGAAGGGCTTGTAATGGGGACGCGCTCCGGAGATATTGATCCGGCCCTTCCTTTTTACATGGCGGGTCAACTCGGAATGAGCTACGATGCCATAGAGAATCTTCTTAACAGGGAATGTGGTCTTAGGGGACTTTGCGGTACCAATGACATGCGCGCGGTAGTGAAAATGAGTAAGGGTGGAAATGAAAAGGCGAAACTTGCCCTGGATATTTACTGTTATCGAATAAAAAAATATATCGGGGCATACACTGCCATACTTGGCGGTGTTGACGCCATAGTCTTTACGGCTGGAATCGGTGAGAATTCCCCGGATGTAAGGTCCCTTTCCTGTAGCGATCTTGGATACCTGGGAATAGAGATTGACGAGGAGAAAAACATTTCTTCAAGCGGGGAGATTAGAGAAATATCAACTGCCGCAAGCAGGGTAAAAATCCTGGTTGTTCCTACAAACGAGGAGCTTAAAATCGCCATCGAAACCAAGAAGGCCTATGCTCGAATATCTGGCAATAGGTGATCACAAATAAAACTTAGTATTGAAGAACGCTTGACTTAGAACACTCCCCTATAAACATGTAACGCTTTAGCGTGTCTTAATCCTGACAGTATCGCAAAAAATCTCCTATTTTGTCATTGCGATCCCGCACCCACTTCCTGCGAATTGTAGGAGCAATGGCAAATAGTCGTATTTGAAGTAGGTGTGGGAGAAGCAATCTCACTGATTATGGGGGTAAGACCGGAGTAAGAATTGATGGATTAAGGAGTAAAGCAGAAGCTGATTCATTCCTAATCCTGAATCTCTTGCTGATGAGATTGCCACGTCTCCCACACCCACTTTAAGCCATACATCTCGATATTAAGTCGAAAACATTGTCATAAAGTGGGTGTGGGATCCTCGCAATGACCGGTTTTAGGACTTTTTACGAAACCATCAATCTTTGTCCTGAGTTTTGGTTGCGGCTTCGCTGTCTTAGAGTGTTTCATCCAACATTTCTGGATGTTGTTTAACCCAGCTCAAGATTGCCTCGCTAAGCAGCCGTATATCATAAATCCTCTCCGTACATATTTGATAAAGTTCTTCGTCCGGGATTTCGTGGTAAAAATGCACCATGCGATTCCTGTAGCCGGCAAGTTGTCTGAATAATTATGCCTCTTTAGCACTAAGTACCCCCCTTTTTTCAAGGCTTGAACCTATCTGCTTATATTCGCTTATTCCTTCGCCAGATCCTTTTGCAAGAATGTGTCTTCCAATGTCCATGAGAGCTTCTAATGCTCGTCTCAGGCATGATTCTGCAGCCCATGCGTTCTTTTTTTCCCGGCTAAATGAGTTAAAGCTATCAAGGGGTAAGCTCTTTATCCCTTCTATCATTTGGTTAATCCAACTCGTGCGCTCGGCGATTATCCTTTTCGATATCCTTGACGGGCTCATTTACCATCCCCCAGTATTAAGGCTATTCTTTCTCTTTCCAGGTATGCACAATCCCCGGCCTTTCTCAAAATGTACAGGTCGTATTCATCAGCCAGGTATTCATTCTCCACGTAAAGTCTTTCCCCCCTTATTATGTTTGCTGCAAGAAAGGGGTCTGCTTCCGGGATGACAACAAGGTCAACCCTTGGTGCGGAGAAAAGATCTTCAAGAGCAATTGTTAGTTTAACCTTCTGGTGAACGTTAAGTTTTGTAGCTGGTTGTGGCTTTATTCCTATGTCCAGGTCTGATGCGAAGCCAAAATCCATTTCTTCCTTTTTTCCGGAAACCCAGTCTAGGGCTTCCTTGGCCGCACTTCCAAAGGCATATATGCCTTCGACGGAGAACTTTTTGGCAATTTTCTCAAGTGCTCTATACCTATCGTCCATCTCTGCATCCTTATTATTCAATTCTGACTTAGAATACCGGCCGTAGGAAAAATAATCAAGTCTCGTACTCTTCCTGTCATGAGCACTTTCTAAATGAACACTTGTTCTCAAAATATGGTATAAGAGATTTGCAAAAGATATGACACGAAGTACTATCAATAGGCCGGATTCTTAATCTGGTGATCTGTTTTTGGGTGTTTTCTTTTTCCTGGAGGTAACATAGATGGCCAAACAAGAAACAGTGACGGCGAAGGTAGAAGGGGATGTGGCGGTTGTAAAATTTAATCGACCCGGCAATTTTAACGCCATGAACTCTGATTTTTTTGACAACTTTCTGAAAATTCTGAGAAACGTAAGGCACAGTGACAATGTTCGATGCGTGGTTATACTGGGCCAGGGGAAATCGTTTTCTGCGGGCGGTGACGTTACTTTCATGAGCGAGTTTAAAAACCCGGAGAAAGAATTCCAGGCACTAGCGGATCTTCTTAATTCTATTATGCTTGAACTCTATAGCCTTCCAAAGCCCACCATAGCTGCCATAAATGGTGCTGCCGTTGGAGCTGGGTTATCGGTTGCGCTTGCTTGCGATTACAGGATTATGGCAGATTCAGCATTTCTGATGTTCGGTTATTCAGGAATTGGGCTAACCCCGGATGGAGGCCTCTCATGGATTCTCCCAAGGATAGTCGGGATGAACAAGGCAATGAGGATGGTTATTGATAATCCAAGGGTAAGCGCAAGCATGGCCCTGGAATGGGGCATGGTACATGAAGTTCTCCCTGAAGATAGGCTTGAAAACGCTGCTCTGGGAAAAGCCCATGCAATCAGCGATCTGGCAATAAAGTCTATCGTTACCGCGAGGCAGTTGATGTTGGATGGCTGGTCTAGGAGTTTGCCAGAGCAGCTTGATAGGGAACGATGGGCCATAGCCAGGGCCGCGGTGGGGGAGGGGAGGGAAGGTATCAAGGCATTTGTTGAAAAGCGGAAGCCTGATTTCAAGAGTGCATAGAATTATTCCCAGGTATGTAATGCTTCTACTATGGGTAACCTCGCTGCCCTTATGGAGGGTAGAGCCCCGCCCGCAAGTCCCATGATTGCAGCAAACGCCAGGCCTGATAAGGCTATTCGGGGGGTTAGGGTAAACCTGAACGCGACCTCTGAGAAAGATTTCCAGTTCGTGGTAGAAACAGTTATCGTTTGAAGGAAAGATGACGCCGTAAGCCCGATCAGGCCGCCAATTAGGCCCAACAACAATGCTTCCAGGAGAAAAGCAGTAAGCACGCTCGTTTTACCAAACCCCAGGGCTCTCAGTGTACCTATCTCAACAACCCTGTTTGCCACGTTTGAATACATTGTTATCATTGCCCCGATTACTGCTCCAAGGCTAAAAATGCTGGTTAGAACCATCCCTACGATTTTTATAAACCGTTCCATCAGTTCAGACTGCTCCTTGTAGTACTGGGTTTCAGTTTTAACGATGACCGTTAGCCTAGGGTCATTTTCAAGGCGTTTTTTTACCCTCGTAAAAAGCTCTCTACTTTTTAACCTAAACAGTATTCCGGAATAAACTGGACGTCTAAACGCTTGCATGAACTGATCAACGTCACCCCAGACTTCAGAGCTAAATTCCGTATTTCCGGCATCCATGATGCCAACCACCAGCCATCTCCTCTGCCCGAACTTGATACTCTCGCCCAGGGCACAACCTTCAAAACGTTCTGCTATCCGCTTGCCGACCACTATTTCATTTGCACCCTTCCGAAACTTTCTGCCAATGATCAGCCGGACGTTTGGCCTCAATTTCCACGAATTTGCGTCAACTCCCCTAAGCGTTACATTTGCCACTTTACTGGTGCCGCGCTTATTCAAGGTTATTAAGACCAGAAGTTCCTTCGCGAGAATCGGAAGGCCGTCTTCTCCCAGGGCTATTTCCGGTTGAGTGGCAATAACGCCTGCCTGGTACCTGTCTATGGTGCTCATTACTTCAGATGTTGAAGATCTCCTCAATACCAGTGCATTATCCGGTGACCCGGTACTGACAAGGGTTTTTTTTAAGCCATCGGCAAGCATCAAGACGGCGGAGAAAACAAAGACCACAAGTGCCATTCCCGAAACGGTTAAAACAGTTGTGAGTTTTCTATTCCACAGGTTTCTCACTGAATACTGGTATGGAATTTTCATCTCCTACCCCACGTGACCCAGGCTGTCAACTATTGAAGTTCTACTTGCCCTTATGCTGGGAAATATTCCTGAGAGAAAACCTACCAATGTTGCCGCTAGTAACCCTGAAAGTAGTGTTTTCGCGGAAAGGTTGAAGATGGGGAAAAAGGTTTCCAAGGATTTGGCAAAAATTCGAGCGGCCGGAAAACTTAAAATTATTCCCAAAATACCTCCCGTTACAGCTATGAAAAGAGATTCTCCGATAATGAGTTTAAAAAGAAATCCTTCCTGGAATCCGAGGGTTTTTAAGACACCATATTCTCTTGTTCTTTCTCTTGCCGTCATGGCCATGGTGTTGCTTAAAACTACCAGAATAATCCCTATAACTACGTAGGAAATTATTTTTATTGCAACCACAATGGCTTCCGTCATGGAAACGAATCCCATCTGGAAGGCCTTCTCGGTTTCTGTAAGTGTTTCGGCCAGCGAGTTTTGAAACAGGGCGTCAATTTTCCTTGAAATTTCCGCAGCCTGACTTACATCCTTAATCTTCACCACGAACCAGCCCACGTGATCAGCCCGTATTGGCATCGTTTTCTTCAAAGACTCGTTCAAATAGTCCCAGTGAAAAAAGAACTGCGATTCATCTGTTCCTCTATCTATTCCATGGTATATGCCCCTCAAGATAAAATCCCAGGTGCCAGGGAATATAGTTCCCCTGATGGTTATGGTGTCTCCTACTTTCCAGCCGTATTTTCTCGCAATCAGTCTTCCTGCGATACATCCACGCCGGTCTTTTTTAAAGGCCTCCAGTTGTTTCTCTGGAATAATAAATTCCGGGTAAAGATCCAGGTAGTGGTCGGCATCAATGGCAAACTGGGGGAAAAAGTTCTTTTCGTTTATGTAAATACCCCCGAACCACCTTCCGTAACTCACCGCTTCAACTCCTGGAACTTCTCTTATCCTATTAAGATAAGATATGGGCAGTGGAAAAATAAGCGAGACGGCGTTTCGGGTAATGAGCCTGTTTGGCGATGATGCTTCCACTCCCGCATACCAGGCAGCCACTACCGTCCTCAATAGGCAATAAGCGAGCACAACTATAGCCATTCCTAGTACGGTTAAGCTTGTTCGAAGCTTGTGCCGAAAAGTATTTCTGGCTATATACTTTAAAAGGTTCATTACAGGTTATGTCCAACTTAGATCGTTTTCGTATTGATCTCGAAGAATACCTTTATCAAGAACGTAGACCTTTCTTGCCCTCTTTGCTGCTCTTGGATCATGGGTAACCATTACTATGGTTTTGCCCAGTTCCCTGTTGAGGTAATTGAGCAAGTCAAGAATCTGTGCCGCTGAATCTTTATCCAGGTCACCGGTAGGTTCATCCGCCACAATAATAGTCGGGTCGGTCACGATCGCCCTTGCTATCGCAACCCGTTGCTGTTGTCCACCGGATAGTTGAGCCGGAAAGTGAAAAGCCCTATCAAGTATCCCCGTTACCTTCAAGGCAGCGAGAACGTGTTTTTTTCTTTCTTTTTTTGATAGATGTGTCAAGAGGAGTGGTAGTTCCACGTTTTCGTACGCTGTTAAAACCGGGATCAGGTTGTAGAACTGGAAAATGAACCCGACATGGCGCGCACGCCACTTTGATAACCTTGATTCGTCCAAAGTTGAGATATCAACGCCGGCTATGATGATTTTTCCTTTATCTGGCTTATCAATTCCGGCAATGAGGTTCAAGAGCGTCGTTTTACCTGACCCTGATGGCCCTATGAATACAACGTATTGGGCTTCCGGGATAGACAAGTTCACCCCGGTTAGAACCGTGAGTTTTTGAGCCCCTCTACGGTAAGATTTGTGGAGATCCTTTACGATTATAAGGGGATCATCCTTTTCCTCTTCTCTATTTATTGGGCCTTGTGCGGAAGCTTCGTCCATTGTTTAAAACTCGGTTATTTTCACCTTATGGCCACTTTTCAATTTTTTGCTCGGGTTTAGAACTATCTTCTCACCTACCTTAAGCCCTTCTCTGACTTCTACGTAATCTTTCAAACGCTGTCCGATCTTGATTGTTTTTTCAAAGACACGCCCCCGAACTACTTTGAAAACCGTTGGTGTTTTTGCTCCTTCCAATAAGGCCTTCTCAGGTATGGCAAGTCGTGGTTCAAGTAGAGCCGGTGAAAGAGTTTTAGTGAGGAAATTGACTCGTGCACTCATCTCCGGCATGATTCGAGGATCAGTTTCAAGGAATTTTACTTTCACCGTTATGGTTGCCTTTGCCCTGTCGGCTGTTGGAACAATTACATGAACTTGGCCACGAAAACGCTTATCCGGAATCGCATCCAGCG
>Ga0256841_1003924_pt1 | contig 10950 bp, 12 predicted proteins | sample 356308metaG_FD_185971 | JGI IMG/M metagenome (GOLD analysis project Ga0256841, IMG submission 185971) | Hydrothermal vent microbial communities from Mid Atlantic Ridge, Atlantic Ocean - 356-308 | ecosystem: Environmental > Aquatic > Marine > Hydrothermal vents | place: Atlantic Ocean: Mid...
ATGTCGGCGCTGCCGAAGGCCTTGCGCGCCTCGGACAGCACCCGCACGTAGTTGCGGCGCAGCCCGGCCTCGTCGTCGCAGCGGCGGATACCGCGCCCGCCGCCGCCGGAGGTGGCCTTCAGCATCACCGGATAGCCGATGTTGCGGGCCAGCGCCAGCGCCTCGTCGATGCCGGACAGGTTGCCGTCGCTGCCGGGCACCACCGGCACGCCGGCCTCCAGCATGCAGCGGCGCGCCTCGATCTTGTTGCCCATGCGCTGGATGACTTCCGCCGGCGGGCCGATGAAGCGCACGCCGCGCCGTTCGCAGATGGCGGCCAGTTCGGGGTTCTCGGACAGGAAACCATAGCCCGGGTGCAGGGCGTCGCAGCCGGTGGCGACCGCCAGGTTGACGATGCGGTGGGCGTTCAGGTAGCCGGCCACCGGATCGGGGCCGATGTTGTAGGCCTCGCTGGCCTTGCGTACGTGGAGGGCGTGGCGGTCGGCGTCGGCGTAGATGGCCACCGACTCGATGCCGGCCTCGGCGCAGGCGCGCACGATGCGGACGGCGATCTCGCCGCGGTTGGCGATGAGGATCTTTTTTATCAAGGGCCTGCGGGCGGCATCCGGCGATGGCAACCCGATCGAGTGGAAGAATTTGTTTTTTCTACGCAAATAGCAGCCGCCTGTCAACCGCGCCGGGACCGGCAACAGTACGGAAGGTGCGGCATTTTCAATATGTTAGCTTTGACAGCCGGGCTTGGGCGGCGGTATCATTACGCGCTTATGTTGGATCGCCTGCCTGAACAGATCGAGCCCCTGGGCCTCGCCGACGTCGGGCGTTCCTTTCGCGGCGAACTGCCGGTATCCGCATTGACCCGCCTGGCCGGGATGCTGCGTGACACGCAAGGCGAACTGGCCGTCGAGCTGCGGCTCGGCGTCGACGAGCGGCGCGTCCGGGTGCTCGGCGGCCGCATCGCCGGCGAACTCAGGCTGACCTGCCAGCGCTGCCTGGATGAACTGAGGTTCCCGCTCGACCTGGAATTCAGGCTCGGCATCGTCCGGGACGAGTCCGAGGGCGACAGGCTGCCGGAGGGCTACGAGCCGCTGCTGGCGGGCGGCGACCCGATGCCGCTGGCGGATATCGTCGAGGACGAGGTGATTCTGGCGCTGCCGGTGATTGCCATGCACGGCGGTGAGAACGGCTGCGAAATGAAATACCGCAACACCGAAGCGCCGGTCGAAAGGGCAAACCCTTTCGCGGTGCTCGAAAAGCTGAAATCGAACGCATGAAGTGGTTCAGGAGACTCTGCCATGGCTGTACAGCAAAATCGCAAGACCCCGTCCAAGCGCGGCATGCGCCGCTCCCACGACGCCATCAAGTCCGAGACCCTGTCGGTCGAGCCGACCACGGGTGAGACGCACCTGCGTCATCATATCAGCCCGGACGGCTACTACCGCGGGCGCAAGGTCATCAGCAAGGACATCGACTGATCCGGGCGCCCGGGTGCGCCTGCCAGCGGCAACGGGAACACGTCAGCATGCATGACAGGGTGGCGGCTGTGCGCCGGGTTCGCGCGTGACCGATCCGGTCACGATCGCGCTGGACGCCATGGGCGGCGATCACGGCGCCAGCGTCGTCGTGCCGGCGGCGCTGCGGGTGCTGGCGCGGCGTCCGGACATCCGCCTGCTGCTGGTCGGTGACGAAGACATCGTCGAACACGCGCTGGCCGGCCGCGGCGCTGCCTTCGGCGACCGGCTGGCCGTCCAGCACGCCTCGCAGTGCGTGGAAATGGACGAGCCGCCCTCCAGGGCGCTGCGTTTCAAGAAGGATTCCTCCATGCGGGTGGCCATCAACATGGTCAAGGAGGGACGCGCCCAGGCCTGCGTGAGCGCCGGCAACACCGGGGCCCTGATGGCCACGGCGCGCTACGTGCTGAAGACGCTGCCGGGCATCGACCGGCCCGCCATCTGCACCTCGCTGCCCACCATGAAGGGCCACACCTGGATGCTCGACCTCGGCGCCAACGTCGACAGTTCGCCCGAACACCTGTTCCAGTTCGGCGTCATGGGCTCGGTGCTGGCCACCGCCGTAGACGGCAATCCCAGTCCGGGCGTGGGTCTGCTCAATATCGGCGAGGAAGAGATCAAGGGCAACGACACGGTGCGCGAGGCGGCCTCGCTGATGTCGGCCGGCTCCATGAACTACATCGGCTTCGTCGAGGGCGACGACGTCTATGCCGGGGTCGCCGACGTGGTGGTGTGCGACGGCTTCGTCGGCAACATCTCGCTCAAGACGGGCGAGGGCGTGGCCAGGATGATCGCCTATTTCATCAAGCGCGAATTCTCGCGCAACCTGCTCACCCGGCTCGCCGGCCTGTGCGCGCTGCCGGTCCTGAAAGCCTTCCGCCGCCGGATCGATCCGCGACGCTACAACGGTGCCAGCCTGCTGGGGCTGCGCGGCACCGTCATCAAGAGCCACGGCGGGGCCGACGAACTGGCTTATGCCAATGCCATCGAGGTGGCTGCCGTGGTGGTTCGGCAGTCGGTGCCGGAACGCATCCGTTCGCAGCTGGAAACGATGCTCGCAGAGAGGCAAGCGGTTTGATCTATTCACGCATAACGGGCACCGGCGGCTACCTGCCGGACAAGGTCGTGACCAATGCCGACCTGGAAAAGATGGTCGATACCACCGACCAGTGGATCCGGGAACGCACCGGCATCAGCAAGCGCCACGTGGTGGTGGACGGCCAGAACACCGTCGACCTGGCCGAGGCCGCGGCGCGCCGCGCCCTGGAGGCGGCCGGCCGCGACGCCCAGGACATCGATCTCATCGTCGTCGCCACCACCACCCCCGACCGCATCTTCCCCAGCACCGCCTGCCTGCTGCAGAAGCGTCTCGACCGGCACGGCTGCGCGGCCTTCGACGTGCAGGCGGTGTGCACCGGCTTCGTCTATGCCATTTCGGTGGCCGACAAGTTCATCAAGACCGGCAGCGCCCGTTGTGCACTGGTGGTCGGCGCCGAGACCCTGTCGCGGGTGCTCGACTGGACCGACCGCAGCACCTGTGTGCTGTTCGGCGACGGCGCCGGCGCCGTGGTGCTGGAGGCCAGCGACGAGCCCGGCATCCTGTCCACCCACCTGCACGCCGACGGCGCCTACGAGAACCTGCTGATGGTGCCGGGCGGCATCAGCCAGGGCTGCGACAGTCTCAGGGACGGCAACTGCTTCGTGAAGATGAAAGGCAACGAAGTGTTCAAGGTGGCGGTCAACACCCTGGGCCGGATCGTCGACGAGACCCTGGAGGCCAACGACCTGGACAAGTCGGACGTCGACTGGCTGATCCCGCACCAGGCCAACATCCGCATCATCCAGGCCACGGCCCGCAAGCTGAAGATGTCCATGGATCACGTGGTGGTCACGGTCGACGAACACGGCAACACCTCGGGGGCATCGGTACCGCTGGCGCTGGACGTGGCGGTGCGCGACGGGCGCATCAGGCGCGGCGAGACACTGCTCATGGAGGCCTTCGGCGGCGGCTTCACCTGGGGCTCGGTGCTGCTCAAATTCTGAACCGACGGTTTCGACACCAGATCCTTATGAACGACTCCGGTACACGCGACGATCTCGGCCTGGTCTTTCCCGGCCAGGGTTCACAGTCGGTCGGCATGCTGGCCGAGCTCGGCGCCGCCTTCGACACGGTGCGCGCCACCTTCGACACCGCCTCCGGCGTGCTCGGCTACGACCTCTGGCGGCGCATCCAGGAAGGCCCGGCGGAGCAGCTCAACCAGACGAGCTGCACCCAGCCCGCCATGCTGGCGGCCGGCGTCGCCGTGTGGCGTTGCTGGCGGGAGCAGGGCGGTCCGCTGCCGGCCGTGATGGCGGGTCACAGCCTGGGCGAGTACACCGCGCTGGTGTGCGCCGGCGCGCTGGATTTCGCCGACGCCGTCGGCCTGGTCGAACGACGCGGCCGCGAGATGCAGGCGGCGGTCGCCGAGGGCAGCGGCGCCATGGCGGCCGTGCTCGGTCTCGACGACGACCAGGTGGTGGCGCTGTGCCAGGAAGCCGCCGCAGGCGAGGTGGTCAGCGCCGTCAATTTCAACTCGCCGGGCCAGGTGGTGATCGCCGGTGACACGGCGGCGGTCGAACGCGCCATGGCGCTGGCCAGGGCAGCCGGCGCCAGGCGCGCGCTGCGGCTGCCGGTGTCGGTGCCTTCGCACTGCGCCCTCATGAAGCCGGCCGCGGAGCGTTTCGCCGACGCGCTAGCCGATGTGCGCATCGAGGCGCCGTCCATACCGGTGCTGCACAACGTCGACGTGACCACCCACGACGAACCCGACGCCATTCGCGAGGCGCTGGCGCGGCAACTCTACAGCCCGGTGCGCTGGGTGGAGACGGTGCAGGCCATGACCGGGCGCGGCGTGCATACCCTGGTGGAGGCCGGTCCCGGCAAGGTGCTCACCGGTCTCAACAAACGTATCGACAAGTCACTCGAGGCCCTGGTCGTGCAGACGCCGGACGATCTGCACAAGGCCCTGCAGACGCTGCAGTAAGGCAACCGAAAAGGAGAATCCCGCTATGCCATTGTCCGAGCAGATCGCCCTGGTGACGGGCGCCAGCCGTGGCATCGGCCGCGCCATCGCCCACGAACTGGGTCGCCAGGGCGCGGTGGTGGTCGGAACCGCCACTACCGAGAAGGGCGCCGAGGCCATCAGCACCGGCTTTGCCAGCGCCGACATCAAGGGCGTCGGCCTGGTGCTGGATGCGTCCGACCCCCATTCGGTCGAGGTATTGATGAAAGCGGTCAAGGAGCAGTGCGGCACGCCCACCATTCTGGTCAACAACGCCGGCATCACCCGCGACAACCTGCTCATGCGCATGAAGGACGAGGAATGGGACGCGGTGATCAACACCAACCTCGGCTCCGTGTACCGGCTCTGCAAGGCCTGCCTGCGCGGCATGATGAAGGCCCGGACCGGCCGCATCGTCAACATCGCCTCGGTGGTCGGTCTGACCGGCAACCCGGGCCAGGCGAACTACGCGGCCGCCAAGGCAGGCATCATCGGCTTTTCCAAGTCGCTGGCCCGCGAGGTGGGTTCGCGGGGCATCACCGTCAACACAGTGGCCCCCGGTTTCATCGATACCGACATGACGCGAGCGCTGCCGGAGGCACAGCGCGATGCACTGATCGGCCAGATTCCGCTGGCGCGGCTGGGCGAACCGCAGGACATCGCCCAGGCCGTCGTGTTCCTGTGTTCCGATGCAGCCGCCTATATCAGCGGTGAGACCCTGCACGTGAACGGCGGCATGTACATGCCCTGAACCGACAATCCGCATTAGGAAGATTATTCAAGATTTTGTTTACTATGAATAATCAATCTGGTATTTTGCGCCGCTCGCGGCCTGGCGAGGGGCCGGGCAGGGGAGCCGCCGCCAGCGCCTGCTGTTACTGGATTGGCGAAACGCTTTTCAATACAATACGCGCGCAGCGTACGCTGTCATACTATTCGTGAGGAAAATCCAACCATGAGCAATGTTGAAGAACGCGTCAAGAAGATCGTCGTAGAACAGCTGGACGTGAGCGAGGATGCAGTCACCAACGAAGCCTCCTTTGTTGATGATCTGGGCGCGGATTCCCTCGACACCGTCGAACTGGTCATGGCGCTCGAAGAAGAGTTCGAGTGCGAGATCCCCGACGAGGAAGCTGAAAAGATCACCACCGTGCAGCAGGCGATTGACTACGTCCAGGCACATCTCGGCTGAACGCTGCCCTCTCACCGATCGTCAGGCCACTTCCGTGCGCGTGAAGTGGCCTGATCCATCACCCCCCAACCGTCCGTTCCCTATGGACAGGAAGCAAAGGTAGAAGTCGTGTCGCAACGGCGTGTCGTCATTACGGGGCTGGGCATCGTGTCGCCGGTGGGCAATTCGGTGGCCGAGGCCTGGGAATCCATCGTCGCCGGCCGCAGCGGCATCGGCCCCATCACGTCCTTCGACGTGAGCGATTTCCCGGTGCGCTTCGGGGGCTCGGTGAAGAACTTCGACGTCACGGACTACATTTCGAAGAAAGATGCCCGCAAGATGGATACCTTCATCCATTACGGCATCGCCGCCGGCAGCCAGGCCATCGAGGATGCGGGGCTGGAAATCGACGAGCGCAACGCCGAGCGCATCGGTGTCTCCATCGGTTCGGGTATCGGTGGGCTGCCGGGCATCGAGAAGAACTACGACGCCTATTTGAAAGGCGGGCCGCGCAGGATCTCGCCGTTCTTCGTGCCCGGCAATATCATCAACATGATCTCGGGCAACCTGTCCATCAAGTACGGTATCAAGGGCCCCAACATCGCCCTGGTCACCGCCTGCACCACCGGCACCCACAGCATCGGTGAGGCGGCCCGCATCATCGACTACGGCGACGCCGACGTCATGGTCGCCGGCGGCGCCGAAATGGCCACCACGCCGACCGGCCTGGGCGGCTTCGCGGCCGCCAAGGCGCTGTCGACCCGCAACGACGATCCCCAGCGCGCCAGCCGTCCCTGGGACCGCGACCGCGACGGCTTCGTGCTCAGCGACGGCGCCGGCGTGCTGGTGCTGGAAGAGCTGGAGCACGCCCGTGCGCGCGGTGCCCGCATCTACGCGGAAGTGGTCGGCTACGGCCGCAGCGGCGACGCCTACCACATGACCCAGCCGCTCACCAACGGTGACGGCGCGGCGCGCTGCATGCTCAATGCCCTGCGCGACGCCGGCCTCGCCCCGGACGACATCGACTACATCAACGCCCACGGCACCTCCACGCCGGCCGGCGACGTGGCCGAGGTCAACGCCGTCAAGCGGGCGCTGGGTTCCCACGCCCGCGAGGTCGCGGTCAGTTCCACCAAGTCCATGACCGGCCACCTGCTGGGGGCCGCCGGCGGCATCGAGGCCATTTTCTCGACCCTGGCCATCCATCACCAGATCGCGCCGCCCACCATCAACTACGAGAACCCCGATCCCGACTGCGATCTCGATTTCGTGCCCAACGAGGCGCGCGACATGAAGATCGACGTGGCCATGTCCAACTCCTTCGGTTTCGGCGGTACCAACGGCACTCTGGTGATGCGCCGCCTGGTGTGAACCCGCCGCTTCCAGCGCCGCCCGCCGGGCCGGCGCCCTGCACCCGCATACCGCTGCAGCGTCCGCCCGACCTGCTGGACCTGCACACCGCCCGGCCGGGCCGCTACCCCCACCTGCTGCAGAGTGGTTCCCAGGGACCCCAGGGGCGTTACGACATCCTGTTCGCGCTGCCCGGCGAGACGCTGCGGCTGGATCGTCCAGCGGACGGCGATTTCCTCACCGCGCTGGATGCCTGGTGGCAACGCGAGCGGGTGCAGGCCTGCGATGACGATGCCCTGCCTTTCCATGGCGGCTGGTTCCTCTACCTCGGCTACGAGCTGGCGGCCCAGATCGAACCGTGCCTGCGGCTGCCGCGGCCCGACGGCCGGCTGCCGGTGGCGCTGGCGACCCGCTTCCGGGCCGCCGTCATCCGCGATCACGCCGACGGCCGGACCTGGATCGTGGCCGAAGATCCGGCCCTGGCCGCCGCCGTCGAGAGCGATATCGCCATCCTACGGGCGCCCGGACGCGCCGCGCCGCGCCTGCCGGCGCTGGCCGAGCCGCCGGCCGGCGACTACCTGGCCGCCGTCACGCGCATCCTCGACTACATCCGCGACGGGGATGTGTTCCAGGTCAATCTGTCGCGGGCCTGGTCGGCTGCCGGCGCCCCGGCCGGTGGCGACGCGGCCTGGTTCCGCCGCCTGTGCGACGCCAACCCGGGGCCTTTCAACGGCCTGGCGACCTGGCCGGAGGGCGCCATCCTCAGCACTTCGCCGGAGCGCCTGGTGCGGGTGCGCCATGGGCGGGTGGAGACCCGGCCCATCGCCGGCACCCGGCCGCGCGGCGCCGGTGCCGGCCAGGACCGGGGCCTGTCGAACGAGCTGCTGGCGCACCCCAAAGAACGCGCCGAACACATCATGCTGATCGACCTGGAACGCAACGACCTGGGTCGCGTCGCCGTGCCCGGCACGGTGCGGGTCGACGAGTTGATGGCGCTGGAATCCTACGCCACCGTGCACCACATTGTCTCCAACGTCAGCGCCCGATTGCGCCCGGACGTGACGCCCGGCGAGGTCATCCGCGCCGTGTTCCCCGGCGGCACCATCACCGGCTGCCCGAAGGTGCGTTGCATGGAGATCATCGGCGAACTGGAAGGCGAGGCGCGCGGGCCCTACACCGGCTCCATGGGCTACCTGGACCGCGACGGCAGCCTCGACCTCAACATCCTCATCCGCACCCTGGTGCGCGACGGCGAGCGGCTGGTGCTGCGCGCCGGCGCCGGCATCGTCGCCGACTCCGATCCGGCGCGCGAGCTGGACGAGACCCGCGCCAAGGCGCGCGGTCTGCTGCGGGCGCTGGCGCCGTGACCACCTGGATCGACGGCACGGCCGGCACCTGCGTCGATCCCGGCGACCGCGGCCTGCAGTTCGGCGACGGGCTGTTCGAGACCCTGCGCATCGACGCGGGCCGCCCCTGTTTCTGGCCGCGCCACCGCCAGCGGCTGGCGGCCGGCTGCGAACGCCTCGGCATCGTCGGGCTGGACTGGCCGCGGCTGGAAGAGGAACTGCACGCGCTCGCGGCACGGCAGCCGCGCGCCGCGCTGAAACTCATCGTCACCCGCGGCAGCAGCGAGCGCGGCTACCGCGCGGCCGCGGCGGTACCACCCCGCCGCATCCTGCGCCTGGCGGCGCTGCCGGAACCGCCGGCCGCGCCGCTGCGCGTGCGCCTGTGCGCCTGGCGCCTGGCCATCCACCCGGCGCTGGCCGGCATCAAGCACCTCAACCGCCTCGACCAGGTGATGGCGCGCCGCGAATGGGACGACCCCGGCGTCGCCGAAGGCCTGCTGCTGGACCGGCGCGGGCGGCTGGTGGAGGGCACCATGAGCAACCTGTTCCTGGTCCGCGACGGCCGCCTGCTGACGCCGGATTTGTCAGACTGCGGCGTGGCTGGCATCCTTCGTTCGGTGATCATCGACCGCGCCGCGGAGGCCGGCGTCGAGCTGGCGCGCCGGGCGCTGACGCTGGACGACCTGGCGGCGGCGGACGAAGTCCTGCTGTGCAACAGCCTGCTCGGGCTGTGCCCGGTCGGCCGGGTCGAAGGCATCGGCGAATTCCGTTCCGGGCCGGTCGGCCGCCGGCTGCAGCAGCAACTGGCCCGGCAGGCGACGGACGACAGCAGCAACTGGTACCCCGCGTGAACGAGTCTCGACAAGGCAACAGGACGCTGGCGGAGATCGCCTTTCGCGCCGGCGGCATCGCGGTGCTGCTGTTCAGCTTCCTGGCTGCCTGGCTGCTGATGGACTTCCAGGCCTTTCGCGGTAACCCGCTGCCCTTGCCGGAACAGGGGCTCGACCTGGACGTCGAGCCGGGTACGCCGCTGCGCGCCATCGCCCGCCGCCTGGCCGAGGAGGGTGTACTGGAGCATCCCTACTACCTGGTGGTGCTGGCCCGCTACCTGGGGCTGGACTCCCGCATCCAGGCCGGTGAATACCACCTGCAGGGCGACATGACGCCGGAACAGTTGCTGCAACAGTTGAGCAGCGGCAAGGTCGTCCAGTATGCGCTGACGCTGGTCGAAGGCCAGACCTTCCGGGAAATGATGCAGCGCGTCGTGGAACATCCCCACCTGCTGCACACCCTGGAAGACGCTTCGGGCCCGGCGGTGATGGCCGCCATCGGCTACCCGGGCCTGCACCCGGAAGGACGGTTTCTGCCCGAGACCTACCATTTTCCGGCCGGCACCACCGACCGGTCCTTCCTGCGGCGCGCCTACCGGGCCATGGAAGACTTCCTGGACCGGGCCTGGGCGCAACGCGACCCGGACCTGCCGCTGAAAACCCCCTACGAGGCGCTCATCCTGGCCTCCATCGTCGAGAAGGAGACCGGCCTGGCCGGGGAGCGGCCGCGCATCGCCGGCGTCTTCGTCCGCCGCCTGCGACGCGGCATGCGCCTGCAGTCCGACCCCACCATCATCTACGGCCTCGGCGAACGCTACGACGGCGACATCCGTTTCCGCGACCTGCGCACCGACACGCCCTACAATACCTATACCCGCAACGGCCTGCCGCCGACGCCCATCGCCATGCCCGGCAAGGCGGCCATCCTGGCCGTCCTGCATCCGGCCGACGGCGAAGCGCTCTATTTCGTCGGCCGCGGCGACGGCAGCCACGTCTTCTCCCGCACCCTGGCCGAGCACAACCGGGCCGTCGACCGCTACCAGCGCAGGCGCAAATGACCACCAGTACATCCAGGGGCTGCTTCATCACCCTCGAAGGCGGCGAGGGCGCCGGCAAGAGCACCAGCATGGACTTCATCCGCCGGCATCTCGAAGCCGCCGGCCGCACGGTGTGCGTGACCCGCGAACCGGGCGGCACCGCGCTCGGTGAGGCGGTGCGCGGGCTGCTGCTGGACACCCGCTTCGACGGCATGTCGGCCGACGCCGAACTGCTGCTGATGTTCGCCGCCCGCGCGGAGCACCTGGCGCGCGTCATCCGCCCGGCGCTGGCGCGTGGCGAATGGGTCTTGTGCGATCGCTTCACCGACGCCACCTATGCCTACCAGGGTGGCGGCCGCGGCATCGACGAGGCGCGCATCCGGGTGCTGGAAGACTGGGTGCAGCAGGGCCTGGAGCCGGACCTCACCCTGCTGTTCGACCTGCCGGTGGAGCAGGGGCTGGCGCGGGCCGGAGAACGCAGCGAGCCGGACCGCTTCGAGCGGGAACAGGAAGCCTTCTTCGAACGCGTGCGCCAGGCCTATCTCCGGCGCGCGGCCGCCGCACCCGGGCGCTTCCGCATCATCGACGCCGGCCGGGACTACCGGGAGGTGCAGAAACAACTGGCCGGCGAACTCGATGCCCTGACCCGCCGCTGCGGATAGATGCG
>Ga0256841_1003925_pt1 | contig 10949 bp, 10 predicted proteins | sample 356308metaG_FD_185971 | JGI IMG/M metagenome (GOLD analysis project Ga0256841, IMG submission 185971) | Hydrothermal vent microbial communities from Mid Atlantic Ridge, Atlantic Ocean - 356-308 | ecosystem: Environmental > Aquatic > Marine > Hydrothermal vents | place: Atlantic Ocean: Mid...
TCCCCGGGAACGGTGGCTGGAGATTCGCAACGTCACCATCAACAATATCGAAAATCTCTCGGCCCGGATTCCTCTGGGCAACTTCGTCTGCGTCACCGGGGTCAGCGGCAGCGGCAAGAGCTCCCTGATTCTCCAGACGCTCCTGCCCGTGGCGCGGGAGATTCTCAACCGAGCCAAGAAAGTCAACCGCGTCGAAGGGGTCGAGATTGACGGTTTGGAACATCTGGATAAGGTGATCTACCTGGATCAGAGTCCCATCGGCCGCACTCCTCGATCCAATCCGGCGACCTACACGGGGATCATGGACGAGATTCGCAAACTCTTCGCCCAGACCAAGGAGGCCCAGCTGCGAGGCTACAAAGTAGGGCGCTTCAGTTTCAACGTCAAAGGAGGGCGCTGCGAAAGCTGCCAGGGAGAGGGACAGATCAAGATCGAGATGCATTTCCTCCCCGACGTGATGGTGACTTGCGACGCCTGCGGAGGCACCCGTTACAATCCCCAGACCCTCGAAGTACTCTATCGGGGCAAGAATATCGCGGAGGTACTGGATATGAGCGTGGCCGAGGCGATGGAGTTTTTCAAGGCCGTCCCGGCCATCGCCGTTAAATTGCAGACCCTTATGGCCGTAGGCCTGGACTACATCAAGCTGGGGCAGAACGCTACGACGCTTTCGGGAGGAGAAGCCCAGCGGATCAAACTGGCCAAGGAGCTCAGCCGCAAGGATACCGGCCGGACCCTCTACATCCTCGACGAACCTACCACCGGGCTGCATTTCGCCGACGTAGATCGCCTCACGGGGGTTTTGCACCACCTGGTGGAGCTGGGCAACAGCGTCGTGGTCATCGAGCACAATCTCGACATGGTCAAAAATGCCGATTACATTCTTGATATGGGCCCCGAAGGGGGCAACAAAGGCGGAGAGATCGTCGCGACGGGTACGCCGGAAGAGTTGGCGGCGGAATATAAAAAAACGGGTAGCTATACCGGGGAATATCTTGCCAAAGAATTTGAAGAAGGGTGTATAAACAGTTAATCAAATTTTGATTTATGAAAATTAAAGAACTTTTAATCTAGGATAGCATCACAATAAATACGAAGGTGGAGGATTAATTATGCGGAAGACATATTTTGCGTGTATTTTGGTTTTAGGTATCACTTTCCCCGCGTTGGCTGGAGGAGATATTGAGTCCGTCCCTGGACAGCCTATTGATAACTGGGGTGGTTTCTACATCGGTGTACAAGCTGGTTATATTTGGAATGATGTTGATTTATATGAAAAAGATTTTAATCCCGATGGTAGTTTTAATTCGAGTTATTACGCGCATGGAATTACACCCAGTGGAATCATAGGGGGTGTTTTTGCAGGATATAATTGGAGGGTGGAAAATAATTGGATATTGGGTCTTGAAGCAGGTTTTAACAGAATGTCCAATGAAGATAAGAAGGCGGAATATTGGATTCAGGGAGGTACCTTATCAGGTTTTGATTACTATGTCCGGCAAAATTGGGAGGCTTCTGTTGTCGGCAAGGTTGGCAAGGTAGTAAATGAGGATTTTTTGCCTTATGTTTTGATGGGAATTACATGGACAGAATTGAAAGGAAAATATGGTTCAGATATCTATCCATTGGGAGGAAATATTGGAGATTGGCATAGTGACACGACGTGTGGCTTGACTGTAGGGGCCGGTCTGGAATATATGCTCAGTTCTAACTTCCATCTGAGAGTAGAGTATCGTTATAATCGTTATAAAGATGCAGAGATAGAGCATAGATATACTGGAAATATCCAAGTTGTGGAATCAAATAGCTTTGATACTCATACAGTAACATTTGGATTCATCTATAGATTTTAGAGTAGTCAAAATAAGGATATGAATAATCATCGAAATGGTCGGGGTGACAGGATTTGAACCTGCGGCCTCCTCGTCCCGAACGAGGCGCGCTACCAGGCTGCGCCACACCCCGAAAGCAGAGCGATATTTTATCGAACTATGCTTAGAGGATGGCGTCACCGGCCTCAGAACTCCTCTTCGCTTTCGTCGAGGAAGAGCTGCGGCGGGACGGGGAGGTGCTCGAGGCTCTTGAGACCGTTTTCGGGATCCTCTACGACGCGAAAGAGCGCGCCGGAGATCTGCGACGGTTCAAAGTCGAAGCGATCGAGGCTCAGAGGAGTACCGGCGACTTTGAGTCTCTCCGGAACCATCGTATCGCAAACGAAGTCGTAGTAGCTCTCTCTAAGGGCATCATAAACGTCCAGATCTTCGGTACAGTCATAGTATCCGATTTCGATCGGGCTCTCTTCCGCTTTCGCTCCTTCGCCAACCAGATCCCAGATTCCCCGGCCGCTTTCGCTCCGAAGGTAGAAGAGCCCCCCGACTTCGGCACGCTGCACCATCTCAAAAGGGGTATTGGGGGAGAGATTGTTGAGGACGAAACTCTCGGGATCCAGGGGCTCGCCCGTTTCCTGCGGGGTGCCCCGGTGCAAGGTAAGCTCCTCGATACCTTCGGGATCGAGGGCCAGGACCACCCGCACATCCTCCAGGGCATCGAGCTCTCCCTCTTCGGCGAGAGCATTGACCTCCTCGACAAAACGCAGCAGATCGCTATGATCATTGAAGTCGTACTCATCTGTTGTAAATGCTTCTGCGTCAAGGCTGTTGAGATTGTAAAGGACAACGCGTCGGGTCTGCCCCTCTATATGGATCGTTATGTCGTTCATTGTTTTACTCCTCTTTTGATATGGCATACTATATCATTGATCGGTACAAAAGAAGAGATACTCAGGTAGCAAAGGAGCATCGATGCAAAAAAGTGCCGGGATCCTCCCCTTCCGCTTCGGTCCGTCCGGGATTGAGGTCTACCTGGTGCATATGGGAGGGCCCTACTGGCGAAAGAAAAAACGGGCCTGGAGTATCCCTAAGGGAATCGTGGAGGAGGGCGAATCCGAGGAGGAGGCGGCGTGCCGGGAGTTTGTCGAGGAAACGGGTCAGAGGATCGAAGGGAAGCTCAACTTTTTGGGGGAGGGGCGAAGCGGTTCGAAACGATTGTTTATTTATAGCGTCTATGCGCCGGATCTCTCAGAGAAGGTACACTCCAACAGCTTTCGGATTGAGTGGCCTCCGGGTAGCGGAACGCTTCGGGAGTATCCCGAGGTGGACCGGGGGGGCTGGTTCCCCATTGGAGAGGCCCGGGAGGTGTTGGTCAAAAGTCAGCTTCCCTTCCTAGATCGACTCCAAGAGCAACTGCCAGGAGAAGAGCCTTAGCCTTTGCCGTCCAGGACGTAGTCGAGCTCGTAGTAGTTGTTGACGATATACTCGAAGTCCGTTTTGCTCTCCTCGGTGGCGGCGATGAGGAGCTGGACACCCGGTTCGATGAGGAGGTCGTCGCCGGGGAGGAGTTCGCGGCGCTGCTCGTCCCATTTACACAGCAGAAACATCAGCGGCAGGGTTTTGGAGCGGTCGGCCCGGGAGCGACGCAGGGAGCCCAGGGTGATCTCTCTTCCCTTTTTCAACTCTCTTGCCAAGGCGTAGGCGTGCTCTTCATCAACGGTGATTTCAAAGTGCAGAGGATTCTCTCCCAGGGTTTCGTGCATCGATTCGACAAGGGCTCGTCCCCAGGCTTCATCTCGCGTATGCAGTAGGCGGACGAAGCGATAGGCCAGAGGCCGGGCGATAAAGAGATAGGTGAACTCGGCGAGAATCCGCTCCAGGATATAGACCCGGTCGATCCGGGCGGAGCGAAAGATGCTCAAGTCGTCAAGGGTATTTTCCCGGCCGATGGTGTAGATCTCTTTGTTGAGCTTTTTGGCGGTGGCGAGGATCGTCAGATTGATCAGATCGTCTTTGGTCGCGGCGATGATGGCGACCGCCTCTTTGACCCCTGCTTCGAGGAGGATTTTGTAATCCTCTGCATCGCCGAAGACGGCACTGCCTTTCTCTTCCTTGTATTCGGCGGATTTTAAGTCGATGTAGTTGTAGGGCATACCCGCCTTTTTCAGGGCGCGCTCCAGGGCATGGCCCATTCGGCCGTATCCGCAGATGATATATTTGCCGTGGGGCAGCTCTTCGCGGTGACGAACTTTGAGGATATGGCCGAAGATCCACATCTCCAGTAGCCAAAGATTGGGGGCGACCAGTGCCAGGTAGATGCGGTTGGAGATGAAGAGAAAAGGGTCTTCGATATAGCGGACCCCCAGGTTTTTGAGGTGTTCGCTCTGGGTTTTGGTCGTTGATTTTATGACCAGCTTGACCCGTTTGTTCAAGAGTTTGCACAGTAGAGCAATCTTGGTGTTTTTCATATCGTCTTCAAACAGAGCGACGACGGCTTGGCAGTTTTTTTTATGGATACCGGCCATCTTGAGGGTGTTTGGATGGGTGACATCCGCCGCGAGGGCCGGAACCTCGGGGATAAAACTCTCCAGATCCAGAGCATCGATCTTCTCGGCGTCCCGATCGACGACCACGACCCTTATCCCCTCCCGGTTGAGCCAGTCGATGATCTGATGGGTAATGTTGTTGTAGCCTAGAATGATGGTGAAGGGTTCGCTAAGCTCATGGATCTTCTTGCGAAAGCGGGCGATGTCGATCTCTCGGGCGAGACGTTTGTCCTGAACCAGGGCGACGATGCTTCCGATCCCGTAGAACCAGCCGATGACCGTCAGGTAGATGCAGAAGCTCACCCAGAGCCGTTGAGGATAGGTGAAGGTGTAGGGGGCTTCGCCGAAGCCGATGGTCGAGGCCATGTAACTGACGAAATAGAAGGCGTCGAAGAAGCTCATCCGGTAGGGATGGCCCTGATCGTCCATCCCCGGGATCAGGGTCAGACCCAGGATCGAGACGGAGAAGGTGACGATGATGACGAGAAAGGGGATCCTCATCCGGCGGATGATGATCCAGATGGTGTTGTTGGATTCCATAGGGCCCTAGCGCTTGGACTTGAGGGTGTCCCCGATGAAGAGCGTGACCGAGACGATGTTGGCCAGAAGGGCGCCGCCGGCCAGGGAGATGACGGCGACGGTGCTCTCGAGATTCATCCCTCCCAGGACATAGACCGCTAGAGCCCAGACCGAGGCCGAGGCGATGAGCTGGATGTCTGCGACGAGGCTGGTGGCCAATAGTACCGAACCGAGCTGGGTTTTGTCGCCCAGCTTGAGAATGGTGGCGATGAGGTTGATGACGATGGCGGCGAAGAGCTCGTAGGCACTGTGGTACTGGATATTGGCCGGATCGCCGTAGACGAAACCAAAGTTGATGGTCATGGCGAGGATGAAGAAAAAGCCGGAGATGACTTTCTGGGTATTCATGAGAACTCCTGATTGAGGTAATGATAGTTTAGAGCGCGGAGGCTTAGAGGGGGATTACAGATCAAGGATTTTGCGTTTGGATGGATAGAATGCAGGGGGCTTAGCGAAATCCCGCTTTTTTGAAGAAATCTCTAACATACTCGTAGCCGCTGTAGAGCGTCAGCGCTACGGCGATCCAGAGGAGGAGGGTGCCGCCGGGCCACTCCATGAGGAGAAAGCCGATAGCGAACATCTGGGCGACGGTCTTGACCTTGCCCATCCAGCTGGCGCTGACGTCGATGCCCTGGCTCATGGCCGAGACCCGTAAGCCGGTGATGAAGAGCTCCCGGGTCAAGATCAGGTAGATCGCCCAGGCGTCGGCGCGCCCAAGCATCATCAGTCCCAGAAATCCCGCCAGGGTGAGCATCTTGTCTGCCAGGGGGTCGAGGATGGCTCCCAAGACGGTGATCTGATCGAAGGTGCGGGCGATGTAGCCGTCAAAAAAGTCCGTCGCGCTGGCTAGGACGAAAAGAAAGGCCGCTGCATAGTCGAGCCAGGAGTAGTGGATACCCGCGAAGATCGGCAGATCCCGATCGACCAGGAGGAAAAACATCAGCGGAGCGATCAGCAGACGGATGAAGGCGAGGAGGTTGGGGATATTAAGCATTTCTTCTCCTGTCGGAGAAGAAATGCTTAGTGAAGAGTGAAGAGTGAAGAGTGAAGAGTGGCGGTATGCGTTGTGGGGCAACGCTTTGATCGATCAGAATCTTTCCATCTTCCATTTTCACATCTTCCATCCGTTTCGCATTAGCGAAACGTTGTTCCTCCGTCGACGACGAGGGTCTGGCCTGTGATCCAGCTCGCATCGTCGCTACAGAGGAAGCAGATGGCTCCGGCGAGGTCCTCGGGGGTGCCCATACGGTTGAGGGCCGAGCGTTTGACGGTTTCGGCTTTGACCTCTTCGTAGTTGGTAAAAGCGCGAAGGGCGTCGGTCTCGATGGGGCCGCCGCTGACGGCGTTGACCCGGATCCCCATCTCACCCAGCTCCACGGCGGCGTAGCGGGCCATCGCCTCTACGGCGGCTTTGTTGGTGCCGTGGCCGGCGTAGTTTTCTATGTAGATCAGGTTGCCCGTGGAGCTCAGGGTCACGATGGAGCCGCCTCCGACTTTCTGCATCCGTTTGGCCGCTTCCTGGCTGCCGGCGACGAAAGCGCCCACGGTGGCGGTATAGATGTTGAGTAGGCCCTTCTTGGGACGCAGCTTCATGAATTTGCCGTATCCCCCGACGACGGGACGGCCGTAGATCATGGCGTTGGAGACAAAATAGTCGACCCGGTCGAAATCCTCGTCGATGGCCTCAAAGAGCGGCTTGAACCGATCGGGATCGAGGATATCCAGGGGGTAGGCCCGGGCTTTGACGCCGTAGTCGCTCTCCAGCTCGCGGCAGAAGGTCTCGGCGGCTTCCTGGTTGGAGTTGTAGGTCAGGGCGATGTTGACGCCGTTTTGGGCGAATTTTTCGGCGGTGGCTTTGCCGATGCCTTTGGTGGCGCCGGTGATGACGAGGGTTTTGCCTTTCATTTCCGGATACATGCTATTTGACTCCCGCGATGGTGTAGTTGGCGATGGCCGCTTCGATCTTTTTCATATTCTCCGCGCTGGGAGCCACCAGAGGCAGGCGATACTCCAGGGTCTCCAGCAGTCCCGCCAGATACATGGCGGCCTTGACGGGGATAGGGTTGGATTCGACGAACATCGCCTTGTTGATGGGGTAGAGGCTGTCGTTGATCTTTTTGGATCCCGCCAGGTCGCCTGCGAGGGCTTTGTGGACCAGTTGGGCCTTGAGATCGGGCAGGAGGTTGGCGGTGACGGAGATGACGCCCTTGGCCCCGTTGGCCAGGAGGGGGTAGTCGATGGCGTCGTCGCCGCTGACGAGGCAGAGCCGGGGACGAGCAGCCAGGAGATCGACGGCGCGCTCCATACTGCCGGTGGCCTCTTTGATGGCATAAATGTTGGGCACCTCGTCGAAGAGGCGAAAGACCGTCGCCGGCTGCAGGTCTACCGAGGTGCGTCCCGGGACGTTGTAGAGCATGACGGGGATCTCCACCGCTTCGGCGATTGCCTTGTAGTGGCGGTAGAGCCCTTCCTGGGAGGGTTTGTTGTAGTAGGGCGTCACCGAGAGCAGGGCATCAGCACCGCACTCCTGAGCGTGGCGGGCGATGTCGATCGCTTCGTGAGTGGCGTTGGAGCCGGCGCCGGCGATGACTTTGGCGTCGGTGCCTTTGCAGACCTCCACGGCGATTTCGATGCAGCGCTTGTGCTCGTCGTGGCTCAGCGTCGCGCTCTCGCCGGTGGTGCCCACGGGGACGACGGCATCGATACCGTGGCGGATCTGGCGGCGGATCAGATCGGCGTAGGTTGCCTCGTCCAGGGCGCCGTTTTTGAAAGGAGTGATCAGGGCGGTCATCGCCCCGCAAATTATCTGGCTCATTGCTCGTTGCTCCTGAGGATGATGGTGGTGGAACGGTTGTGATCGAAGTATCGTTTCGCCACTTCCTTGACCATTTCGGGGGTAATTTTATCCAAATTCTCCTCATACTCCAGCAGGGGCTTCAGATCGCCTCGGGCCAGGTAAGAGCCGAAAAGTGTAGCGGTGGAGGAGGAGCTTTCCAGCTCGTGGATGAAGTCTACCTTGGTATTGAGACGTATCTTCTCCAGCTCCTCGGGGCTGACCCCTTCGCTCTTGATCCGCTCGATCTGTTCGAGGATCGCCTGCTCCAGATCTTCGGCCTTGATCCCCGGGTTGGCGACGCCCAGGAAGAGGAAGATGCCCGGATCTTTGAGCTCCATGTTGTAGCCGTAGATCTGGTTGGCCAGTTGGCGCTTCTGGACCAATTCGCTCTGGAGTCGGCTGCTTTTGCCGCTGGAGAGGATCTCGGCGATCATCGAGAGGACCACCTGGTCCTTGTGGCGGAAGTTGGGAATGGAGTAGGCGATGGCGACGGTCTCGGCGTGGTTGTTCTCTTTATGGAGGACCACCCGTTTGGCCCCGTCGGCTTCGGGCTCATAGGGGGTATTGGTGGTGATCAGGGAGCAGTCGCATTTTCGAGCGGGGGCGGGGACCTTGCCGAAGGTCTCTTTGGCGGTGCGGAAGACCTCCTGGGGATCCACGTCGCCGGCGACGATGAGGATGGCGTTGTCGGGGCGGTAGAAGCGAGCGTGGAACTCTCGGATATCCTCGATGTTCCAGTGCTGGATGTCGTGCATGAAGCCGATGGGAGTCCAATGGTAGCTATGCTCGACGAAGTGGGTGTTGAAGAGGCGGAAGTAGAGGTAGCCCACGGGATTGTTGTCGGTGCGCCAGCGTCGCTCTTCGGCAACGACTTTACGCTCTTTCTGGAACTCTTCGTCGCTGAGCTTGAGGTGGCCCATCAGTTCGGCGTAGAGCTCCATCGCCATCTTCATGTTGGAGCTGGAGGATTTGATGAAGTAGTGGGTGTAGTCGAAGCCGGTGGAGGCATTGTTGATGCCGCCGTGGCTCTTGACGATCTTGTCGAACTCCCCCTCTTTGAGGTGTTCGGTGGATTTGAAGTTCATATGCTCCAGCATATGGGCGATACCGGTCTTGCCCAGGATCTCGTCCCGGGAGCCGACTTTGTAGAAGATGTCGGTGGTGATGACCCCGGTGCCGTTTTCCAGAGGAATAGCGTAGACCTCCAGGCCGTTGGCGAGAGTTTTGTGGAAATATTTTGGCAGGGAATTGGCCATGAGTACTCCTGTGGCGAGCAGTGCCGTCAGCACTGCTGCGGTGAATGGTGAATGGTGAACGGTGAAGGATTTGGGTGAGAAAATTCTATGAATTTTCCGGGTAATCTTTTGCATTGTTGCCTCGTCGGTACAATCTTTTGAATCGATAGGATAGCAAAAGAGGATAAACGACGCTTAATGATAAAGCGTCGCGATGATGGCATAGCCGACGAAGAACATTAGGTGGCTGATCCCTTCGAAATAGTTGGTCTCTCCATCGTCGGTAGTCTTCCAGGCCAAGATGATCGTCAGAATCAGTGCACCGACTTGAAAGGCGTTGAAATCGAGGGTCAGTTCGATGCCGTTGACATAAGCCAGAGCCATGAGGATAGGGACGGTCAGCATGATCGAGACCGTCGAAGCTCCCATGGCGATGTTGATGACCCGTTGGATCTCGTCATCACGGGCAGCTTTGATGGCGGTCATGATCTCGGGAGCTACGGCGATGATAGCGATGATCAGACCCGCCAAGCCTGTGGAGATGCCCATCTCCTTGGCAATGGGCATTCCGTCGGTGGCAAAGAGTTCGGCCAAAAGCCCGATGACGAAAATAAAGAGAAAAATGGCGATGAAGTTGGCGACATTGCCCAGGCGGTCGAAAAGATAATCCTCTTCCTCTTCCTCATCTTCTTCACTGAGTCTCTTTTTGATACGAAAGAGGCGGCTTTTGGCGGTCGCTTTAAAGAAGTGAGAGTGAGTGCGGGTCTGAAAGATAAAAATCGCAATATAAAAGATTAAAAGGACCGAAGCAATCATGACCGAAGCCTGGAAAAGAGTCCGGGTATTTTCGGTGTAGTTGAGAATGCTGGGTACCAGCAGAGCCGAGGAGGCCACCAGGAGGATCGTGGTATAGGTGCTGGAGGTGTCTTCGTTGTGCTCCTGCTCCTTGTAGCTGAGGCCTCCGATAAAGACTGCCAGCCCCAGGAGCACGTTCATATCGACGATTACCGCGGAGATGATCCCCCCTTTGACCGTCTCAAGGGCGGCAGGGTTGTGGACCCCTTCTCGGACGATCATAAAGAGCAGGATGATCTCCACTGCCACGGCGGAGAAGGTTAGGACGAAACTGGCATAGGGCTCCTCGAGCCGTTCGGCAAGGATCTCGGCGATCTCTGCGACGGTGATGGAGAAGGAGCCGATGGAGATGGCGGCGCCAAGAACGGCAAGATAGGGCGAATGGTTCAGGTGAAAGTAGAAAGCCAGTGCTCCGAAGATCGTCCCCAGAATGATGTCGGAATATTCGGAAAAGAAGTGCAGAAGGTTATTGTGGGTTACGGGCTGAGCGCCCGACGGTGGGTGTGAATCCAAAATAGTGTACTCCGTCTGTGAGGAATGTGGGGCGAATAATAGCATATTTTTTTCTGCAGTTTTTGAAATGATTTAAAAAGTATTGATCTGTTGGAGTGTATTGATGAGTTTGCTCCGCTCCCGGATGTTTCGCAGCTCTCTGCCCGGCTCGGTGGTGGTGATGATGGTGCGGCAGAGGGGGTATTTGCTCCAATCCTTGAGGCGAATGCCCCAATAGGTGTGCATGACCACCGGCTCACCTCTGTAGCGGCCCAGATAGAGGGTGATATGTCCCGGGACATAAAGCAGGGAGCGAAAGGGTTTGGCGTATTTAAGTATGGCCGCCTTTTTCTTTGCCTTGGGCAGGCCCTTGATCCGGATTTTTCGTCCCTCCTGGGCCTGTTTGGCGGAGTTGCGCTTGAGGAAGATCCCAAAAGGAGCGAAGAAGTCCCGGGTCGTCGAGGAACAATCTCTTGTCATCATCTTGCCGCCCCAGCCGTAGGGTTCGCCGTAGAGCTCTCTGGCGATTCGTGCGACATTTTTTGGCGTGAAGGGGAGGGGCTTGGGGGCGGCAAGT
>Ga0256841_1003926_pt1 | contig 10948 bp, 7 predicted proteins | sample 356308metaG_FD_185971 | JGI IMG/M metagenome (GOLD analysis project Ga0256841, IMG submission 185971) | Hydrothermal vent microbial communities from Mid Atlantic Ridge, Atlantic Ocean - 356-308 | ecosystem: Environmental > Aquatic > Marine > Hydrothermal vents | place: Atlantic Ocean: Mid...
AAGGTGCCATAACGAATAGCAGCATGTTCCTCCCGTAGAAGTATAGATACTGTGGTCAAAGCAAATAAATTCTCCAAGAGATGATTGGCCATGAGATGCCATTCAATACGGTGCCCTAGGTAATCATATTGCTGCTTTATCCAACCATTAATCACCTCGTCGTCTACCTTATTTCGAATCACAAAACGGACGATGTTCATCAATCGAAGAGACAATGGCCAAGATTCCATCCCTTCTTTTAAACCGGAATAGCTTCGCATACTGTCCATTAAAGAAAGTCCTACATCTTTGGTCATGCCCTCTTGATTGAGGTAATCCATGGCACATAAATGATACAACCAGAGCTTTCCTTGCCCTCCATCATTCCAATCGATCTCGCCAATATAATCCTTGCAAATATTGAGCAAGTTAAAGGTGCCGGGTGGAGTATAAACATCCTTGACTAAAAGGTCTTCCACCCGCTCCGGTAAAGGGGTCAATGTAAGTTTCTCCTGTAGTCTACTCTCCAGCTTCCTAGGGTATAGAACGTATTTCAAACGGTAAAACACCTGCTGCCAACGCAAGTATTTTAATGTATGAAAATAAAGGGATAAGGTTCGATACACTTTGATCATTGTGATGGATTACCAAATATCAAAAGTTGTAATAGAGTTAGATTTAACAGCCCAGATATTAGCCCCATATTAATTCCATTGAACTTTGGTGACCCCTTTGCATTTCTCCAACTGTATTTTATCTCGACTTCCTCTTACCTGTACACCCTGAATAGCTCGAAAGTCAAGTCCTTTGAGCTCGAGTTTTCCTTTGGATTGTAAGGTGCGTATCCCATGGACAAGACGCAGGGGATCCTCTGATCCTGAGAATCGCACATCCTCTATTTTGACGCTTCCGGCTTCAGGATAAACCAGTATCTCAAAAACCGATCTATTGTTCTTCACTACCCCATTTTTAAGGACGATGTTTTTGCCTTTCAAGCGTAGGGGATATTGGACAATCGAGGGCAACCCGGAGATGGTGAAGCCATCAATAACCGCTTCTTTTACAGGTCCACCTATCTGAATACCCAGTCGGCTCAAAGGTCCCCCTTTTACTTGCAAGTCCCTAATATGAATATCGGTCAATCCATCTAGCATTCCCTTTCCACAATTCTCGATACGTATATCTTCCCCTACAAATCGACCATAACCTCTTAGATTCAATGCGACTCCTTTATTGTTTTTCAAGGACATGTTCTTAGCCACGATCACATGCCCCCTATTTTCTACATTGATAAAAAATCCATGATTATCTGACCCTTCCACGCTTACATCTTCCATATCAATATCCCAATGTCCAGCAGTTTTAATCCCATATTGAGAATGAAAGGAGCTGACATGTTTCACAATAGCCCTCCAGGCATAGCCGGAATAGGGCTTACCCGATTGATCTTTGGGACCACTAAAATCAATAGAATACCCCTTGTCTTCCTTCGACTCAAATCCATCAATCAAGACCGTTCCCACTTCTTTGGGATGACTATAATTGATCAATGCGATCCCATGTAGTCCGCTATTCTCCGTACGGATATTGTAAAATTCGTTGTGCATGGCCTGACTGTAGATTGCATTCCACCCTACGTTTTTTACGGTAGCATTTCTTAAGATTAGGCGCTCTACCTTTGTGCCTTTATGGTCGAGCACTATCAATCCTGAGTTATTAATCTTATGCTTGCCCCTATTGCCCTCAATGCTCAATCCATCCCATTCTATGAATGGAATATCCCCTCGCTTAGCCTCTACGCTTACGACAGCAGGTTTGATATAATCTGTCGGTTGGTCCGGCGCCACTACGAAAATCGCTCCTTTGGCAAAACGGATTCTACGGGGGGTTCCCTGCTCTGTTATAAGCAATATCGCCCCTGCTTCGGTCTTGGTTTTTAGTACATACTCCCCCTTGGGGAAGTACAAGTTGTGGCCTGATTGGAATGCGATTTGAATGGCGGGTTGATCATTGGTTTTGCCATCCCCTTTGGCGCCATACCGCTTAATATTTACGAATTCATCTGACCTAGCTAAATCCGGTTGATAGATGCTGGGAGCACAGCTGAACAATAGTTGGAACAAGAATATCATCGAGATATAAGACGCTATCCGCATAACAATTGACTTAGTTTTAATACAGCACCTTCTATGCTGCATTTCTCTAATAACGTTTCAAAAGCTCTCTGGGTATGCATCTTCAGCATAGAAGGGTCTTTAAGATAATTGGATAAGGCAATGCGTATCCTATCCGGACTTCCCGGTTCTATTAAAAACCCATTCCACCCCTCTTGAATAATGTCAGACACCGCCCCCACATCTGAGGCAATAATTGCACAATGGGAAGCGATTCCCTCCAGCAATACATTAGGTAATCCCTCTCTGTAGGAGGGAATAACAAGTACATCCGCCTCTTTTAACAACGTTCGCTTTTCTTCTCCTACCACCCATCCATAACAGGTTACCTCGCTCCATAAATCCCTTTCCGTTAAGGTTTTTTCTAACTGAGAATAGTCCCCGCCACCACCGGCGATATGCCAGTGTACGGGCTCATTTCTCATCTTTTCCATCACCGGAATCAAATCAAAGATTCCTTTGTTTTTTACCACCCATCCCAGAAATAAAACCTGGAGACCCTGTGTTGATTTTCTCCCTTTAGAGTCGTAGGGTTTGGGGTCAATCCAATTGTGTATGATGACGAGTTTTTCATATCTGATTCCGAATTGGGTATGAAAAAAATCCTGCCAATATTTGCCCTGACAAATGATGTAGTCACTTTTCTTTAAAATGTATCCCGCTAGTATTTTGAAATAGTTGGAATTTTTGATATTGTCCATTAAAAATCCGGATCGAGGAGCAATGATAGTTCTTTTCCCGAGAGCCTTGGAGAGGACAAGCAACATGCCTTTTTCTAAAAACCCAAATCCATAAGGACTGAATGCCAATACCGTGTCTATATCCTTTGTTGCGATAATTCTCATAAACTTGAGGAACCGGAGAAAAGCGTAAAATGCTCTTTTTATAAAGGAGCGTTTTGAAAGCGTATCCGCAGTAGTATCTAAGAGATGAAAGTGACATTTGTCCTTCAAATCCGAATGGATAATCGAGTGTCCGGCAAACATCTGTCCTCCCACATGACCCGCTGCATTTACCTGTTTGAACGACCCTATGAATAGAACATTTTTCTTCTGCTTCACCTACAACTGCGCTTTGTATTCCTCTAACCAAATACTCAAATTCATCAACTTCCAGAGAATAAAACCATGATTTCTTATCGAGCTGCAATGCTCCTCTACCAACTGATCGATATACCCATAGTCCAACAAACCCAATGACTGAATGTAAGTAGAGTATATCCGGCTTTTCATATACTCGAACAACGGTCCCTTCAACCAATTCTCATAGGGTACTCCAAACCCCTTCTTTGGCCCATATAATACATTTCGTGGAACAATATCCTCAAGCGCCTTTTTTAATAAATACTTTTTTACTCCTCTTTTTACCTTTAGATGTGCGGGCAAGCCCATGGCATACTCTGCCAAGATATTATCCAAAAAGGGAACTCTTACTTCTACTCCATTGGCCATCGTACTCTTATCCACTTTCTCTAGAAATTGAAAGGGAAGGATAATCTGGGTATCCAGCCAAAGTAGTTTTTGAGTTTTACTCCCCAGTCCATCCATTCTCGCTGTAACCTCCTGATAATAAGAGAATGGATTCGTCTCCAAGACTTTTTGGCGATACGGGGTACGCAATACTGCCGAAGGGCTCTTTTCTTCTGATTCTATCGTCAGCAACTTAGCAAAAAATTTGCCTTCCTCTCTCTCGCGAAAAACGGAACCAAAACGATCGACCTTCTGCCGTATTTTAGATATTGGAATCCAATCAGAAACCTTTCCTGCAACATAGAGTCCCATCTTGTAGAAATGATAATTATGGGTGATAGAATACCGTGGATACCCCCCAAACAATTCATCCCCCCCATCTCCCTGCAATATCACCGTACAAGCATCCCTTACTTCACCGGTCAATAGGTACAATGGGATATTTGCTGCGTCACTGAAGGGCTCATCGTGATGTCGGACCATCTTTTCGATGATCGTAGGCATATCTTCCCCTTTTATCATCAACTCATGATGTTCTGTATGATACCGAGCCGCTATTTTTTTAGCCAATGGCAACTCATTGTGCCCACCGTCAAAATCAAATCCTGCAGAATAAGTCTTTAGCTTAGATCCGTAATGCTTAGACGCAAATGCAGTGATCGCAGAAGAGTCAATCCCACCACTTAAGAAAACACCGACCGGAACATCGCTCATCAACTGTCGTCGGACAGCTTGTTCCAACAGGGTTCTCACCTGCAGGACAGCCGCTCGTTCCTTTGTATTCTTACGCAATTCAATATCCCTTTCCGGCTTCCAAAAATAGGACATTTCTATATTCCCATCGCGTCCTATCCGGAAGATCTGCCCTGGCATGAGCTTATAGATCCCCTTGAATAAGGTTCTATCTCCCAAGGCATATCCGTAGTATAAAAACTCATGAAGTCCTTGATATTCTATTCGGGGAGAGCCCCTCTGCGTACTCAAAATACCTTTAATCTCGGAAGAAAAAATAAGCTGATCCTCCTTCAGGGTATAATACAACGGTTTAACTCCAAAACGATCTCTAGCCAGCAATACCTTACCTTCCTTTCGATTATAAATAGCAAGAGAAAAAATACCGTTTAGTTTTGGGAACAGTGCATCCCCCCATTCCAAATATCCAAATAGTACCGTTTCTGTATCTGACCTACCTTTATAGATATATCCTTTCTGTATCAATTGCTCCCTTAATTCAAGGTGATTATAAATCTCTCCATTCATAACCACTGCGATCTCTCCTTCTTCACTCACCATGGGCTGATGACCGGTAATACTTAGATCAACAATACTTAAACGACGATGTCCTAACCCTACCCAATCTGTATTGAATACCCCTTTATCGTCCGGTCCCCTGTGTTGAAGAGTATCGCACATTCCTCTCAGAAGCACTCGCCTCGGTGCTTCCGGCCGTTCAACAAAATCGACTATACCACAAATGCCACACATGATTCTAATTAATTTTTTCTATTTTTCCTATTCTACGATACAGATCCTAGACCCATACAGCGCTTACCGATTAAATGAACATTTTTTTCCTTGTCAAACCGCATCTATTAACTGACGATAAGAGGCGACCATAGTATCTACATCGAAATTTTGCTGAGCGAAAGACTTGGCATGAGCTCCCATTTGATTTCTTTCATCCTCAGACAAAGAACGAAGCTCCATTATCCGAGCCGCCAATGATTCGGGCCGCTCCGGATCAAATAAATATCCCGAATATCCATTCTTGATGATCAGAGGATGATCCAGTACCTCGCTAACTATACATATTGCCCCGTGATACATCGCTTCACAGACGACATTCGGCAATCCCTCCGTTGTGGAAGCAAGTAGGAGCGCTGAGCAGTTTTTGTAATAGGAATAAATATTATGGGTGGGAGGCCGCCAGGTCCAGTTATCCTCCAATCCTCGCTGTTTAATCAAGGTATCCATTTGTTCGGCATAAGCTTTTCTCTCTGCAATTTTGGGCATTCTTTGCCCGATCCACGTCACATGACACTCGATTCCCTGCGCTTTGAGTTGGGCCAAAGCTTCGATAACAACCAGACCATTTTTTAATGGGCCGACGCTCGCCACGACAAGTAAATCCATCGGTCCAATCTCCATACCTGGATCCTTCTCTGCTAAATTATAAGGCAAGACCCCATTGTAAATCGTGGACCACTTATGCGCAGAGAATGGATATCTCTCCTGCCATCTCCTACGCTCATGCACCGAATTAGCGACGATATGATCCGCTGTTTTGTTTACCCACTCTAATAGTTTTAAACGCATCTTACCCAGTTGATCAAACTGTGTCATGGATCGGTATGAAATGGTGACATGGGGACGATACTTTGAAAGCCGTTTGGCAAGGGTCACATAAAAATTGGGCGTGGTCAGAAAAGAAATAACCCTATCGTACTTTTCCTTTTCATACAATCTCTTTAGTGCCCATATCACAGATATACCCAACTTCTCGCGCTTCGGATGAATATGTAATCTTACCCCTAGATCCTCCAATCTCCATCCATAAAATAAGTCTTCGTAATACATAAAAACTTCTACCTGATATCCTAAGTGATACAGCCCCTTGGCGAGTAAAGACAGTTGGTTTTGCGCCCCACCCGATGTCAAATTGTCAATTACCAAAAGTACCTTTCTCCTAGTAGGTTCACTCATACTGCATACCTGTTCTTTGTATTCGAGAGTGGATCACCGCTAAAAACACCCCCCATAGGGATATAATAAACTTCTGCGAGTACATGCCATGGGAGGAAAAAGAATTTATAGCAATTGCCACCCCAAATAACGTCAAAATAATACCCTCCGGCCCCCTGATATACCCTCCTCCAAATAGAAAAAGCAGCACGATCATAATATACATCAACAAGGGAAGTATCCCTGCTTCTCCGATAATCTTTAGATACATATTGTGCACCCCGTGCTCGCGACTTGTCGCAAACATACCTCCTTTTGAAAAAGTGTGTAACCCATAACCTGTCAACGGTCTTCGTCGGATAAGACGGATTGCATCCTGAAAAATACCTGCTCTAAGGGCAGTAGTCTTATTATCAAACTGCTGCTTCACGACCAACTTGCCTATCGCATCTATACGCTTGCGTTGTCCGGTATCCAAACTATTGTAGTACGGAAGAGCAAAATAAAAATAGCTCAAATACAATCCGATAACTAATGAAATTAACAGTGCCCAATGCCTACGATAAAGACGTATCCCGCGTCGGTTGATGCCTGAGATGAGTAGATATCCCATAAAGATCATCATGACAAAGACCTGTAAGATAATGGCCGTCCGGCTAAAAGATACTATCGCCCCATAAAAAGACAGTCCCATCACTACAACAAAGAATAAATTACTCATCCTCCCTCTCATATATAGCCAACAAGCCAGAATAAAAGTCAAATTCGCCTGCATCCCCGTCTCATTCGGATTGCCGAAAAATCCCAGTGCACGTGAATTTTTATAGCCTTGATACAACACCTTCCTCAATCCCAAATAATCTTCACTGATACCAGCTATTAATGTTACAAAAAAAATAATAAAGAACAGATAGAGCAAGCTGTCCATCTTGTTACTTCTAAGAGCATCGATCACTATGAGGTAATACGTCCCCACAAGTATCAAAGAAGTCAATAACTGCCTGTTGCCTACCTTTGCATCCTGCAATGTAAAGTTTCCTTCCTCCATATACCAAAGACCGGATGACCAGGCAATCCCCCAATACAATACAATCATCAAAGTAAAACTCCCCATGACAACACCTAAATCCTGCCTTCTCAGCGGCGTAGTCAACATTAGCCCCACAGCGCAAATCAACATCAAAGGAGAACCCAAATTGTTTATTCCTGTCAAACTTCCCAATATTCCGTTAAAATTGGCAAAGACTAAAAGGGAAAGCAAGAAGAGAAAAAACATCCTCAGATATGGGATAACATCTCTGCCCTTGGTATCTACGTGTATATTTTTATGTTGATGTATGACCTGCATAATTCCTTTATGTCTCCAAAATTTCCTCTAACAATTTATTGACATTTCGACCAATACTTGAAATAGAATACTCCTTGATATCCCCGATCGTAAAGCCCGATAAATAATCGACATCCAATAGCGTTTCTAACCGTTTTGAGATATCTTTCGGCCGATGTGGAGCAACTTCCCCCAACTCGCATTTTTTTATAATTTCAGCCGTACTTCCTCCTCCAATGAAAAGAATGGGTTTCCCGACCCTCATATAGTCGAATAACTTGGCAGGGATAAATACATCATTGGAAGGATGCTTCCCATTTAGGAGAAGTAAAACATCAGCTTTTTGCATCATTTCCAAAGACTTACTATAGCTGATTTCCTGATAAAACTCGATGTTATCAAGGATACCCAATGCTTCGGCATATTTTCTAATTCTAGTGTAATTATTACTGCCGGCAAATACAATTTTTACTTTATTTGGGTGCTTTTGCCCCTTTTTCCACGATGAAAATCCCTCCAAAAAGGTAAACGGCTGCCTGTCGCCATAAAACGAACCCGTATAGGTGATTGTTATCTCTTCCCGTCCTGTCTCCTTCTCCTTTGGAGAAGGGCTGTCCGCGAGAGGAACAAAGGCATTGGTAATGACCTTTACTTTATGCTTTACAGACGGATAATGCATTTCAAAAAGCCGTCGGGATCCTTCACTAGTGACAAGGACTCGATCTGCATATCCAAGCATCCATTTTTCGACTTTTTGCTCGAGCCATTTTCGCATTCTTCCATGGCGATACATGGGACTGATCGTCCATGGATCCCGAAAGTCTAAAATCAGCTTAGCGCCCGTCCTTTTCTTAGCTAAAACACCTGCTATTCCGCTACTAAAAGGAGACATAGATACCCATATTACTTTTCTCTCTGAAGGGTGTTTTTCTACATCCTTTATTATTTTACGGCGGGTTAATCCACTCCATAGGATGGCTATATCGGGTATCATAATAATCCGGCCCAATCTCCGAATCCCTCTCGCCATAAATCCGGATGGGTTTCGATGCACCAATGCAGTGAAGACACGATCCCATAGCGGACTCAAGCGGATCAACTTTATATTTTCATTTCCTATTTGGTGCGTCAATTGGTTGTCATAACGGCCTTCATAATAATGAGATGAAGCATAAATTGAGCATTCCCATACACTTGACAGTTCATTTGCAAGCTTGAGAATCCGATGTCCACCAATCGCATTGGAAGGAGGAAAATAGTACGACAAAAAGAATAGACTTCCCTTCAAATTTCAAGCACCTTTTGATAGATCTTTTCCAACTGTTCTCCTACTGCTCGGTATGAAAATTTTTTGTGGACTTCCCTTTGGATTTTATCCAGATCTAATCCATGCGTACCTCTCAACATTTTTATCATCCCCGTTTTGATTTGCTCGATATTACCCACATCGACAAGTATACCGTGTTTTTCATCGGGGACAATCCCGGGTATACCGCCCACCCTCGTAGTGAGGACAGGCGTACCACAGGCCATTGCTTCCAGCAAGACGCAACCAAATGTCTCAAAAGAGCTAGGGAAAACAAATCCGGAGGTCTGTTGTAATTCATGTCCAATCTCCAGTTTTGGCAAAAACCCTTTAAATTGAAAGCTTTCTGAAGGTAGCATACTTTGTGCTTTATCGATATAATACTTTGCACCGGGACCATCACCAATAAGTATCAATTGCGCCGATGGTTCTTCCTTCAATACCAGAGAGAATGCTGCCAAAATATCATCTACCCTCTTTTGTTGAGTAAATCCGGATACATGCACTAATGTTTTTTCTCTTTTGAGGGTTGACGGATAAAAGAGTTTGGGGTCATAAACATTGGGTAGCCATCTAACAGTACTCTCCAGGCCGATTTTTCTATATTCTCCTTCCGCATTATAATGAGCAGGTAAGACAGCAGAGGCTGATTTGAACGCCCTCTTGTAGAATTTTTTCTCCAAAAAGGTCAGTCGATTCCCCGTTACTTTCGTCCAGTGCTGGGATATCACGTAAGGGATGTTATGTTTTCTGGCATAGTACCCGACGACCCAGCTATTATCGTCTTGGGCGTGTAGAATATCAGGCCTACCTATTTCCTCAATAACTTTACCTATCGCTCTGTACAATTGTATCTGCCAGGTAATAAAAGACGTCTTTGGAACAGGGGACCGTCCGATGGTCACTTCGATAGTAGATACCCCTTCCTCTTCGTAATGCTGCCATTTCATACCCGGCCACCTCCTATCCAAATCTGTCTTTAAATAAAGTACGGTAACATCTACATAGGACTTCATAGCCATCACATGCTCTCGATTGAACACTCCTGAGACCGTCCGGCTATCTGCACTGGGATACCACAATGGAATGTATAAAACTTTAATCTTCTTCCGGCTCAATAGGTATTTTTTTAATGCGTGAGGATATTGGCCATCCAACGTGCTACTCTTTCGGATGCCTTTCCATCTTGGTATTGGACATAATTATCCACTAGCTCTTTCCGTAAGCCCTTGCCTGAATCCGGATCTTCCAATGCATGGGCAACTTCCCGCTCTGTTTCTTCAGCAGTACGTGTGATGGGCACCCATTGATTTTGAAGAATGGGCTTAAAATGCCGGGCAAGGGTATAACGATCAAATTGAGCCGCAGCGTGCTCAGGTTGTAGTGTAGAATATACAGGCACTACTACAGGGGTATCCATGATCGCAGCTTCAATCGTCCAACTCGATCCCGGAGTGATAATGACATCTGCATGTTTGAGAATATTGATCTGAAGTCTATAATCCTCCTTATCGGTATACCATCCGATACCCGGAAGATATCCTCCATATGAAAAGCGAATATCCGGATATCGCGCCTTCAAAGGCTCAAAATCAATCCTGCGACTTAGAGGATGTAATCTGATAAGCAGCTGAGTATTTTTTAAGGCGGGATTACGCTCCATCCACCCTTCGATCTCATGGACCAACCAGGTCTCATCTCTACCGTAGTACTCCATATTATAAACACCACTTGTGGCATATACTATCCATCGTTTTTGCGGATCCATACCGAGCTGCATCCCCGTTTTTTCTCGAGCATCCCACCATCTTTCCTGATAGAATGGATCAAAACTCACCGGCCCGTTAATGGTCACCTGTTCGGGTCTGTATCCATTCATTTGTAGGGCTTCCTCATAGTTGATCCTATTCCATACGGAGAGGTGGTCTGCCCATTGAGTAATGCGCTTGCGAAGGTTATCCCAACTGTTGACAATCCCCAATGTGGGAATACCATATCGTACTGCTGCCAT
>Ga0256841_1003927_pt1 | contig 10947 bp, 8 predicted proteins | sample 356308metaG_FD_185971 | JGI IMG/M metagenome (GOLD analysis project Ga0256841, IMG submission 185971) | Hydrothermal vent microbial communities from Mid Atlantic Ridge, Atlantic Ocean - 356-308 | ecosystem: Environmental > Aquatic > Marine > Hydrothermal vents | place: Atlantic Ocean: Mid...
ATCCTTGTTGGTAATTTCCGGTTGTGCCAAACAAAATTCCGGTACACAAAAACCTGCTCAAAAAGAGTTGAGTATCAAGGAAAAAATAGCCAACGTGTACGGTGCGTCGTCATTTAACAAAATAAATGCAATTGAATTCACATTCAATGTGCGTAAAGGGGATAAGGAAGTTCACAGAAGTTGGTACTGGGAACCGAAAACCGGTTTGGTGAAATTCCTTTCTTATGACAAGTCAAAACCGTTCACATATTTTCGCAAAGATCTCTCAAGAAATCCAAGTGATGAATTGAAAGATATTGACAGTAAATTTATAAATGATCAATATTGGCTTTTGTTCCCGGTTCATTTGGTTATGGATAAAAATGTTACGGCAACATTGGAAAAAGGCGAATATAATTTACCTATTGGCGATGGAAAAGCACGATTGGTAACGGTAAGTTACGGAGGTAACGTAGGATACACTCCAAACGATAAATATGAATTGTATATTGACGATTCATATAAAATTTTACAGTGGATTTACAGACGTAACAATTCTCCGACTCCTACCCGATTAACAAGATGGGAGGATTACAGAAGGATCGGACCGTTATATCTTTCCCTTAACCGTCCGGGGAAAGACGGAAACTTCAGGGTTTGGTTTACAAATGTTAAGATTGAGTAGGTTATTATATTATTAAATGCTAGTATGAATAGCGCAGAGGATAATTTAATAATATATAATTAAAAATTATAATAAGTGAATATTATATAATTTTATTATAAGTAAACATACCGGAAATATCATGCGAGGACTTTTATTTATCTTTGCATGCCTTCTTCTTTTCGATTCATTATTATTCGCGCAAGAGAAAAAGGTTTTGGTTATTGGAGTGGACGGAACTATTAATCCCGCATCGTCCGATTATATCGAAAGCGGAATCAACCGTGCGAAAGATATTGAAGCAGCATGTTTGATAATTGAGCTTAACACTCCGGGCGGTTTGTTAAAATCGACCAGGGAAATTGTTAAAAACATTTTGCTTTCTCCCGTGCCTGTTGTGGTTTATGTTTATCCTTCCGGTTCGCAAGCTGCATCGGCGGGAGTATTTATTACTCTTGCCGGACACATAGCCGCAATGGCGCCGGGCACAAATATTGGCGCTGCCCATCCCGTAACGCTGCAAGGTCAGCAAGATTCCGTTATGATGGAAAAAGCAACCAACGATGCTGCCGCTTTCATACGGACAATCAGTGAGAAGAGAAACAGAAACGTGAAATGGGCGGAAGAAGCGGTAAGGCACAGCTTATCCATTACGGAAACCGAAGCGTTGAAAAATAATATCATCGATTTAATTGCCCCCGATTTACGTAACCTTCTAAAATCGATAGACGGCAAGGAAATTGAATTGCCACAAGGAAAAATAGAGTTGCAAACTGAAAATGCACTCACTGAATTTTTCGATATGACAATCAAACAAAAAATATTAAACGTTATAAGCGATCCGAATATTGCTTACATACTCTTTATGTTGGGAATTTACGGGTTGCTGTTCGAATTGTACAACCCGGGATCAATTTTCCCGGGAGTGATTGGTGTTATAAGTTTGATTCTCGCATTCTATTCGTTAAATACTTTGCCGGTTAATTACGCAGGTTTGGCATTGATTATTTTCGGAATTATTCTTTTCATTCTCGAAGTTAAAATTGTAAGCCACGGATTGCTTAGCATCGGCGGCACCATTTCACTTATTTTGGGATCGATAATGTTGATAGATGTTGAATCTGCATTGGAAGCCGCATCAATTTCGTGGGAAGTAATTATACTGATTACCGGTTTAACGCTTCTGTTTTTTTTATTTGCAATCGGATTGGGAATAAGAGCTCAAAAGCGCAAGCCTGCAACCGGTGCGGAGGGATTGATCGGAGAAGAAGGGGTTACAATCTCCCGGCTCGATCCGGAAGGACAGGTAAAAGTACACGGTGAAATTTGGCAAGCGGAAAGTTCGGGTGAAATTATTGAAAAAGGCGAGAAGATAATTGTTGCCGGGGTTTCCCACTTTGTATTGAAAGTGAAAACTAAAAATAAATAACGGAGGAAATATGGGCGCTCTACCGACATACTTCGGTGTAATAGTGCTGTTTGTTGTTTTGATTCTCGCAAACGCAATCAGAATTCTCCGGGAATATGAGCGGGGTGTGGTTTTCCGTTTGGGAAGATTGATTGGAGCAAAAGGTCCGGGATTGATTTTTTTAATTCCTATTGTTGACCGCATGGTACGTGTTAGTTTGCGAACGGTTGTTTTGGATGTTCCCACTCAAGATGTTATAACCAAAGATAATGTTTCACTGAAAGTAAATGCCGTTGTGTACTTCCGGGTGGTTTATGCCGATAAAGCGGTCGTGGAAGTCGAGCGTTATCTTGAAGCTACTTCTCAACTATCACAAACAACTTTGCGTAGTGTGCTCGGTCAATCCATGCTCGATGAAATACTTGCGGAAAGGGAAAAATTGAATGCACAGTTGCAAAAAATAATCGATCACCAAACCGAACCGTGGGGAATTAAAGTATCGAATGTTGAAATTAAGCATGTTGATTTACCGGTCGAAATGCAAAGGGCAATGGCAAAACAAGCGGAAGCGGAAAGGGAACGGAGAGCTAAAATAATTCACGCCGAAGGTGAATTTCAAGCAAGTCAGAAATTAAGCGAGGCGGCAAAAGTTATTGCCGATGAACCTATTGCTTTGCAACTTAGATTTTTACAAACTTTAACCGAAGTTGCATCCGAGAAAAATTCAACCACAATTTTTCCGGTACCGATTGATTTACTCGAACCGTTTCTGAGAAAAAACAAATAGTCAAACAAAAACCCAACATCTAAATGAAGTTGGGTTTTTGCATGTTCTTACGAATGTTGAGAAGTGAAGAGTTAAAAACTGTATTTGATTTTAGTGTAAATCATATCGTTTTCGTTAAATCTTCCGAACATACCTTCGTTACCGGTAAAAATATTTGCTCCCAGCAAAGCTGTAAATCCGTCGGCAACATCATAAGTGATTGTCGGGCGGATTAAAGAAGCATTGTTTTCGAAGTCGTAATACATAAAAAACTTTAAATGTAAAGTTTCATTCAAATAATCTGCTGCTGCTAAAAAGGTGCCCATATTTTGCACTTCGTCGTTATAAATAAAATTGTTGTAGTCCAAAATTCTTTCTTGAATGAATTGGAGACTGGTATGAATATCCCAAACGGTAAAATCCGTTCCTAATAAATAGTGCAAATAATCTTTCTCAACAACACCGTCTTTTATAGCCGGATCGGTTGTGTTAAAACCTTTACCCGAATAATATGCACCTTCGCCCCTAAATACGAAAGGACCAAGAGTCGTGCTGAAACTGCCTCCGCCAATTGTCAATCTGTGGTGTTCCGGCATTACTTTCAAACCGGTCAAGGTATGTGTAACCGGATCAATTTGTTTGTATACGTGCATTGTGGGATCATCATCCCATGCGTATGCACCCATAATTTCCAAATCGATTAGTGAAGTGAGCATTGAAAATTTACCGAAGATTTCACTGTTTTTGAACGATTGCTCCACTTTTTGCTTTGAATAATCGAAAACCGGTTCAATGGGAAACTCCGGTTGTATCTGCCAAATAGAATTTCCGCCGGGGTATCGGGTAGGAGTAAATGTTGGTATCCATACCAATTCGAAAGTATTGTTATTAATATAATAATCGAGTTTTACAGCGTTTATTCCCATCCGTATTTCATCAAAATCCGGGAGAAGAAATTCACGTAAATCTTTCGGTGAAACAATATCGGTTATAAAAACCCCGTCGGCTTTTCCCCAAATTATTTGCTGCTTACCGATGCGGATATCAACCGAGTTGAAATAAACATCCAGATAAACTTCGCGCAGTCCAATTTCCAGCTCGCGGTCGGCATATTGATACATATACGGATTTACTTTATAAGCTACAAAATCCTTACTTTGTTCAATATTTAAATTAAATGTATTTTGAATAATTGAAAAATCATTATTGCCATTTAGCAAAAGCCCGGTATAGTTTCTCGCGTATCCGGTAAGGGATAAATCTTGAGCCGTTAATGCGGTAACGAATACGAAAGAAAATATTACCGTCAAAAGAAATAATTTCAGTGCTTTCATTTTAATCCCCGTTTCATCATTCTTTCGGTGAATTTACTGTCCGGTATTCCGGTATCGATTTTTATGTTGCTAAGTTTCATAACCGTTTTATGGTTTTTTTGAACGTTATCCATTTCCGTTTGCGTGATAATCCAATAATCTTTTATTTTTTTATAATCTTTAATGTTTAAGATTTTAAGATATTCACCGTCTTCATCATAAAATTCTTTTTTCAAACCGATCCATTTGTCTTTGATAATCCATGTTACCGTTTTGGAATACATATAATCTTCATCTTTCGGAATACTTTCGATTACGTAACAATCTTCACCGTTTAGTTTCTCTTCGCGCAAAATTTTGTGAGTATCTTCTTCGGGTTTACGGTCACCCAAATCGTCGTAAGTAAAATCGGAGCCCATAAAATAATCGCCTTTGCTGTCGCTTGAAATCCGTTTGATTTTTTTGAGCGCCGGCAAGTAAATCCATTGGTCATCGTCTTTCTTGGGGTCATCGTAACTCCAATTCATAAACGATGTGTTTCTTACATCCGCCGGTTTGATGAAAAACATTATTTTCTTTTCAACATCACCGGAATCTTTTATGTATTGTTTGATTTCCCGGACTCTTTCGTTTCCGCTTGAACTGATTAGAATCATCGTAAGGTTTGCTTCCATGTCGTTGCCGGTCGGACGGTTATACACTTTTTTCATAATTTCCAGACCGGTTAACTTTTCTTGGGCATGAACCGTAATGCCCGTAAGCATTAGTATTGCAATTAACAAAACAGCCTTCTTCATTTTTATTCTCCTTTGGTTTTGGTTTTCTGAAAATAAATGTTGGTGCCGTACAAGATTACAAGCATAATTGTTATTGTACCGAGGAAACTTGTAAACATATTAAGCGAAACCATTGCGCCGAGCGTTCTGTTCGGAGGGAACACGGAGAAGAGCAGAACTAAAAATCCGGCGATGACAATCACTGCGTTAAAAATTATTGCCCGCCCCGTATGTTTCATTGTATAGTGAGTTGTTTTTACTTTATCTTGGGTTTGTCCGGCATATATTTTATACCGTTCGATAAAGTGGACTGCATAATCGATGCCGATACCGATGGCAATACTTGAGATTAAAGCGGTAGTTGTGCTTAGCGGTATGTTTAACAATCCCATAATTCCGAAACCGATTAAAGCTGTTATAATGATAGGGACACTTCCTATAAGTCCGATTGATATTTTTTTGAACATCAAAGCAAGTAAAATTATAATAATAAATAAAGACATAATTAAACTTTTAATTTGTCCCTCAAGAATCAAATCGGTGAACACCAAAGCTTTATATCCCGAACCGGCGTAGTTCAATTCGATTCCGGCTTTAGCAAATGCGGGTCTGTACTTTTCGATTACGGCAATTGCACTTTTTAAGGCTTTTGAATTATCGCTTTTTAATTGGAAAGTAATATTGGCTTTTTTATAATCTTCCGTTACCACTTGCCAGAGATTTTCCGGGTCACCGGACATTTCGTAAAGCAAAAGGTATTGTGCAATTAATTCTCGCGAGTCCGGAATAGCTTCGTATTTTACACTGTCGGCATGCATTACTTTGTTCATTCTTTTTAAGTAGTCGGAAAGTGAAAATGAGTTTCCGACAACGGGCAGTGTTGAAACCACCTCATCTTGCATTTTTGCAACTGTTTTAAGAACATCCGGTGTTTTAAATTCACCTTCCTTTTTTCCTTCCAGAATAACATTCAACGTGCTTGTGCCGCCGAAGTGTTGATTAATGAATTTATCGGTTAAAACAATATCACTGTCTTTTTCAAATTTTTCGAGGAAACTGGAGTTAATCCAGACTTTGGTAATTCCGTAAATTGAGATTGCGGAGATTAAAACTGTAACGGCATAAATTGAATTTTTATGACCGATTACCCAGTCGGCAAATTTATATGCGATACCGTCTTTGCTGTCGTCAAGTTTTTCTTCGTCGATGTTAATTTTCTTTTTTGAGTGTGGTAATCCGAATGCCAAAATACCGGCCGGAATTAAAACAAGCGAAAATACCATTGCAGCCATAACACCGAATGCGGTAAAAAAACCGAAATATTTTATCGGGTAAACTTCCGAAGTGAGGAGGGAGATAAAACCGACTGCCGTTGTAACGGAAGTCATAACTACCGGTTTCCACATTTCATGAAGCATGTTTTTCACCGCTGTTCTTTTGTCGGCATTGGGATTTTCTTGCATAAAATGGAAAAGGTGGCTGTACAAATGAATCCCGTCGGCAACACCAATTGCTATAAGCATAACGGGAATCATCGTAGATACCGCATAAATTGGTATGCCCAAAGCTGCCATTAATCCGAATGCCCAAATTGTGCTGAACAAAACAACCAATAATGTGAACAATGTACTTTTAACATTTCTCATCACAAGGTAAAGCACTATAATAATTACAAGAATCACAATAGGTACCATTCTTTTCATATCTGCCGGACCCAGTAACGCCATGGTTCCCTCCACTATCGGGCGGCCTGCCACATGAATTTTTTCCGGTCCCTCAAATTCTTTGGAAAGGTTAATTATTCTCTTATAAAAATCTTGTGAAAACACATTATCGTTAATTCTGGCTATAATTACGGCAACGGTTTCATCATCCGACACAATTCTTCCGAAAATCATTTCGTTCGAACGCACTTTATTTCTTAGTGCTTCCAGTTTTTCCTTTGTTTCCGGTACCCGCTTGTAAAATGCTTTAACGTCCAAACCGCCGTCCGTTCCGATGATATTATCCGCCGTGTAGAGTGAAGTAACATCATTTTTTTCTATTTCCTTCATCTTTTGAAGTTTTTTTGTTAAATCTTTAATTTTCTTGAGGGTACGCGGATTATAAATTCCATCCTTGTTTTCAATTGCGATTATGATTCCGTCTTTAATATTAAACCATTTTTCCGCTTTATTACTGTAAACAAAAGCGGGATGCTCTTGCGGCATGTATTTATCCAGATCCGTTTCCATTCTGGAATTTTTTTTCATCACAATAAAAAAAGCAATTGATATTAGAAGAATTGTAACAAGCACAATTGCCGGTTTCTTTAATATTGAGTTAATTAGTTTTTCCATCGTTACTCCATTTAATAAGTTTGTGAATATTCACTAACTTTTCCGTGCAAAAAAATTATTTAATTATTTTTAATATCGATTCCCAAAGTTTTTTACCTTCCTTTTCAAGGTTGAATGCAAAACCGGACAATCTCCACCGTGTAACCGCCAAACGCAGAGCACCGATTATAATAAAAGCCAATTGATGAGTGTTTATATCTTTTCTTATTACATTTTGTTTTTGACCGGCTTTAATTATATCGAAAACTATTTCTTGATTGTTTTTCATAATTTCGAAAACTTTTTGGGAAAGCCGTTGATCGTTGCGGAAAATTTCTTCCGAAAAAATAACGGAAGCAATTGCCGGATTTTCCTTAAAAAATTTAAATCTTAACCGGAAAAGCAATTCCAGTTGTTCAATTGGCGGTTTGCCCGATGCTTTGATTTTTTCCATAAATATTGTTTTGTCTTCATCAAACAGACTTAAAATTCCCAAAAGAATATCCTGTTTGCTTTTAAAGTGGCGGTAAATAGCCGATTCGGCAATACCGATACGGCCGGACAGATTTTTAATAGTTAAATCTTGAATCCCTTTTTCCGCAATCAATTCGATTGCTACGTTAATTATCTGCTGTTGTCTCGGTGTAAAATTCATTTCTGCTCAAAATCAAATGTTAGTGAATACTCACTCACAAAAATACAAAAACCGGAAAGGTTTGTCAAGCAAAAAAAAATATTTCGGGATTTAAATCACACCAATATCAAATTTATGCCCATTTTTTCGAGCTTTTCTTTTTCATCGGACGGAATGTTTTTATCCGTAATTATTGTATTGATTTTGTTAATAGGCGCAATCTTGGCAAAACTGCGGTGTTTGAACTTGCTGGAATCGGTTACAACAATAACCTCCCGCGAAATATTTATCATTATGTTGTTGAGATGTGCTTCTTCGACGTTCGGCGTCGATATCCCGTAGCCGGAATCGATGCCGTCCACCCCGATAAAAACTTTATCGCAGTAATATTTTTTAATATTTTCCTCGGCGTTCGAACCGATTAACGATAAAGCTTTCTTTCTTAAATATCCGCCGGGAACAATTACGTGCACTTCGGGTAATTCTGATAATCTGATGGCAACATTCAGCGAATTCGTAATAACGGTCAAATCTTTTAAGTTTCCCAAGTTTTTCGCAATTTCCTCGGTAGTTGTTCCGGAATCGAGTATAATTGTCTCGCCGTTGTTTATAAGTTCCGCTGCTTTTTTCCCGATTGCCCGTTTTTCTTCTGCATGGCGTTTGGCTTTTACACTTAATTGATAATCCAAACCTACTCTTCGAACCTGAATTGCTCCACCGTGCATTCTTATTAAAAGATTTTTTTTCTCGAGTATGTCAAGATCGTTTCTTATTGTAACTTCGCTTACTTTAAAATAATCGCTCAAGTTTTTTACGAATACCTTCCCGCGCTTTTCCAATAACTCTAAAATTTTAGAACGTCTTTCTGTTGTTATATCGCCGTTTTCGAATGCTTTCATTTTCGTTTTAGTTTTTTTTGATGTTTTGCCTGTAAAATAATGAAAATTTCTTAAAATCCGAAAGATCTAAGGCTTTTTAAGTAAGCACAAAGTAATCTGTTAAAAGAAATGAATTGCAAGCATTTAGTTATTAAAAAGAAAGGAAACGAAAGTTCTTGACAAGGAAACATAAAATTTGTAACTTACAGAAAAATTATTCATTAGCTATTAATTATTATGCAAAAACAGATTCTTGGTATAGCTTTCGATGAGCTGGAGGAACACGGTGCAAAATTTACGGCATCGGAAATAGCAGGTCAACCGGATTTATGGAAAAACACATGGAATATGATTTCGGAAAGGGCGGAAGAAATAGAGAACTTTCTTGCTCCTTTGTTCCGGAAAGACAATTTGCAAGTTATTCTAACCGGTGCGGGAACTTCGGCATTTATCGGGGAAACTTTAGAGGGACCTTTCCAAAAACATACCGGGGTAACTACAAGAGCAATTGCTACAACAAATTTGGTTACACACCCCGAATTATACTTTTTAAAAGATAAACCGACTTTGCTTGTCTCTTTTGCCCGCTCGGGGAACAGTCCCGAAAGCTCTAAAGCGGTTTCGTTAGCAAAAAATTACTGCGAAGAAATTTACAATTTAATAATTACTTGCAATCCGGAAGGCAAACTGGCTTTGGAAAATTCCGGGCTAAACGATTTCAAACTTATTCTTCCGCCGGAAGCAAACGATCAGAGTTTGGCTATGACGGGAAGTTTTTCCGCAATGTTACTGGCGGGACTGTTAATAAGCAGAATTAAAGAAATTTCCGTTCTGGGCAGGGAAGTCGATATAATTGCCGGCTATGGTAAAAAAATAATTGATTTTTATTCCGGTAAACTAAGAGAAGTTGCCGGCTTACCATTCACCAGGGCGGTGTTTTTAGGCTCCGGTCTTTTCGAAGGAGTTGCGAGGGAATCTCATCTCAAATTACAAGAACTTTCGGACGGTAAAGTAATTTGCAAGCACGATACTTTTCTCGGATTCAGGCACGGACCGAAAGCAGTAATTAACAACGAAACTTTGATTGTTTATCTTTTTTCCAATAATGAATATTCGAGAAAATACGAAGCCGATTTGGTGGAATCCGTCTCAAACGGTAGAAGCGGTATTTTCAGCATCGGAGTGATGGAACATGATACATGCATAAATAATCTTAGTTTAAAACTTGTCATGTCGGAAAACTCCGGCAAAGTTGATGAGGATTTTCTCACCGTCCCTTCGGTTTTACCGGCACAAATTATCGGATTTTTTAAATCGCTTGATTTGGGACTTGAACCGGATAATCCAAGTAAAGACGGTGTGATTACCAGAGTTGTTCAAGGTGTAAAATTGTACGAATACAATAATGTGAAGGTAAACGGTCAGATATGATTTGGGATGTTTTGCGTAACAAAAGAAAAGAAGGCAAAGCAATTGGAATTACTTCAGTATGTTCGGCAAATAAGTTTGTAATTAAGGCAAGTATGATTTTTGCGAAAAAAAATAACACCCAACTGTTGATTGAATCCACTTCCAATCAAGTTGATCAATTCGGCGGTTACACCGGAATGACACCTGAAATGTTTAAGGACTATGTCATTTCATTAGCACATGAAACCGGCTTTAACGAAGAGAATTTAATTTTGGGTGGAGATCATTTGGGACCGAACGTATGGAAAAATCTGCCCTCCTCGCAGGCAATGGAGAATGCAAAAGAGCAAATTGCCGCTTATGCCAAAGCGGGTTATTTAAAATTCCACTTGGATACCAGTTTTGTGTTAGGCGATGATAAAACAACCGGCGGAAAATTAAATCCGGAATTGATAACCTTACGCGCGGCTGAATTGTGCGAGACTGTGGAAAAAAACTTTCGCGATGAAAAAAATAAACCGGTTTATGTTATCGGTACGGATGTTCCGATTCCAGGTGGTGCGATTGAAAATGAAGAGGATTTTGAAACAACTACAGCCGGAGAGCTTGAGGAAACAATCGAACTTTCCAAACGTGCATTTTACTCGCGTGGACTGGAAGAAGCATGGGAAAGGGTTATAGCGGTTGTGGTGCAGCCGGGTGTTGAATTTTCACATACGAAAATTCTACCGTATTCACGGGAAAGGAATACCGGATTGATTAATAAAATCAATGATTACGATAATCTGTTCTTCGAAGCGC
>Ga0256841_1003928_pt1 | contig 10946 bp, 4 predicted proteins | sample 356308metaG_FD_185971 | JGI IMG/M metagenome (GOLD analysis project Ga0256841, IMG submission 185971) | Hydrothermal vent microbial communities from Mid Atlantic Ridge, Atlantic Ocean - 356-308 | ecosystem: Environmental > Aquatic > Marine > Hydrothermal vents | place: Atlantic Ocean: Mid...
GTAAGGAAATTGCAGATAATTTATTAACTGTTGGAGCAATAGGTCCGGATTATGGAGCTGATATGGTTGCCTCTTTTAGTAATTATGGCAAAACAACTGTTGATGTTTTTTCTCCCGGTGAGAAAATTTATGCCACAGTTCCTTTTGGAGAATATAAATCAATTGGAGGAACTTCGATGGCTTCTCCTGATGTTGCAGGGGTAGCGGCTGTTATTCGTTCTCGTTTCCCCGATTTAACCGCAGCAGAAGTAAAAAAAGTTATAATGAATTCTTCTTTACAACCACAGCATTTGGTTATTAAACCCCAAGAAGATGATTATAAAGGAAAACCCGAATTGGTTTCTTTTGCAGAATTAAGTAAATCAGGTGGTATAGTTAATCTCTATAATGCCATACTTTTGGCAAAAGAAATGTCAGAAGCAAAGAAAGTTGAAAATAAATAATTTTTTATGATTATAAATAAAATAGCCGCTCTCATAAGCGGCTATTTTTGTTTACTTGTAAATTAATTAAAAACTAATTTTTGGATAAAAACACAACTTCATTTATGGAAACTTCCGTTATAAAACGTCTTTCTCCTTTTTCCGTTTCATACGAACGATTGACCAATTTTCCTTCAATGGCTATTTGTTTTCCTTTATCGACATAATTTTCTATAAGCTCTGCCGTTTTACCCCAAGCTACCAAATTGTGCCAATAGGTTTGTTCTACTTTTTCGCCTTTGGCATTGAAGTAAACCTCATTGGTTGCCAAGGAAAATCTTGCCATTTTTTTACCATTTTCAAATTTTTTGATTTCGGGAGTTTGTCCCACGTGTCCGATTAATTGAACTTTGTTTTGTAATGTACTCATAATAATAAATTTTAAGTGTTAATAAATAAATTAAATTTTACGTGCTGCGATTCATTTTTGAATTACACTGCAAACATACGACGCTTTGGAAAAATTATTCGGTTAATAAGTGTTTACTTCCGAATAATTTCGTTTGTAAATGTTTGTAAATAATAAAGTGTCTGATAATTAATGAATTAAAAAAATGCTAATTCTAATTTATTTTTCAAAATTTTAAAAGTATAAAAATAAATTTTTATAAATAACCTGAGTTCGCCCAAAAATATAACCTATAACCAAAGTTTTATATTTTCTGTATCATTTTTATTGGTCATGATATTCCTTGAAGGTTTTTGAACACCTTCAAGGTTTGCAAAATAAGAACAAATTAACAATACTTGTCTCTATAATAAAACGTCGGTGTCGCTTGGAGCGACGCCGACGCTAATATAACGTGAGTTCGATATAAGAAAATTATATATTTTTAATAAACTTTTGATTTTGAATATAATATATAAAAAATTTAAAGAAATATAATTTTAATTAGCAAAAAATGTATTTTGTTTCGAGCCAAAATCCAATAAATACGCAATCTACTGCACTAATTTTTATTAAACTAACCCGTTAGTAAAAGAAAAATTAGTTTGTATCTCACGCATTTATTGAATTTTTGCTTCGATTCTTTTATCGAACTCACGTTAATATAGTCAGATTTCTACTCTTGAAATAGATTAACTTATTGATAATAAGTAAATTACAAAACCATAGACTTCGGAAATAAAATACCTTCAAGGTGCTTGGAGACCTTGAAGGAAAAACAAAAAGAAATTTGATTTAAGTTCAATCGAACTCAGGTTAAATATAAATTCATATTATATAAAAATGCTAAGCCGGACAGCTCCGGCTTAGCTTAAGATTTAAAGTTAATTAAAACTTATTTTTTAATAATTTGTTTGGTTCCAACCGTTTTGTCGGTAGTTATTTTCAAGATATAATTACCTGCCGGTAAATTTCCCAAATCAATTTGCGTATTCAGCCCATTGGTATCTTGCGACATAAGGGTTTGTCCCGCAATATTAACCACGCTAACATTTAAAATATTTTCTTCCGCTTTAAGCAATACGATATTATTGGTCGGGTTGGGATAAACTTTTAAACCTTCAATAACATTGTCGGAGATAGAAAGAGTGGTTCCATAAATAGCACAAATTGTGTATTCGTCAGCTTGAACATTTCCTAGTAAACTTACTGTTCCGGTAGTTTTATCAATACTATAAAGTCCGGAACTGTAATTACCACTTCCGTCTCCAACATACAATGTTCCATATAAATTACCGGTTGAAGGATCTCCTCCAATATCTTGTGCATAACTCAAATCTACCCCCAAAGCTCCTACAATTGAAGAATTACCAGTCATTTTATCAATTGAATATAAGTTATCATCGGTCAAATCTATACCAAAAAGATTGTCATTATTATCTTTAGCCAGTCCAATCATTATACCTGCGTTATTCATAGGGCCTATCGGCTGAACATCTAATAAAGGACTCGTAATGACAAATAATTCCGTTGCTGTGGTAACATAAACACCGCTTGTTGTTCCCACGATACCTGTTATAACATCTGAGATTCCGTAAATTTTGCCGTATTTATGTGCGCTACCTGTTCCGTCTATAAAATACAAGTTATTGGTTTGATATTCAACACCTACCAAAATACCATCAATAAAATCACCGGCTATTAAGAAATCATTTGTTGATAAGGGACCAATGTCGGTTGTAGAGGCAGAGGGTAAATCAAAAGTTGATAAATTATTTTCATTACCCGATGAGTCCGCATCAACAGCAATAAAAGAATATACTTTATCCATAGTATAAGTGGATTCATAATCAACAATATTTAGAGGCGCAGTATAGGAATCATTTGTATTGTTGGCATCTCCACTTAAAGCAACAGATGCAGTCAAAGTATAAGTCCCTACCGGCAAATTGGCAGGAGTGGTACTTATTACTTCATACATTCCTCCTGAACCAAGTGTTGCTCCCGAAACATTTACAGTTTCATTAAAAACTTCCGTATTGGTAGCATCAGATATTGAAAAAGTTACATCAAAATTATTTTGAACATTGATTCCGTTGTTATAAACCATTGTTTTTAATAGAAAATCTTGATCATTCATAAAGGTACCGGGAAAAACATCAACTATTGCCAAATCATCGGTATCAGGAGTATAGAGCATTACATTATCAATCGCCCAATACCATTCCCAGTCTGCATTATAATGATGAAATCTCACTTGGAAATTAGCATTTTCATAGGCCGTTACATCTATTAATTGATGATCAGGAGAACCCCAACCTCCTACATCTGTGTTAGTTGTATAAACATTTACCCACTGGGTTCCATCAAATACATCTACATCCGCCACATCAGCTCCGGTATAAGTATTGAAGTATTGATCAAAAGATAAAAATACAAGGTTAGCGCCGGTTATATCCACAACGGGTGATTTAAGCTCTGTATCAATTACATTTCCTTGACCTGCGGCATCACTATCCGTCATTACGAATGGAGTTCCGTCAAGCGTGTTCGTATTGTAATCTGTAACGGCAGTCCAAGGACCGTTTCCCGAATTATCCACTACGGTCCAAGTGGTAGGAATTCCCGAATCAAAATTTTCGGATAAATAAGTAGTGACATTGGGATTTCTCAAATGATCAAAATGGTGTTCTACCGGTTTAACACGGTTTAAATAAGCTCTCTCCGCTTCTTTTGTAAGCAGTCTGTTGTTTTGGGCGGTTAAAGCAACCAAAACAAAACTCATAAATAAAGTAATAGTTTTTTTCATAAGACGAAATTTAAAATTTTATAACCCTAAAAGTACTAAATTTCAATGGTATTACAAAATATTTTTTAATAAAAAATATTTTAATTATGATTTTGTCAATGAAAAGGGGGGGTTGTTAAGATATTTTGATTTTTTTATATTTTTTTTGAATTTGAAAGCCAATGATATTTCAATAGGATTAATATTCCCAATAAAGCAGTTGTAAAATTTGTTACGGGATATGCCAGCCAAATTCCTTCTAATTTCAAAGATGTATATTGGGAAAGAATATATGCCAAAGGAAAACGTAAAATCCAAACCGAAAATAGTGTCAAAAGCATAGAAATTTTAGTTAAACCTGCCCCTCTAAAAGCTCCGACCAAAACAATTAAAATACCCATAAATCCAAATGAGACGGCAATATGTTTGATAAAAACGGCACTTTCTTTGATAGTTTCCAAATCTTTTGGTATAAAAAATCTGGCGATATCTTCGGCAAAGATAAAAAACAAAATTCCTAAGAAACTCATCACTCCGAAAGCAATGGATAAACTCAATTTAACGGTTTTTTTAACCCTAGAATTTTTTCCTGCGCCAATATTTTGTCCCACCAAAGTGGAAGTTGCCATTCCCAAGCCGAAAGCCGGAATGATTACGAAACTTAAAATCCTTGAACCTATACCGTAACTTGCCAAAGCCAAGGTACCAAAACCTGTTACCAAAAGTATCATAACAAATATACCCAATGAGCGACTGACTTGTTCAATGGAAACCGGAATTCCCAATTTTATCATTTTTTTTAAAAGAGCAAAGTCCGGTTGATAGGGTATTAAATGTATTTTGATTCCTTTACTGCCTTTGATAAGAATGTACAAACCGGTAAATGCAGTCATAATCTGAGTTCCGATACTCGCATAAGCAGCTCCTTTGACTCCGGTTGCCGGAATAAAGTTTTTCCAACCGAAAATAAACAAAGGATCTAAAATCAAATTGAGTAAAACCGTTGATAAAACAATGTAAAAAGGCAATTTAACTTCTCCTATGCTTCGCATCAACGATTGAAATACCATAAAAAGAAACATAAAACTCATTCCCAGAAATGAAATCCTGAGATAGCCCACCGCATCTTCATAAACCTCCGGTTCTACCTTCATTAAGTCAATCAAAACCGGACTGAGAATATATCCTATAAGGGACAAAAAAAACGAAAAAACAAAAACACTTACCAAAGTTTGGGTCGCAATATGGTTGATTTGTTCGTGTTCACCGGCTCCCTTGTGTTGAGCAGCTAAAATGGAACCCGAAATAGCCAATCCCATTCCCAGGGATACCATAATAAAAATAATAGGAAAACTCAAAGATACGGCAGCTACGGCTTTTGCTCCCAATCTTCCTACCCAAAATGTGTCGGTCAAATTATAAGCCGTTTGCAATATATTGGTCAATATCAAAGGAATTGACAAATGTATAAGTGCCTTTAAGATTGAGCCTTCTGTTAAATTTTTTGCATTTGCACGCATTATTTCAACTTAAAATTTATTTTCATTTGCTCCAAAGTTTCCAATAATTCCGGGGTTACTTTAATACCTTTTTCTTTCTTTTTCAGACTGACATTGAGTTCCGGTTGTTCGGAAAATCGTAAATTTACAATTAATTTTTGTTTTCCTTGATAATTTTCCAATGCTTTGTAAATCTTGTCCGTCAATTGTTTGCTTACTTTTTGAATATCCAAATAAATGTATAAATCTTTTGGAAATTCTTCAAAAGCTCGATTTAACAATTTGATGTCTTTTACTTTGATTCTGATTTGTTCGGGATGATAATAAGGACGATAAACACTGATTTTTATCAACAAAAAGGTTTTCGGAACTAAAAAATGTTGATACTTCAAATAATCTTCATTCCATAAATCCAACTCAATAGTATCCGTATAATCTTCCAAAACAATTCTTCCTTTTTTGGTTCCTTTGTTAAATTCCCGATGTTCTACATTACTTACCATTCCTCCGATATAAATATCTCTGTTCAAAAGCATTTCAAATCGTTTTCTTTCTTCCAATTCAGCTGCTTTTTTTTCTTCGTTTTCTTCAATTTCTTCTTCCGGATTTTTTATTTGTTCTTCTTTTTCACCACTTAGTGTTGCAATCATTTTTCTAATGAAGTGAAGGTTTTTTTGCACATAATATTTATAATGCATTTTCAAACTATCCAAAGGATGTCCCGAAAGATACAATCCGGCAACTTCTTTTTCTTTTTCCAAAGTATCCAAATCCGTCCAAGGTTCACAAGGGGGAATTTCAGGTTCGGGAAGGGAAACTTCTTCCATATCGGCAAAAAGCGAGCCTTGCATGGCAACTTCGTTTTTTTTGAAATCATTCCCGAATTTAATGGCTTTTTCTATAATAGTTACTCCTTTATTATCGGTTTGAAAATACTGTGCACGATGGACATTTTCAAAGCAATCAAATGCACCGGCTTTAACCAATGTTTCTATGGTTCTTTTATTAACTGACCTTAAATCCACCCGTTTGATAAAATCAAAAAAACTTTTATAAGGACCATTGGCTTCTCTTTCATTAATTATTGCTTTGACAGCTATTTCTCCAACACCCGAGGCGCCTCCCAATCCGTAACGAATATTTCCGTCTTTATTGACTGTATATAAATAGTCCGATTCATTAATATCGGGCGGTAATACTTGGATTCCCATTTTACGAGCTTCCATCATTAAGAAAGATAATTTGCTTGCATCTTTTAAATTATGGGACAAAACCGCTGCCATATATTCCGAAGGATAATTGGCTTTTAAATATGCCGTTTGATAAGATACCAAAGCATAACTTACGGCATGCGAACGATTAAAGGCATAGGATGCGAATGCTTGCCAATCTTTCCAAATTTTATCCAAAATTTCTTTGGGATGTCCGTTTTTGGTTCCGTTTTCGATAAAAAGCGGATAGAGTTTTTCCAAATCCGCCAATTTCTTTTTCCCCATGGCTTTTCGTAGGGTATCGGCTTGTCCACGGGTAAAATCCGCAAGTTTTTGCGATAGTAACATCACTTGTTCTTGATAAATGGTAATTCCGTAAGTGTTTTTGAGGATTTCTTCCATTTCGGGCAAGTCGTATTCCACTTTTTCCTGTCCGTGTTTCCTTCGGATATAATTGGGAATTTTTTCCATTGGTCCCGGACGGTATAATGCTACCATGGCTATCAAATCTTCAAATTCCGTAGGACGTAAAGCCATTAAATGTTTACGCATACCGTCGGATTCAAATTGAAAAACCGTAACGGTTCTTCCTTGTTGGAACAATTTATAAGTATTTGTATCATCCAAAGGTAGATTTTCAATATCAATGCTTATTCCTCTTCTGTTTTTTATCATATTAATAGCATCGCGGATAATGGTAAGGGTTTTGATTCCCAAGAAATCCATTTTTAACAGACCGGCACTTTCTACTACTGAATTATCGAATTGTGTTACATACATATCCGAGCCTTTGGCTGTGGTAACGGGAATTACATTGTCCAAATCCGTTGGTGCAATAATGAAACCGCAAGCGTGTAGTCCCAAATTTCGTAAAGAGCCTTCCAATTTTCCTGCGGTTTGTATAGTATGTGCAGCAGGGGTATTTTCTTTGGCCAATTTTGCCAATTCCATTGCTTCTTGCACTAGTTCCGGACGTTTGACTTTACTTTTGATTTTTTCTTCATCTTCGTTCAAAATATATTGCAAGGAAGTATGGGCTTTTTTTGCCAATTTATTGGTTTCTTGCAGGTCAAATTCCATAGTTCGGGCGGCATCTCTAATAGACGATTTGGCTGCCATGGTTCCGTAAGTTATAATTTGTGCCACGCGGTTTTTCCCATATTTATTAATCACATATTCAATCACTTTTTCCCTTCCTTCGTCATCGAAATCCATATCGATATCGGGCATGGATATACGTTCAGGGTTCAGGAAACGCTCAAAAAGCAATTGATACTTGATGGGGTCCACATTGGTGATTTCCAAGCAATAAGCCACTGCCGAACCAGCTGCCGAACCACGTCCGGGACCTACTATGACTCCCATTTTCTTGGCTTCTCGTATAATATCTTGCACGATAAGAAAGTAACCCGGATAACCGGTTACCCCAATGGTAGTCAATTCAAAATCCAAACGTTCTTGAATTTCGGGAGTGATAGTGCCATATCTTTTTTTGGCTCCTTCGTAAGTTAAATAACGTAAATAAGCGTTTTCTCGTCGAGTTTCAGGTTTCAACTTTTTCTTGGGTTTCTTTTTTATTTTGGAAATTTGTTCCTCTAAATGTTCAAAAAATGCTTGATATTCTTCGGGTTCAATAAAATCTTCGGGGATGTCGTATTTAGGAAGTAAAATATCATTTTTCAATGAATAGATTTCTATTTTATCAACAATTTCATTGGTATTGATAATCGCCTGCGGAATATCTCTAAAAAGCTCTTTCATTTCGTCGGGCGATTTGAAATAAAATTCGTTATTGGGCAAACCGTAACGGTAACCACGTCCACGACCGATAGGAGTGGATTTCTTTTCATTATCCCGGATACATAATAAAATATCTTGTGCGTCGGCATCTTCTTTTTCCAGATAATAAGTGTTGTTGGTTGCCACTACTTTTACTTCGTGTTTTTTTGAAAATTCCAATAAGACTTCATTGATATGCTCTTCTTCGTCCAGTCCGTGTCGCATCAATTCCAAATAATAATCCTCGCCGAAAATTTCTTTCCACCAAAGCAAAGCTTCTTCGGCTTGCCGGTCCCCCATTGTTAATATCTTGTTGGCTATTTCTCCGCTTAAACTTCCACTCAAAACAATGATATCGTCTTTGTATTTTATCAAAGTATTCTTATCAACCCTCGGCACATAATAAAAACCTTCGGTGTGGGCAATGGAGGATAATTTCATCAAATTCCGGTAACCGTTTTTGTTTTTAGCCAAGAAAACCGTTGGATATCCATTGTCTTTGCGGGATTTATCCAAATGATCTTCTACAATATTCAATTCTATCCCGACAATGGGTTTTATTTTTTGGGTTGCATCTTTTTGTTTTTTATTGAAATTGATGACTTGTTCTACAAAATGGAAGGCGGCCATTAAATTATTGATATCCGTTATGGCAACAGCCGGCATATTGTAATCAGCGGTTTTTTTGATGAGTTCATCGAGTTTGGTGGTAGATTGCAGGACGGAATATTGCGTATGATTATGCAAATGTGAAAAAGCCACATCTTTTAAATCCAAAAAATCGACAGAGGAAGTTTGAGCTTTTAAACTCTCGGTTTTTATTTTTTCACTCCATTGTTTCAGATTTTTGTGTTTTAAACCGATAGGTTGAATGATATCGGGATTTACGGCTCTGAATTTTTCTAAATAATCCTGTGATTTTTTGAGTTCTTCGGGAGTAAAATGTCCCAGACGAATCAATTCGAAAAAGATTCGAGCGGTAGCTTCCACATCGGCGGTTGCATTGTGAGCTTCGGCGAATTCTTTTCCAAACAGATGTTTGTATAATTCCCCGAGCCTTGGCATTTTGAAACGTCCACCTTTGCCACCGGGAAGTTGACAAAGCGTCGCCGTTTTTTCGGTCATCGTATCCAATACAGGTTTTTTCAACAGCCGGGTTTCTAAATTTTTTCTGTAAAACTCGGCGCCCATTATTTTTAAATCAAAACCCAGATTGTGTCCTACAAGAAATTCGGCTTGGTCAAGCACTTGATTAAATTTTTCCAAAACTTCTTGTAAATCGTGTCCTTCTTGCATAGCAAGTTCGGTAGAAATCCCGTGAATATTTTGCGATTCAAAAGGGATATTATATCCTTCGGGCTTGATGATATAATCCTGTTGCTCAATCAATTTTCCCATATCATCGTGCAATTGCCACGAAATTTGCACCATTCGAGGCCAATTGTCCGTATCGGTTATCGGAGCATTATAATTTTTAGGTAATCCGGTGGTTTCGGTATCAAAAATCAGATACATAATTAGTTTAGTTTTAGGTTAATAAAAAGATTCATTGGAAATTTTGCCGGAGTGGAAAACTCAAATGTAAAATTATAGATTATTAAAATAAGTTGTAAAATAAGTTATTAACAATAAAATAAAATTTGTATATTTACTTGTTTAAAACTCATATCAACTATTGATAATCAAATATTTGTAGTTATGAAAAAATTATTTTTAATTTTTATCTTTTTATCTTTTCACTTGTTTAATGCCCAAACCAATTGGGAAGATATTACTCCACCAAATTTTACTTTTAATTCCAACGGAAATTTAAAAGTTTTGGATGCCGATACCGTTTTTGTAATTGCCGATAATGGTAGGTTTTTTAAAACTACCGACGGCGGACAAACTTGGTATTCCAATATGTTATATGATTATGCAATACCCCAAGATTTTTACGCTATTGATTTTTCCGATGGGCAAAACGGAACGGTTGCAGGACAAAACGGAATTTTTTTAACTCACGATGGCGGGCAGTCTTGGAGGTCTGCTTATTTACCGAATTATCGCCCGGTGTATGGAATCGATATGATAGATGTAAATAAGGTTTGGGCAGTAGGAACCAACGGTTATATTATTCATTCCGAAGATGGTGGACAAACTTGGACAAGTATTGATAACTTAACAACCGAAGATTTGTCAAGTGTAGGTTTTTTTGATCAAAACAAGGGGGTTATTTTGGGTAAAAACGGAACTTTTTTAAAAACAACCGATGGCGGACAAACTTGGCAAACGATTAATATTCAAGACATAACAGATGAGGATCTTTGGGGTATAAGTATTCACGGACAAAGAGCAGAATTTATTACGGGTTATTTCTCCGTTAATCAATCTATGGGAATGTCAACAATACTCAGTGTGGATGGAGGCGATACTTGGGGTTTAAACTATGCTTATCCTATGTGTGCAAATTCTACTTTTGCCTCAATTACGCTAACCGATAATCCGTATAAAAGTTTTTTGATTGATTTTACCAATAGTTTTGATAGCGAATCTATTTATTGCTATGGACCTAATCCTTATTACAGCGGATATTTTGACCCGAACAGAATAAGTTATAATGGAAAAATAGAAGCTTTTGATGAAAATATTATTTATGCAATGAGCGGAACACAAGTTTTGAAAACCGATAATGGAGGAGTTTACGGAGTGGATAAAAATATCTTGAAAACTTTTAAGATTTATCCTATACCCGCTACTGATTTTATTACTATTGAAAGTAACGGTGATGTGATAAATTATATCCAAATTTTTTCTCTT
>Ga0256841_1003929_pt1 | contig 10945 bp, 13 predicted proteins | sample 356308metaG_FD_185971 | JGI IMG/M metagenome (GOLD analysis project Ga0256841, IMG submission 185971) | Hydrothermal vent microbial communities from Mid Atlantic Ridge, Atlantic Ocean - 356-308 | ecosystem: Environmental > Aquatic > Marine > Hydrothermal vents | place: Atlantic Ocean: Mid...
AATTGACTGAATGAATATTTTACCGTTCGCCATGGATTTGATATAGTACCGTCATTATTGTTATCTCCATTAGGGGCCACAAAGAAAGTCCCGGCATATCCAATTAATGGAAACAAAACAATGAGGAAGACTCTAAATACTAAGTTCAAAGCTGCATTTTTATACGATTATTTAAGTGCTTATGCAAAGGTAGAAATTAATATGGTCAGGCTATAGATTTAAGTAGTATATTTAAGTTGATACCCCTCAAGAATAATTCTGTGTAACCAGCTGATAGTTCGGACCTCCACCTTCATTCTTCATCTCCAACGGTTCCTACTCGTACTCACCCCCCCCCAATTGTACGATACCTTATCTGAACTCCGATGAAGTGATGGGTCTTTTGTCGGCAATTTCGGCAGGGTGATAAGGCACTTCGAATTAGCAATCATAGAAATAATGCCAAATAATATGATGCACTATTTCATAATAACAGATATATATATTGGATATGAAATATATTTTATAAAAAATCAATAATTGTGTAAAACAAGTAGTATATTGCGAATTCCTTCCTTTCATTTCATTCATTTTTTCTTTCATTCCAAATAATTAATTATGAAATACCTTCAACTATTTACATTCCTCTTGCTGTCCTATATTAACTGTATTGCTCAAAGCCTCGAACAAGTTTACCCTAGTTACGATGTAAGTCATTTGGAGTATTTTGACATGAATGACAATGGAATTGGATATGCCATTGGTCAGTGTGATGTTTTTTATGTGTCTGTGGATGGAGGTGAAAATTGGGAAATAAAACAATTACCGGCAGAAACAAACTTTAATTCTAAGGTACTCAATTTGTCGGGTAATCTTAATTCTGAAGTTATTTATTTGACGAATTCAAAATTGTTTATATCCAAAGATTATGGTGATAATTGGGATGTAATCAATACAAATATCGATCCCGCCAAAACAGGTAGCTATGCGAGTATGGAGATAGCCTCCAATGGAGATATATTGGTTAATACTTTTAAAGGGCTGGTTCTCAAAAGTAGAGATAAGGGTAATACTTGGACATCGATTGATGTTGGTGCTATGGCTAGATTGAAGCAATTGAGTGTAGTTAAAGGAGGGCATGTATGGGCCTGTGATAGTAAGTCCACCATTTATCATTCTCAAGATGACGGAGATACTTGGGCGACTACATATACTCACAAGGAAAGAATATTAAAGCTCCAGTTCATTAGTGAAAAAGTTGGCTTTTTAGTCGATTTGAAGAGCAAAATGTATAAAACTACAGACGGGGGTAAGAATTGGTCACCCCATATGGAAGATGCTACTCTGATTACCTCCCAAATGTTTATTAGAAGCGAGAATGAATATTGGTTCAATAATAACTTGGCAATCTACATAACACCGGATGCCGGATCAAATTGGGTGAATTCCTCACCTCAGAAGAATTTTGATGTCTTTTCGAGGTATATTCATTTCCATGGGAATGAAGTATGGGTAATTGGATCCAATAATGTCATTATGAGAACATTAGATAATGGGCTAACTTGGACGCTTATGAATGGGCTAAATCCCTATGATTTAAACAGTGCCATTGTGGACCAAGATGAAATAATTGCAGTGGGAAATAATGGATATTTACTTTCGTCAGAAGACGGTGGTGTGAGTTGGAAGCAGGAAAACATTGGATCTATCAAAATTAATGATATTGAGAAGATGGATTCTCAATCGCTGATTTTGGCTACCCAGGGCGGACTGAAGCAGTTTAAAATGGGAGGAGCATTGGAAAGTACCAATGTCACCTCTGCGATTATTGTTCTTAAGACCGATCCTATTTCGAAAAGAATGCTTGCTTTATCGCAAAGATCTCCATGTGAGCTGTGGGGGTCAGATGATAGGGGGGCCACCTGGGAGAAAATTAAAGAATTTCCCTTTAGTGGCAGACAGTTAATGATATTATCTAAGACAAATTATTTGATTTTGGGGGGTAGAACTGATTTAATGGGCACATTGGATGGTGGTGAAACCTGGACTAAAATTGAAGTACCAAATGCCAGCTATATAAGTGACATATCCGGCTATGAAGAAAATAAGCTTCTCGTCCTGAATGCGGGTATGTTGACATTTTCAGATGACTTTGGAAAAACATTTTCAAAAACATTTTCAGTTCCCAGAGTTGCGACTATAAAAATGAACTTTTTAGATTCTAAAATTGGATATATCCTTGGAGACAAGGGATTTGAATCTGAGCTATATGAGACCACAGATGGTGGAGAAAAATGGCATTTGATTTCAAGGCTGTGCTCTCGAGGAAAAAAAATAATTTTGAATCCGGAAAGAAATACAATGTGGATTCCAGCTCAAGGAGGATCCATCTATAGATTGGAAGACCATCGGATTGGAACAATAGCTATACCTCATTCCAATATCAAGGAATTAACCGCTTTTCCCAACCCGTCATCAGGAGCTTTTAGCTTATTAGATACTGAAAATACAATAACCGATGCCCGCTTGGTGTTGTACAATATTTATGGGAATGTAGTTTGGCGTCAAGCTCATTATAGTTTTAGACATCAAATTAATTTGATGTCGGATAATCTACATGGAATGTATTTACTGGAAATAAAAACGAATGATCACAAAATATACCATACGAAAATAATTATTGAATAAATGAAACGAACATGAATTTTATTAAACATAAATTTCACACAGAGTTTTGTTTAAAAAAATTCATGTGAGAGCGAAGCGGTTCCATATGTGCAGAAAATTTGTAATACATTTACTTTCAATTTATTACAAATTTTTAAAGATATGAAATAAGTCTCTAATTACTCTAACCTGACCTAAGGGGGAGAATAAGCCTATAAAGCAAGTATAGCCACCAATAGGTCTATGTATGGAAAATAGATTCCAAAACCTGCATTAGACTATTTCTTGTAGCTATACTCCTATTGATAGGGTTTAATTTGGGCTATTGTCCCTGTATATTATTTTATATGGCATTAAGCATATACTATTATTTTTATAAACAAATGAACATTATTATTTTATTTTAAAACATATATATATGCGTCAATAATAGTATTACTTTCAGTTTTCACTTTTGTCAATATGCGCTTATAATCATCTCCTTCAAATTCATCTAGTTCGGACCAATGTTCATTTAGTCTATTCGAACTAAATAAAAAACCATTCACTTTTTTGCCTTTTGCATCAAGAGTTATTCCAGGATAACCCATTTCTGTTCCCCAACCCTTTTTATGTAAGACTCCTTTTACACTTGCATTTTCAAATATTCCTCCTATTTTTTTAAGAATATGTTCGTTTGGGCGATTCGGTCCTAAGGTTCCGTACACAAATAATCTTTCTAGCATAATGATTTCAATTCATTTTCAAGTAAAGGTAGGGGTTTTGTGGGGATTATGGGAGGGGGAGGGGGGTAGATTGTAATTATGGGTTTTTGCTGCCCTAAAACTTGGGGGGGCATACCATAGGAGTAAAAAGATTCTAGGATTTTTGGGAATTGCCAAAATAAGGTTTGTTGTGAGTGATGATGGAAATAAAATCTTAAATTGGAACTATTATTAACTATTTTTTGTTAACAACCTTATGAAACTTGACAACTAGAGATTAACCTTTCGCTAAATAAATCTAGAAGTTATGAGGACACAATTTATAACAGACAATAACGGCAATAAACTTGCTGTAATTCTTCCAATTAAGCAATACAATAAAATGATAGAGGAACTGGAAGATTTAGAAGATGTTCGGCTTTATGATGAAGCAAAAAAGAATGATACTGGCGAACGTATTCCTATGGATGAAGCGTTTAAAGCGATTGAAGCCAAACGCAAAAACAAAGAGTAAATGTCTTATTCCGTTGTTTTTAGTAAGCAGGCTCTCAAAAAATTAGAAAATATTAATGAACCGTATTATTCAAATATCAAAACCGCTATTTCAAACCTTACAACGAACCCAAGACCACAAGGCTGTAAAAAACTAAAAGGCAGAGACGGCTACAGAATTAGAATTGGCAACTACCGTGTAATTTATGATGTGTTTGATCATGAACTTATCGTGGATGTCATTGCCCTTGGGCACAGAAAGGATGTTTATTGAAAAAGCGACAGTTTCCTGAGACTTTCGTTTACTCTTTAATTTCCTTTTTTCAGCGGTCCAAGTTCCAGCTCCATTATCTATCCATTCTCCATGTCTTTCATCTGAATCAATTGCATTAATAGGGCTGTTCCAAACTTAGGCATGTGGCGACCATCCTATGTTTGCGGGTGCATCCGCCAGCGGATCCACCCCCCAAAACCTCCCCAGCACCGGATTATAGATTCGGGCGCCGTAGTTGTAGTGGGTGAGATCTCCGAACTCGGTATGTTGGTCGCGCTCGTTGTCGTTGTAGGCGAGGGGTTTTAGCGGCTGCTTTCAGTTGTTAAGGATGTAGTAAAGGTAGGGGTTTTGTAGGGATTATGGGAGGAGGGAGGGAGATTTTTTGTGGGAGGGAGTTATAGTTTAATCGCTATACTCTTGTTTTGTTTATTGGGAAAGTAGAATTACATGAGTCTTGCAATTGGACGAGAAGCAATATGCCGTTTGGGTTTTGTAATAGACTTGAAAGCATGGGGTCTTGTCTTCGTGTAAGGGACAGTTTAGGCGATTGTTCTTGTCTGGCTTGAGGTGGTAGTAGTTGAGGACTTGGGATAAAGTCAGATTTGATTTGATTTCTTCGATTGTCATATCCAAAAGTTTTTTGAAAAAAAATTTCTTCACCTTTTGGGCACAAACTTACACAATCGTTTGAATTAATGCAGGCCAAACGGAGTTGTTTTTGTACAATAGTTTAAATATCTTTGTGTTTAATATTAAACAAACAGCTACTTTTTAACCTATTGGTATGGATTTAGGAAAAAGAATACTCGAATTACGGAAAGAAAAAATGCTTTCAAGAGAAAAGCTTGGTAAGATAATTGGCACCTCTGGTGCCATTATCGGTAGGTATGAACGAAGCGAAAGAACGCCATCCGTCGAGATTGCTCGCAAGATGGCGTTGGCTCTTGATGTGTCTTTGGATTATTTAGTAGGAAACACCGACCTTAAACTTGATTCCGAGATTACTAAGAAAATTGTAGATATTCAAAAACTGCCTGAAAAAGAACGGTCTCACCTCTTCTTTGTGCTTGATAATGTGCTTCAGAATATTAGAACTAAAGTGGCGTTTGCTAAATAAAAAGCTCCGTCCAATAGACTAAGCTTCTTGTTCAGCTCTTATTTTGTACTCAAAGTCACCTTAAAAAAAGGTTCTTTATTGTCAAAATTCACTACTGTAACACATTTCAAAGGAATATACCCCTCATAAGTATTGAACTCCTCTTGCGTAAATGGACAGCAATTAGAATTAAATTCAAAGTCTCTTTTTTGCTGATAATAAACTGTGTCTATAGATACTTCCCCTTTGTAATTAACCTTTGCAGTTTTACCTTTTCCATTTAGATAGACGGTCATACTGTGTATCGAAAATTCATTTCCTTCGGAAAAGTGTTCTTCAATATAATATGATTTTCTTGATCTATTTTCAATTGTTAAAATCTCAAATAGTTTTGACCTATATCTAAATAGTCCTTTTATCTTCTTTTGTATTAAAGGATTCATAATACTGTCAGCACAGCACTTGCCCCCCTCATTCTCTGTTGATTCATTCCATTTGAGATAAAAAGATTCATCAGTATTAAAACTCTTTTTTTCTATATTGCCTGTACATGAGAATGTCAACGTTAATAATATCAATAGTATATATTTCATCTTTAATTAGTTGAAAGCCGCAAACCTGTTCCTGAAACATTGTCAAACGTACTCATAGTGTTACTGTTGCTGAAATTTCTTGTCTTAACAGAAAAGCTATTCATCGAATTCCATAAACCACTAAGAGAAGAATTTGAGGGACGGGTTAAGTTGGGACTAAATTTAAAGCCTTTTATTGGCGAAAGATTCCAATATTTATTCGTACTTGTCAACCCCCCTTGAGTAAAATAACTTGAGGAATTAGTATTTAATTTCATTCCAAAAACTTGAACTCCTGCGTATGTTTGTCGTAAATCATACCCTAATGAAGCACGAATTTCATTTTCCGCTCCGACTGCACTTATTTCAGATGATAGAAATGTATTGGTAATAACATCCCCATCATCTCCCAAATAATTCTCGTAGGGAATTTTATTGCTCCCAGCATAGCTTTCAGCCGAAATATCTGAAAAATGCTGAAATTCATGCCCTAATCCAGTTGTGCAATCACCCCCTATTGAACAATTAGAACTTTCAAAAGTACTTATATTCAAATCTAAATAGATGTTTTTTCCTCCATTCTCATTTCTACCGCCATAATAAACTTCATTACCTCCAGATCCAGCTTGAATAATCAAATTACTATTTGAGGATAAGGCATTCTGAACTAAATCAAATCCTTTCTGGGATGAATTTGCTAAATCCCATAATTGAGCTCTAACTTGTTGTTGATAAGCTTTACTACCGAGTATGATAATATCTTCTGGTGCTGCTCCTGTCGGATCTATAAACCTAATCGGATTATTAAACGTGTAAGAGTATGGACTCCATGCTGCGAACTTTTCCGCAATCGGATCCACCCCAGCAAACCGTCCAATCATCGGCACAAACAACCGCGCCCCGTAAAAATAAACCCCACCTTCCTTCTCAAACTCTTTATTATTGTACAAATAACGAGCTGGTGGGGTGGTGCTGTCGGGGAGGATGCCGGATAATGCCATGCCGAATAGCCTGCCCCGATTATTTCGGGGGATAGTATAGTTTTTTGAATAAAATATCCTCCGGATCTTGCAAGATACCATCCCCATTTTTATCCTCAAACGATACAACGGTATTATTCAGGTGATCGCCAATTCTGTACTGTAGATGCACCTCCCTGTCGTCTTGGTCGATTAGTATTCGGCCTTCGCTGTGTGTGATTCGCTCCAATGAATCGTTCACAAATTGCATTGGACCGGCATAAGTCCTTACCCTTATTCTCTCATCAGAAGAACCAGCGTTAATGGTATCAATTGCCTGGATCCGTTCTCTTCCGTAGAGCCTGTACCGACTTTTCGGTATGTAAAGATAACCAATATTATCAACACCTGTGATATTTTTGGGTTGAGTAATCAAATCACGCTAACACAGTACCTACAGTCCACGTATTAGACAACACTTTTTTTATAAAAAAGGTGTTGTCTAACCTCTTAAGTTCGAACACTAAGACTTTAAGCATGAATCAATTATTATTTAACCAAAAAGTTGCGTTTATTACTTGAACGTTGCCTTAAACCCAAGTAGCGGGGAAATTAAAAATATGCATTTTCAAAACAACCACCAGACTCAAAACCATATCTTCCGAATAACCAGGCAGGCACAACCATATAGTCTAATCTTCTTGGACGTTTTAATGTAACTAATATCCTCATTAAACATCGACCGGGTCCACTCGATGCATAATCTAACTGATAACGTTTATCAGGTGCGGTAAAAATATACAATACCAGCATAGATGAATCCGATGAAATAAATGCACGAGGTCGAGTTGGAAGAGCTAAATTAAGTTCAGGGTTTATAACTACTGGGTTTAAATACTTTTTTCTTTCCCACCTCGAAATGCTCTTCTTATTTAAATATTTGCGACCTATTTCTGCAAGGTGTGAATTTGGCATATCCTCTGGATATTCAGGGTATCCACATATATCTCTAATGTCTATTCCTAAACTATCGGCAAAAACCAATTCATATAAACTATATAAATCCAATGGATTGTGATTAGAAAAATCATAATCGGTAATTTTAAAGTTGGCGTACACCCCACTCATCTTATTGTCGATCTCAACACTTGATGAAACCGTCAAAACATTGGAGCCGCTTTCTCTATAAACTGACACTCCCAATTCCATGCTATTTGATATTGGAAATGGTGTAATAGGAATTTTTCGCTTTTGCAAATACAGGAATGCTACAGCTTCAGAATAGACCTGTGAAGTGTCAAACAATAAAGGTCCTTCTGGAATACGCCTAACTTTACCGCTACAAGGATCTACATCAGACAATATCGTTTGTGATAATGAAATATTTAAAGTAAATATCACCCCAAAAAAACATATAATCGCAACTCTCATCATTTATTTATTTTTTATTTAGATAATAATCATGAGTCCCAGATTTCGTAGGATACACATCCCGATATGTCTTTCGAACACCTTCACCTCTAGCTAGAAAATTTATTTTCTACTTTAGGTAGAATCCAATTATTATGTTCATTTATGTCAGGATCGTCATTTTTCGCATCTGCATTTTCAAATCCCTCATTTAATTTGGGAGAGTAAACGGCTAACCATGCATGACCCATTTCATGCGCTAATTGTGTTGCACTAGTTAAAACGCCTGGAGTATTTTCACCATAATCACCTACCATAACATCAGCATTAGAGTTCCAAAGAATCTGAGATCCCTTTTCTTCAGTAAAAGATCCTTGGTTTGGACCAGTTTCTGAAATTATTATATCAGGTGCATCTTCTCCAACAAAATCCATGATTACATTTCCAGTTGCTTCCTTTGTAGAAACATTTCCAGCTTCTATAGTCTCATGCAAGGAATTTAATGCTTCAAAAACTTGATGCCCAAAATCGACATCTCCTTTATAAGTTGCCCCTGGTGTCCAAACTTGATCCCCAACGATAATATTATCTACACTCCGCCCATCCGGATCAATCAACAAAACCGGATTCCCCAACACATAATTAAACGGGCTCCAGGCTGGGTATTGCTCCGCCAGTGGGTCAACGCCTGCCCACCGTCCAATCATCAGGCGCATACAACCTCGCTCCATAAAACAAAACGCCCCCATTCTCAGAATATTCCTTTTTATTATACAAATATCGTGCGTCAGGTGAAATTGAATCGGGAATAACGCCTTTTAGTTCCATTCCAAAGGGGTAATAAAGTTTTTTGACTAGGATTTCCTCTGGATCTTGCAAGATACCATCCCCATTTTTATCCCTCCCTTCTGCTTTGCAGAAAGAGGCAGGCTCGAACGATACAACGGTATTATTCAGGTGATCGCCAATTCTGGTTATTCTAAAATGGAAAACGACCAACAGGATATTTCTGTTGATGCTCTTATTTATATTGCCAAAAATTTGGATTGACTGTAGATGATATTATCTACTTTGGAGATAAAAACGGTATTCCTCAAGAAATTTCTATGACAGATAAAAAAGCTTTGGAAAAATTACAGCTTATCAATGAGTTGGAAGATGAAGAAAAAAGTATTTTGCTTAAATTAATTGAGACCTTTGTTTCTAAAAAACGATTTAAAGAATATCTATAGAAAAATATAGCTGCTCTTTAGCATAAAAAAAGCCACTCAATGAGTGGCTTTTTGACTATAATTTTAAGAAGGGGTAATAGACTGATTCTAATTGCTTTAAAACAATTTCCAACTTCTTGTTATCTTTAAACTCTAACCAACCATACCTTCCACTTTGCACACCTACGGTTTCATCAAAAGCAATACCTACTTTTAGTACAGTTTTATCTGCCTTCTTTAGATATAAATAACTTTCACAAGTAGCCATATCTCCACCTGAATAAGTGAAATCAAAAGCTTCTTTTATTTGATTTAGAACTTCTTTTTTATTTGTAAACAATACTCTTGAAAATCTTATTTTCTCTTTGCTCGAAAAAACAATATAAAATGAATAATCCTCTTCATTAAAATTATATCCCTCAAACAAAGAAACTCTATCTCCTTGTAACAAATCTATTGAAGAATTATCGGTAGTATTAATCAGCTTATTTTCATTTACAAATGGGAATACACCAAAATAATAGCTAAAAATAAATCCTAAGAGAAAAAGGAATGCAAGAAGTGTCAATCTCTTTTTCATCCTATTATTTTTTTGCAGACAACTCGCCTTTGCGTTCTTCTATCTTACCATTATTCTTTTTGACTAAATTTTCATCTGAAATAACTCCGCCACTGTAGTAGACTGTCACGTCTGTACCATATATTTTCGAGTTTTCATCTAAAATTTCTTGAAATTGCGTTACGTTACTATCCTCAAACCAACCTGGGACAGTTGTTCTACACCCTCCAACTAAATTTACGTGACAACCACCACTAAATGCTCCACTATTAAAATCATCAGGTTCAAAATTTTCACCAGTACCTCCATATCCCACATCTAAATCTCCTGGCGTTGCGTGACCTACATAATAAAAACTTGTTACAGGGTCTTCTTTTCTACTATCACCACCAGTTTTTTCATTTACATAATCCACTATATCGCTTGCATCAGTAACGGCCTTTAATGTAATTCCGTGTTTAGCCGCTTTTTTCGTGTATTTATCAATTTGTTTTTGTGTATAGCCCTGCCCTTCTGTTGGGTCATTATAAACTATCCAAGTTGTTTTTTCTCCTTTTCTTTGATAATGTTTTTGAGATGCTTTTGCTTTATACAATCCATTAACTAAAAAATGACTTTTATTCTTATGCCCTCCTGGCGAACCAGTGACTACAATTCCTTCTCTACCATCAGGGTCAACATAAATTAAAGGACTATTAAAAACAAAAACATATGGTGACCACTGTGGATACTTGCTTGCTAAGGGGTCAACCCCCAAAAACCTCCCCAGTGCCGGGTTATAGATCCGGGCGCCATAGTTGTAGTGGGTGAGATCTCCGAACTCGGCATGTTGGTCGCGCTCTTTGGCGTTGTAGGCGAAGGGGTTTTAGCGGCTGCTTTCAGTTGCTAAGGGAGTAGTAAAGGTAGGGGTTTTGTGGGGATTATGGAAGGGGGAGGGGGATTTTTTTGTGTAGAGGGTTGAAATAGCTTCGGGATGAGTAGGGCAGAACGAGGCGTGATACTAACACTTTATGAAGCGAACT
>Ga0256841_1003931_pt1 | contig 10941 bp, 9 predicted proteins | sample 356308metaG_FD_185971 | JGI IMG/M metagenome (GOLD analysis project Ga0256841, IMG submission 185971) | Hydrothermal vent microbial communities from Mid Atlantic Ridge, Atlantic Ocean - 356-308 | ecosystem: Environmental > Aquatic > Marine > Hydrothermal vents | place: Atlantic Ocean: Mid...
CAGCGACGAATTGGCAGCGACCTGGGAAGAGGCCGGGCGCGTGGCCGGCAGGCTGGATCTGCGCCTGGCGATGATCGGCATTCTGCCGACGGTCGAGGCGACGGATATGTGTATCGACAATATGTCGTTCATGGAACGTTACCGCGCGTTGAACGAACAGGTGTTGCGTTTGCGGGAGGGGCGACCATTAGAGGTCGACATTCGCGGCAACGAACATCTGCATATGCGGCATGACGATGTCATGCTGGAGTCCGCGACGACCTCCTTCCAGGTGCATTTGAAGGTGCCGGCGGAGGATGCCGGACGCTATTTCAATGCCTCTAAGGTGCTATCCGCGCCGTTGGTCGCGGCTTGCGCCAATTCCCCCTATCTGTTCGGCAAGCAATTATGGGAGGAAAGCCGCATACCGCTGTTCGAGCAGGCAGTGTGCGTCGGCGGCAGCGACGAAACCCTGCGCGTGACCTTCGGCCTGCGTTATGTCGAAGACGCTATCTTCGAATGCTTTCAGGCGAATCTGCATCGTTACCCGGTACTATTGCCGATGTTGCTCGACGAGCCGCCCGAACGGTTCGCCCATCTGCGCCTGCACAACGGCACCATCTGGCGTTGGAATCGTCCATTGATTGGCTTCGACAGCGATGGTTCGCCGCATATTCGCATCGAACACCGTGTCATCCCCGCCGGCCCGACGCGTCGCGATTGCATCGCCAATGCCGCCTTGTACATCGGTCTGTGCCACGCGCTGGCCAGCGACCCGTTGCCGCCGGAGAGGCTACTGCCGTTTCGCGCCGCGCGGGAGAACTTCTATCGTGCCGCGCGCGATGGTCTACGCGCCGACATCACATGGTTGGACGGGCGGCGCGTAAATGTCGCCGAGCTGCTGCGCGAGCACTTGCTGCCGTTGGCCCAGGATGGCCTGATGAAGCTCGGCATCGACGATCCATGGCGCTGGCTGGAACCCGTTGCCGGCCGCCTGGAGAACGGCCAGAACGGCGCGGCCTGGCAACGTCGCTGGATGGCGATACATGGCCGCGACAACGTGGCGATGACGCAGACCTATATTGAAAACCAGGAAACTGACTTACCCGTTTACAGGTGGAAAATCTGATGTGGCAGGAATTGACCGAACTTCCCGAAGAGTTGCTCGACCTCGACGCCAGCATGCTGGCGGGGTTTCTGGAGAAACCGACGTTGGTGCATCTACCGGGCCGACACGTCGAACCGCTGTTTGTCTCGGTGCTGCTACACGGCAACGAGCGGGTTGGCTGGGACGCGGTGCGCGAGCTGTTGCGCCATTATCACGCCGAGGAGCGCGAGTTGCCGCGCGCGTTGAGCCTGTTCATCGGCAACGTGCGGGCCGCGGCGGAAGGGCGGCGCGCGCTGGAAGGCCAGCCGGACTTTAATCGCGTCTGGCCCGGCACCGAGATCCCGAAAGCGCCCGAGGCGCGGATGATGGCGGCTATCGTCGAGCGCATGCGCGAAAAGGGCGTGTTCGCCTCGGTCGACATACACAACAACACCGGCCTGAACCCACATTACGCCTGCGTCAATGTGATCCAGCAGGCGCATCTGCACCTGGCAAACCTGTTTTCTCGCACCGTGGTGTATTTCATCCGACCGCTCGGTGTGCAGTCCATTGCGTTTTCCAGATTCTGCCCGGCGGTTACCCTGGAATGCGGCAAGGTGGGCGACGAAAGTGGTGTCCGCCATGCGCGCGAATTCCTGGATGCCTGCCTACATCTGACCGAGTTCCCGCAACACCCGGTGCCGCATGAAGACATCGACATCTTCCACACCGTCGCGACCGTCAAGGTACCGCCAAACTGTAGCTTCAGCTTCCATGGCGAACCGGCCGATATGCAGTTTGTGCCGGAACTGGAGCGCCTGAACTTCAGCGAATTATCGGCCGAAACGCCGTTCGCCGTCGTCGGCGACAGTTGCCGCTTGGATGTCACCGACGAGGCCGGCCAAGCGGTGTTCAACGAATTGTTCCGCGTCGACGATGGCAACCTCAAGCTGACTCAACCGCTGATGCCGGCGATGCTGACCAGCAACGAAGCCGTGGTGCGCGAGGATTGCCTGTGCTATCTGATGGAGCGTTATCCGTATGCCGCTGGGTGAACCGCCGAGACGGTAGCGCTTCGCAGCCTGTTCAATCTCCGACCACCACCAGGCGTATCGCATCCAGCCGCGCCCCGGCGTCGCTGATCGATTCGGCCAGTTCCCGGGCCTGTTGCTCCACGGCCTGGATATCCTGTTTGCGGATAGTCCGGTTGCGTTGCGCCAATTTCCGCAGACGCTCGATCTCGGCGTCGAACTCGTGCGTCAGGTCCGTCAGGGATTGTTCGCGGATGCTGTCCAACCGGTGTCTGGCGATCTCGGCTCCCGCTTGAATCAATGCCTTGAGCTGCGCGGCTTGGGCATCGATCGCCTGTTTGGCCAATGCCTTGTTGACATGCAGGCCGATGCGCGTCAATTCGTGGTGCGCGTGGCGTGAAGCCAGATCCCGGCCATCGCTGTCGAGTAGCAGGCGGATCACCGATTGCCGCAGGTAGCGGCGCGCCTGGCGGTGTAATGGGCCGGTGCAGTCGACGATATGGATCAGTTCCAGAAAACTGCTGCCAGGGGATAGGGTAGGGTGTTTGATCACCGCCAGAGCGGCGTTGCCGAACTCGCCGTTGGTGACTTGATCCATCGCGCTGGCGACCAGTGGATGGTCCCAGGTCAGGAACTGGGTGTCCTCGTGGGCCAGCGCGGTGGCGCGGTCGTGGGTGACTAGCAGACCATCGTCGGTGATCTGAGGAAAGGCGCCGACGCTGACGTGTTCGCCGTGGCGCACGACCTGACGCTTTGCGGAATGGTCTTCGGTCTCCATGCCGAACAGGTCGAAGCTGGTCTCCAGGAAGGCTGGCAGGCGGGTGTCCCGGTCCAGTATCTCGATCTGATCGATCAGTGGCTTGATGGCTTCCGCGTCGAAGGAAGCCAATGCGAGCAGGCGGTCGCGGCCCTGGTGCATCTGTTCGGTCAGTTCGTCGTGTAGCCGTCGGGATGTGTCCAGCACGATCGGCCAGGCGGCATCGTCGCCCTGACAGGCGGTGTCGATGGCGTCGTTGAAACGTTCATATACCGCCGATGCGGCCGGGTCCGGGTGGTCGAAGCAGTCGGTACACTGTCGGTACCAGTCGAGCCGGCGCGCGCTGACGGCGTCGCCGAGTGGCACATGGATGCGGATGGTCTCGCGCTGGCCGATGCGGTCCAGGCGGCCGATGCGCTGTTCCAGCAGATCGGGGTTGGCCGGCAGATCGAACAGAATCAGGTGATGGGCGAACTGGAAGTTGCGCCCCTCGCTGCCGATCTCGGAGCACAGCAGGATCTCGGCGCCTTCCTCGGGGTCGGCGAACCACGCGGCGGCGCGATCGCGCTGGATGATGCTCATGCCCTCGTGGAAGGCGGCGCAGCGGATGCCGTGACGATGTCGCAGCGTGGCTTCCAGCTCTTGCGCGGTGGCGGCGCTGGCGCAGATCAATAGCAGCTTGGCCGGGCGCATTTCGCGAATGAAGTCGCGTAGCCAAGCGGTGCGCGGGTCGGTTTCACCAGCGCCTGTTCCGGGTAGGGCGTGGACGATCAGTTCACGTGGTGGGAAACCGGCGATGTGCGCGCGGGTGTTGCGGAACAGCAGGCGTGAGGTGCCGTGTAGGTCCAGCAGTTGGCGGGCGATGTCGCCGGGTGGGCGCCGCGTGTCGTCGATACCGTATTCGCGCAGGCGGGCGGGGTCGACCGGCTTGCCATCCAGCAGGCGTTTGATCAGATCGGCGACCGGGGCGAAATGGGTTTCTTCTACGATGAAGCGGTCGAGGTCGGCGAAGCGTTCCGGGTCGAGCAATCGCAGCCGCGCGAAATGTCCTTCCCGGCCGAGCTGCTCCGGCGTGGCAGTCAGCAACAGTACCGAATCGATACGCGCGGCCAGTTCGGCGACGGCCTGATATTGCGGGCTGGCCTCACCGGGCGACCAGTGCAGATGGTGTGCCTCGTCGACGATCAGCATGTCCCAACCGGCGTCCAGCGCCTGTTGTAGCCGCTGCTTGTCGCCGAGTAGCAATAGGCTGGTCAGGATCATCTGTGATTGGTTGAATGGGTTCTCGCCGGGGCGGTCTTCCTCGATCGCGCGACAGCGTTCCTCGTCATAGATCGAGAAGCTCAGGTTGAAACGTCGGAGCAGCTCCACCAGCCATTGATGGATCAGGCTGTCCGGCACGATGATCAAGGCGCGTTCGCACTGCCCCTGGATGATACGTCGGTGCAGTACCAGACTGGCTTCGATGGTTTTGCCGAGACCGACCTCGTCGGCGAGCAGCGCGCGCGGGGCCGGGCGCTTGCCCAATTCGTTGGCGATATACAGCTGATGCGGCGCGAGGCTGATGCGTGCGCCCTGTAGCCCGTTCACCGGTGATCTCCATATCATTCCCTCGTGCTCGCGCGCGGCCAGGCGCAGACTGAACCAAGCGGGTTTGTCGATGCCGCCTTGCAGCAGTCGTTGATCCGGCGTGTTCACCGACAGCTTGTGGCTGATGTTCGACTCGGGCAGCCTCAGGCTGTCGCCAGCGTCGTTCGTAACGCTGTATTCGAGCAGCCCGTTATCCAGTTCATGTACTTCGGTGATCTGGATCGGCTCATCGTTGAGATCGCTGATGCTGTCGCCCGGATTGAGGCGAACCCGGCTGAGCGGAGCGTTGTTCAGCGCATAGGCGCGGGTTTCCATCGAAGCGCGAAACAACACCGTGACGGTACGCTCGTCGAGCATCAGAATGGTGCCGATGCCGAGTTCGGTTTCGGCATCGCTGATCCAGCGCTGGCCGGGTCGGTAGTCTGTCATGGAAGCGGTATTCGGCTGATTGAGAGGCGGCGAAGTTTAGCAGTCTGTCGGGCCGGGGACTATCTTTCCGGCTTGCGCGTCAGAAACGACTTGGCCCATCCCTGAACGACGCCATGTCTGCGTTCAAATCGGCCATCCCATCGACAAATGAATAAGGGCATCTCGAAAATTCGAGATCCCCATAAGCTACCTTCGCGGTGATTCCGGGGTTCGACGGGCATGGACCATGGCGAAGAATGGCGCCATCTATCGATCTGGCAGCCTGACAATGGTCACGTCGCATCTGGCGTTGCCGACGATGCCGGTCGAGGTCGAACCCATCAGGCGGGCGATGCCGTGCCGGCCGTGTGATCCGGCGACGATCAGGTCAGCATTCTGCGCTTCCGCGTAGGAGAGCACGGTAGTCTTTGCCACGCCCCACAATACCTCGTATTGCACGTCGGGATAGTCTAGCGCCTCTACGATGCGCTTAAGGCGCTCCACCGCACTTTCGTGGATTGCCTGATCCTCGTCGAGAAAGTCGTAAGGCGTACTCATCAGCATGTCGTAGTCGTAATAGGGATAGGCAATGTGTTCCACCGTGTGTATCAACGATAGCCTGGCATCATAGAGACGCGCCAGTTCCAGCGCGCGAGACACAGCGCGCTCCGAGTGCGGCGAGAAATCCACCGCGACGACGATATGCGAGTAGGGAAACAGTGGTTCGATTTCCGTTGTCGTCCGATCATCGGCCTGTTCCCCGGCGTCGATTCCACGCAACCAATCCCAGGCCGCTGGCAATTCGTCGCGCTGGAAGAAGCGCACCTGGGTCGAGATGAAACCCTTGCCCAGCGCGGTCATCCAACGTTGCCATTGCTTGTCGCCGATGATCGCGATGCGCTCGAAATCGGCATCGTGATCCTTGCCGAACTTGAAGTCCTCCCATGCGGCTTTCAGCTCCCAACCGTGAAAATCCTCCAATTCGATCAACAACGAAAGCGGGCTATGCTCCTGAAGCAGCGAATTCAGTTTGGGCAGAAACGCCTGATAATCTTTTTCAGTCAGCCTGCCGCTTGCCTTGAAGGCGAAGATATTCGGCTCGTTTACGGGGATTTCCTGGAACATGTGGTTCTCCTGACAGGGAAGGGCGAAATCTGATCCGGCTCATCGATTGTCGCTGATCCCGGGACATCATGGAAGTGATGCCTTGGACGGTCGCAGTAGTGAACGGGTGAGAAATCCGGGCTGGCGGATCGAGTCCTCTCGCAAGTCGCAGTGAGGATTTCATGGAGCGTGAGAGAAGACGACCGACCTGCGACTTTCATGATGGGGGTTGAAACACCCGGGATAATGAAAGATTGCCTGTGATTCGTCCGCGAGGCAGGAGATTCCTCCTCGATCCGAGGTTCGACTGGCCGTGGCGATGGGCATCCCGAAAAATCGAGATGCCCGAGTGGAACAGGGATGTCCTACCCTTTTCGATCACGATAAGTGATGGAAAATGTGAGCAAAGCGGCAATCGCATTTTCTCTTTGCGACGAAAAAAATTCCATGGGAGGCATTTTTCGAGATCCCCCGATAGGTATCCGCGCGTGGCTGATCCCCACTCGTCTTTTCGGTATCATGTGCGGATACACGGGGATTTCCGATAACGGATGGAGTGGTAACAGAATGATAACAGTCATAGGCAGTCTAAAGGGCGGCTCGGGCAAGAGTACGGTGACCTTCAATCTAGGCGTGTGGCTCAGCATGGCTGGACGCTCGGTTCAGTTGATTGACCTCGATCCGCAGGCGACCCTTTCCGATGTGGTCGATGTTCGCCAGGAGGACGGGCACGAGCCAAGACTTTCGGTGGTTGCCGGCAAGGATGTAGGCAAACTGATAGACGCGGAGGCGGATCACGTTCTGATCGATATCGGCACGGCCAACCTGGACGGCATGAAACAGGCGATCAAGCTGGCCGAACAGATCGTCGTGCCGGTGCCGCCGAGTCAGGCCGACATCTGGTCCACCCAGCGCTTTTTGAAGTTTGTCTCCGGGCTAAATGGGGACAGGAAACCGCCGACCCGCGCCTTCATCAATCGCGCGGATACCCATCGCGCCATCCGCGAATCGGACGAGGCGGCGGCCGCGCTTGTCAGTCTGCCGGATGTCGAGTTCGTCAAGCCGCGCCTGGCGCAGCGCACGGTATTTCGCCGCTCGTTCAGCGAGGGGCTGGCGGTATTCGAGCTGGAGCCGCGTGGCAAGGGCGCGCAGGAATGGAATGCGTTGTGCGCGGTACTGTTCAATGACGTACTCTCCTGAGCGGCGATGATGCAATATCTGCTTTTCCCCGTGCTCAGGCATGGCGTATTGTTGCTGATGCTGTTGTGGCTCGCGCTGGGTTGCTATTATCGCGCTGAGATCTTTTCCAAGACTGCCTGGGAGACGCCCGGCTCGGCGGAAACGAGTTTGGTCGCGGGATCCTCCAGGGAAGCTGTCGGGCGGGGTAGGGATATAACCGCCGGGCCGGCGGTCGCCCCCGAGGCTGCTGATTTCGCTAACGCCGCCAACGCGAAAACGGAAAAGCCCGCCGGCGAGCGACAAGCCGATAGCGTGCCGAGTGAGGCGAAGCCCACCAGCGTGCCGGCTTTCATGCGTGTGCTGCGTCCTACGGAACCGGAGTCGCCGCCCGTGTGGAAGATGCCCGCGCCGTCCACCGCCAAACGCGTTCCGTTATCCAGCATGCCGGCGCCCGGGAAAACGCGCCCGGTCGAGGCAGCGCCGCCGCACGTCGAGGCGAAGCCATTGAAGGCGGCCGACAGGATTGCGCCTCGCCCGCCATCGACGGCCGTTGAGCCCAAGCAAGCGTCGAAACCCGCGATGCCGTCGCGGCAAGATGGTGACACCGAGCAGACTTGGTTGGCGCGTGCCCGGAAAGCCTATTGGGAAGGAAGGAAAGAAGCCGCCGAGGCCTATTACCGTCAGGGCTTGGCGCGCTTTCCACAATCCGCCGATCTGGCTGGAGAACTTGGCAATATCGTGTTCGAGGAAGGGCGTTATGCCGAGGCGATCGATTATCTGACCCAGGCGGAGCAGCGCTTGCGTTCCGCTGGACGGGATGCCGAAGCGGCTAACCTAGTGTCGATCATTGCCCTGATAAAGCGTAAGATTGCTGAAAAACAGGCCGCTGCCAATTGACTTGGCTGTGGGCATATTGATGATTACACACCACCCCGGGGGAAACTATGGGATTAATCCGAAACCTGCTCGCGTTGATCGGGCTGGCCGTTGTCGCGGCTTGCATTTATGTGTTCGTAAACTATGGCGATGCGATCGGTCGGTTCGATCCAAACGCGGGAAAGACCTATCTACAGCTGAGCAAGGATATATTGCGCACCGGTAGCGCGGTGGATGCTACCGTGTGGAAGGTGCCGCTCGAGGAAGGCGTGAGCGCCGAAGACGCCGAGGAAGCGATGAAATCGGTGGCCAACGAGCTGAATATCTCCAACGTTGGCGAGCTGCCGCTGTCGAAGGATGTCGAGGCGAAGTCGGGGAAACCCTATCGTTTCGTCAAGGTCTTCATGTTCTGCAACTCGTTGACGGCGGCGCAGATGATGGATTACAGCGACGCGTATTCCGCCTACCTGCCGTGTCGCATCACGCTGTTGCAAGACAATCAGAAGAAATTCTGGATCTATTCGCTGAACATGGATTTGATGCTCTATGGGGGTAGCCCGTTGCCGCCGGCTCTGAAGGCCGAGGCGTTGAAGGTGAAAAGCTCGATCCAGGAGATCATGCGGCGCGGCGCCGCTGGCGATTTTTGATCACGGGCGTATCCGCGCGCTGAAGCATCGGGCGATATGGGCCCGATGCTTCATTCCTATGGTAGCATGCTTTCTTCGCTATCCGATTCCGGGTATCCCTCGTGTCTTCGACCTCTCCAAAGCGGTTTTTTCACCACTCCACGACATGTGTAAGGCGCGTACCGGTGTTGCGCGGCATGCTCGACTGGATATTTCACTCGGCTTCGGCAAGCAACCACAACTTTCACGCTAACTTTCATGATGGGACCGAAACACCCCAGGTGATGAAAGATTTGCCTGTGGTTCGGCCGTGGGATGTCCAAGATAAGGCGCTGGAAATGTTCCCGGCGCTTCCAGCATCCCCAGTTCCCCGTGGGGTGATGCCGAGATCAAGCCTACACGGACGTATTCGCGACGTTCCCAGGGGTGAATCACAGGCAATTGACTCCGCGCTTTAACGCTAACCGTATGCATGCTGGTGTTTCCGGGCTACTATTAGCAGGCTGTTGAAAAGTCCTTCCATGGACTTTTTCAACTTCAATGACTTACCGTCATCGAAAATGGCGGTACATCCCTGTACCGCACACAGGCCGTTGAAAAATGCCATTTTTCAACGGCCTGTTAGGCAAGATTATGGCAAGGTTGTTTTATGGCTAATTTCGATTCCCAAGGGGCGCGTTCCCCACGGGCCGCTACCAAGACGGGTAGTGACCGAAACGCCGTGGATTCCATGGATCGGCTCTCCTCGGCTTTTGAAACCAGCGCGCGACGCTGGGAGCTGATCGTCTATCCTTCACTGTTCGCCTTCATTGTGCTGGCGGCCTACGGCTTCTACCTGATCTTCAGCTTGTCGAAGGATGTGCATTACCTCGCGATCAGCGTCGATTCAAATATGACATTGTTGGCGAGCAACATGCAGGCGGTATCGGACAATATGGGTCAGTTATCGGCGAATATCCGCACCATTGCGGTCAGTGTCGAATCGATCAATGATCGCGTCGGCACCTTGGAGCCGATGATGCACAATATTCACTCGATGCAGGAGTCGATGAAATCGATGACGGTTGCGACGCACAATATGAGCCGCGATACCGCCGTGATGAATCAAAGCATCAGCCGGCCGATGTCTTTCTTCAATTCCTTCATGCCCTGGTAGGATTTTGCGACATCCCGCCATGATGGACCCATCCTCCGACGGTAATCTGGTCATCGCGATCTCGTCGCGCGCGTTGTTCGACCTGAGCGAATCGCATCGTATCTTTCAGCAGCGGGGTGTCGAGGCATACAGCGCCTATCAGATCGACAACGAGAACGAGCCGTTGGCGCCCGGTGTCGCCTTTCCGCTGGTCAGCAAGTTGCTGGCGCTGAATGAAGCACTGGATGACCAAGCGTCGATTGAGGTCATCCTGTTGTCGCGCAATTCCGCCGATACCGGTCTGCGCATCTTCAACTCCATCGAACATCATGGCTTGCATATCACCCGTGCCGCCTTCACTGGCGGCAGCATGCCATTCCGTTATATCGATCCACTGGGTGCACACCTGTTTCTGTCGGCCGATCGTGAGGATGTGGAACAAGCACTGAAGGCTGGCGTTGCCGCTGCGGCGATGCTGCCATCCGGCGCGAATCCTGGCGATGCCAATGGCGAAGAGTTGCGCATCGCGTTCGATGGCGACGCGGTATTGTTCTCCGATGAAGCGGAACGCATCTACCAAGCCAGGGGATTGAAGGCTTTCGAACAAAGCGAGCGCGAGGCAGCGCATTCACCGTTGCAGGGTGGGCCTTTTCAGCGCTTCTTCCTTGCTTTGCACCGGATTCAGAAGATTCCCGGGGCCTCGCGGCGCATCCGCACTGCGTTGATCACCGCGCGCGGCGCGCCGGCGCACGAGCGCGTGATCCGTACCCTGCGCGACTGGCAGGTACGCATCGACGAGGCGCTGTTTCTCGGTGGTCGCGACAAGGGGGCTTTTCTGAAGGCCTTTGGCGCGGATATTTTCTTCGATGACCACCAGGGACATTGCGATTCGGCGCGCCAACACGTACCGACCGGTCATGTGCCGGTGCGGGAGAACGAAGGGACAAAACAGGAGTCGAAAAATGCTCGTATCACTGAATGACGCCGGCGTGGCCAGCCGCTTGGAGGCCCTGAATGCGCGGCTCGAACTGCCGTGGACGCTGGAGGATGGGAAGTTGCGCAAGGTATTCGAATTCGATGATTTCGTCAGCGCCTTCGGCTTTATGGCCCAGGTTGCGTTGCTGGCGGAGCGGATGAACCACCATCCCGAATGGCTCAATGTCTATCGG
>Ga0256841_1003932_pt1 | contig 10939 bp, 9 predicted proteins | sample 356308metaG_FD_185971 | JGI IMG/M metagenome (GOLD analysis project Ga0256841, IMG submission 185971) | Hydrothermal vent microbial communities from Mid Atlantic Ridge, Atlantic Ocean - 356-308 | ecosystem: Environmental > Aquatic > Marine > Hydrothermal vents | place: Atlantic Ocean: Mid...
GCCACGCCCTGGGCTTCCAGCAGCCGCAGCATCTCCACCATGGCCGCCGCCGCCAGGGCGATCTCCTGCGCCGCGCTGGCCCCCAGGGCATGAAACAGCCGCGTGTCGGCGCAAAACACGCTGGCGGCGGGGCCGGCATCCAGCAGGGCGGCCATTTGCCCGGCGGAAGGTTCGGGGCCATCCGGGTCGGCGAAAGGCGCGGCATTGAGCAGCAAGGGCGCGCGCGACAGATCGTAACGGCGCGCCGTGTAATGGGCGAGGAGTTGGGATGCGGCATCCGGCCAATGCGGCCCGCCATCCAGTTGCAGCGGGAAAAGCTCCGCCTCCAGCCCCTCCAGAACGGCCATGAAGCCATCCAACGGCAGGCCGAACCCGCCCGCCGTGGGCGCATCCTCCAGCACCAGCACGAGACCATCCGATCCGCCGTCCAGCTCCGCTTGCGCCTGGGCCGCCGCGCGCTCCAGATCCGGATCGTCCAGCCGTTGCATGATGGCCCAGCCATGGCGCTTGCTCATCGGGCCGGGCCGCGCGGGCATGGGCAGGGGCCGGGCCCCGGCCAGCACCGGTGGAATGGCAATGCCGTCTTCGCTGAGCTCGGTCAGCGCCAGCGGATCGCTCCCGCGCAAGGAGGCGCGCGCCTTGGCCAGCCACTCCTCTTCCGTGGCCGGCGGAAGATCGCTGGTCTGTAGCGGCAATATCACGTGGGCGTCCTTCATGGCCGCACATTAGCGCGCCGCTCATGGAGCGGCAAAGGGGCCTTTCGGCCTACGATTCAGGCCAGACGAAGATTTTGCCCAGGAAGGCCTCTTGCCCGCGGCCCATGGCGGCGATGGCGGCAATCATGCGGCCATTGCGGCCCAGCATCCGGTCGGCCAGCGCGACGAGCAGCGGATTGGGGGTCGCAAGGGGGGACAGGGCGCGCAAGGCATGCGCCAGGTCCATTTCGTCGCGCCGCGGCTCGAGGGCGCAGCGGACGATGAAGGCCGCCGCCGGAGAGCGCGAAATGCCCGCCCAGCAATGGATCACCAGGGGGCCGGAACCATCCGCCCGCCAGGCATGGGCGAAATCCACCAGGGCGCGAACGTCATTCTCCGATGCCGGAATGAAGCCCGCCCTGGGCCGGGCCAGATCGTGAAAGGACAATTTCAGCCGCCGCTCTTCGGGGATGTCCAGGGCCGGGTGATCCATGTCCGGCGACAACAGGCCGCACACATGGGCGCCGCGGTGCTCATCCAGCACCTTGTCCAGATCCTCCAGCGGCGTGATGATCAGCATGTCCGGCCTCCCCGGTGGTCATGATGGACTCAAAGGCGGCGCCCTTGTCCTTGAGCAATAGCATATGGGGGTCTTGAAAAAACGCTTGCGCGTCCATCCTCACCCCCTGCCGGCCACCCCGATCATGGGATACCACGAGTGGTTGGCAGGGGATGAGGATGGTCTTCAAGACAGTCAACGGAGATGCCCACATGATGAAAAAACCGCCCCGGGTCGCCCCGGAGCGGCTGGTTTCATGGTCTGGGACGAACCGGCCTTAGAAGCCCATTCCGCCCATTCCGCCCATGCCACCCATGTCCGGCGCGGCCGGAGCGGCGGCTTCCTTCTTGGGCTTCTCGGCGATCATCGCCTCGGTGGTGACCATCAGGCCGGCCACGGAGGAGGAATCCTCAAGAGCGGTGCGCACCACCTTGGTCGGGTCGATGATGCCCATCTTGATCATGTCGCCATATTCGTCCGTCTGGGCATTGTAGCCGAAGTTGGCGGACTTGCTCTCCAGCACCTTGCCGACCACGATGGCGCCTTCCACACCGGCGTTCGTGGCGATCTGGCGGATGGGAGCCTCCAGGGCCCTGGTGATGATGTCGATGCCGGCCTGGATGTCCTCGTTCTCGCCCTTGAGCTTGGCGACGGAGGCCTTGGCGCGCAGCAGCGCCACGCCGCCGCCGGGCACGATGCCTTCCTCGACCGCCGCGCGGGTGGCGTTGAGCGCATCGTCCACGCGGTCCTTGCGCTCCTTGACCTCCACCTCGGTGGCCCCGCCCACCTTGATGACGGCCACGCCGCCGGCCAGCTTGGCCAGCCGCTCCTGCAGCTTCTCGCGGTCGTAATCGGAGGTGGTGTCCTCGATCTGCTTCTTGATCTGCTTGACGCGCGCCTCGATGTCGGCCTTGTCGCCGGCGCCGTCGATGATGGTGGTATTGTCCTTGTCCACCACCACGCGCTTGGCGGTGCCCAGCATGTCAAGAGTGACCGACTCCAGCTTGATGCCCAGGTCCTCGGAGATCACCTGGCCGCCGGTGAGGATGGCGATATCCTCCAGCATGGCCTTGCGCCGGTCGCCGAAGCCGGGGGCCTTGACGGCCACCACCTTCAGGCCGCCGCGCAGGCGGTTGACCACCAGCGTGGCCAGGGCCTCGCCCTCGACATCCTCCGCGACGATCAGCAGCGGGCGCGAGGACTGCACGACGGATTCCAGCAGCGGCAGAATGGCCTGCAGGCCGGAAAGCTTCTTGTCGTAGATCAGCACATAGGGGTCTTCCAGCTCGGCGACCATCTTGTCCGGATTGGTGATGAAGTAGGGCGAAAGATAGCCGCGGTCGAACTGCATGCCCTCGACCACGTCCAGCTCGGTCTCCAGGCCCTTGTTCTCCTCCACGGTGATCACGCCCTCGTTGCCCACCTTCTGCATGGCCTCGGCGATGAGCTCGCCGATCTCGGTCTCGCCATTGGCCGAAATGGTGCCCACCTGGGCCACCTCCTCGGAGGTCTTGACCTTCTTGGAGAGCTTCTCGAGGCTCTCCACCGCCGCGCCCACCGCCTGGGTGATGCCGCGGCGCAGGTCCATGGGGCTCATCCCGGCGGCCACCAGCTTCATGCCCTCGTGGGCGATGGCCTGGGCCAGCACGGTGGCGGTGGTGGTGCCATCACCGGCCACGTCATTGGTGCGCGACGCCACCTCGCGCACCAGCTGCGCGCCCATGTTCTCCAGCTTGTCCTCGAGCTCGATTTCCTTGGCCACGGTGACGCCGTCCTTGGTGGTGCGCGGCGCGCCGAAGGCCTTGTCGATGACCACGTTGCGGCCCTTGGGGCCGAGCGTGACCTTCACCGCGTTGGCCAGGATGTCCACGCCGCGCAGCATGGCGTCGCGGGCCTCGAAGCCGAATTTCACTTCCTTGGCAGACATGTCTTACCTCTTCATATTGATGAATTGCCTGTTGTCGATGCGGAATCGGGGCGCGCCTATTCGAGAACGCCCAGGATGTCCGATTCCTTCATGATGAGCAGCTCCTCGCCATCCAGCGTCACTTCGGAGCCGGACCATTTGCCGAACAGCACCTTGTCGCCCACCTTCACATCCAGCGGCACGAGCTTGCCGTTCTCATCCCGCGCGCCGGGGCCGGCGGCCAGGATTTCGCCCTGCTGGGGCTTTTCCTTGGCGGTGTCGGGGATGATGATGCCGCCCGCCGTCTTGTTCTCCTCCTCGATGCGGCGCACGAGAACGCGATCATGCAAGGGACGAAATGTCATGCCTTTATCTCCTCAAACTGTGGTCAACCCTCCACGCGGGCGCGCGGATTGCCATGCGATGGAACAGGCCGGACACCCGGCCACGCATTGTTAGCACTCTCCGAAGGCGAGTGCCAACGGCTGGGCAGGAAATAGGCATAGCCGCGCCCCCGGTCAAGAGCGCGTGGGCAAAAATTTTTGCTTTTCGTTAATCCTGGCGGTGCCGGGCATCGGCCACGCCAGCATGCCGGGTCATTTCACCACGCTGAACGGCAGCGAAAAGCTGGAGGCCTGGCCCTTGATCAGGTCATGCACCGGCACCACCAGGGAATATTGCCCCGCGGGCGCGCCGGTGAGGGTAATGCTCAAGGTGATGTAGAATTCATGGAACCTGCGCCGCGACGTGAGGCGGAACTTGCCGAAATCGCTCTTTTTGAGCACCGTGCCGCCATTCTTGTTCCTGACCACCAGATCCGTGGAAATATGGCTGCTGAAAATGCCTTTCTTCACCTCCCTGATGCCGAAACCTTTGGGTTCGATATAGAGCTGAATGGTGTCTCCCGCCTTGTAGGCGTTGGACTTGCGCGGGTTGAAGATGCCATAGCCGGCGGCCTTCTTGTCCGTGAACGTCGCATAGACGACGGTGAAGGGCATCTTGTCCCAGAGGATGTCGAAGGCCTCCCGCGCCGTTTTCATGGCCGTGGCCGGTTTGCCTTGCGCCAGCAGTTGCTCGCCTTGCGCCATCTTGTCCGCCGCCGGGCCGGCCTGGGCGGAAGCGGCGGTGATGAGGGAAAGAAGGGCCGCCGCCAGCGGGGCGCGCCAAATGGTCGTGTGCATGAGGTTGCCTCCACGATGGATGAGCCCCCGCTCACCTGGGAATATGGACCCTTTTCATCCGCATGGAAAGCCTTCGCCTTGAAATTCCCGCACCCACGGCGTAAGGTGGCCGCGATTGGATGCGTCAGGTTGTATCCTGATGACATCACCAAGCGAAGCGGGAAATTTCGGCAATGCTGCGGGACTTGCAATCTTGTGGGAGGATCGGGGCATGAAGGCTCTGGTGCGCGCGGCCGCATTCATCTATCTGCCCATGCTTCTCGCCGCCGTGGCGGCGGGGATCGCCATCTGGGCCTTTTACGGCGGCCTGGATCCTTTGCCCGCCTTGCTCGTCGCCCTTGTCGTGCTGGCCGCCGCGCTCGTCCTCCATCTTGCCGCCTTGCCCGCCTCCGCGGTTTCCGCATCGCGGTCCGGGTCACGGGAACCGCGCCATGTCGCGCGCGGCCTCACCGAAGAGCTGCGCCATCTGGCGCGCCGCGTCGGGAAACTGGAAGGCGCCGCAAAAGGCAAGGCCGGGGCCGCTCCGGCGGCTTGCGCCCCGGCCGCGCCGCGAGAACCGGCCGCCGTTGCCGCCTCCGCGGCAGGTCCCACCGCCGCCTCTTCCGCCAGGCCGGCGGGGAAACAGCGGCCGGCGCGCGCCGTTCACGGCGGACAGCAACGGCGAACCACCGCCCGGGAGGCCATGCGCGGCTTTCGCCTCTACATGGAGCCGGTCGTGGACCTGACGGCCAATCGCACCGCCTTCTACCGCGCCACCAGCGCTCTTGCGGCGCCGGATGGCCGCATCTTCCTTGGCGAGCAGGCCGCCGCCCGCGCCACTCGCCTTGGCTTTGCCGCCCGCCATGACATGGCCACGCTGCGCCATGCCGCCGGCTTTCTGCGCCGCCTGAAGGCCCGCGGGCGCGATACGCGCGTCATTTGCCCGCTGTCGCGCGCCTCGCTGGCCTCGCCCCGCTTTCGCGACGATCTGCGCGCCTTCATGAACGCCAACGGCGATATTGCCGCCGGCTTCGTCATGGACGTATCCCGGCAGACCCTTTCGATGGCCGGGGAGGAGGGCGCGCTGGGCCTGGCCTGGCTGGCCCAGAACGGCGTGCGCCTGTGCCTCAGCCAGGGGCAGCCGGAGTTCATCGATGCGCCCGCCTTGCGCCAGTTGGGCTTTGCCTGGCTGGACATGGACAGGCGCATCTTGCTGAAAAGCCTCCAGGCCGATGGCGGCGCCGCCCTCGGGCGGGCCACCGCCTCCGGCCTTGAGGTCATCGCCAGCGGCATGGATACTCCGCAGGCCGAGAGGCATCTGCGTCCCTTGGTGCAATTGGCCCGCGGGCGGCTCTATTCACCGCCGCGGCGGGTGCGCATGCCCGCCGATGAGGCCGGGCGCATGCCGCGCGATGCCGCCTGAGCCCTGCCGCCTTGACAGCCACCCCGGCGCGGGGGCATGGATGCGCATCCTTTTCGCATCAAGCAGGGCCTTATCATCCATGAGCCGCGCACATCAGCCGCAAGGCAAAGTTCCCGCCATCCTGCGTGATGTCTCCTCCCTCTCGGCGCGCTATCCGGTGTGGTTTTGCGACATCTGGGGCGTGGTGCACAATGGCGTCAGGGCCGATCAGGCCGCCTGCGCCGCCCTCATCCGGCATCGCGAAAAAGGCGGCATCGTCATTTTCATCACCAATTCGCCGCGCCCCACTTCCGCCCTGGTCACCCAGCTCGACGGCCTGAAGGTGCCGCGCCAAAGCTGGGATGCCATCGTCACCTCCGGCGACGTGACCCGCGAGGTGATCCGCGCCAGGGCCGGCGCCAGGGTCTTTCACCTGGGCCCGGAAAAGGACGCCCACCTGCGCGAAGGCCTTCCCGTCACCTTCACCGGCGAGGAGGATGCCGAACTCATCCTGTGCTCCGGCCCCTATGACGATCTGACCGAATCGCCGGAGGACTACCGCGGCATGCTCAAGGCCCTGGCGGCGCGCAATCTCGATCTGGTCTGCGCCAATCCGGACCTGAAGGTGCAGCATGGCGATCGCATCATCCCCTGCGCCGGCGCCCTGGCGGCCATCTACGAGCAGGAGGGCGGCCGCGTCATCATGGCCGGCAAGCCCCATCCGCCCATATATGAAGCCTGCCTGCGCAAGGCCCGCGACGCCGCCGGGCGCGATGTGGACAAGAGCGAAATCATGGCCATTGGCGATGGCCTGGCCACCGACATCCTGGGGGCGCGCGATTTCGGCATCGCCGCGCTCTATATCGCCACCGGCATCCACCACGAGGAGCTTCTGAAGGGCGGCGTGGCCGCCATCATGGAGCTGATCGAAAGGACCGCGCCGGGGGTGAACCTGGCCGGCATCATGGAGCGCCTGGTGTGGAAGGAAAACGGAGAAGGCAAATGAGTGATGTTGCCCAGGTCTTCATCGAGGACATGCGCGAAGGCATGACGGCGCAATTGCAGCGCACCTTCACGCGGGAAGATGTCGAGGCCTTCGCCCGCCTGAGCGGCGATGTCAACCCGGCCCATGTCGATGCCGCCTATGCCGCCGCCAGCATCTTCGGCAAGCCGGTGGTCCACGGCATGCTCACCGCCTCGCTCATCTCCGCCCTGCTGGGCACCCGCCTGCCGGGCAGGGGCGCCATCTATCTTTCCCAGTCCCTGCAATTTCGCGCCCCGGTGTTCATCGGCGATACGGTGCAGGCCGAGGTGGAAATCACCGGGATAGATACCCGCCGCAAGCGCGTCACCTTCGCCTGCCGCTGCATGGTGGACGGCAAGCAGGTGCTGCGCGGCGAGGCCATCGTCCTGGCGCCCGGCCGCGCCTGAGGGAGGAGCTGCATACATGGCCAGACACTTCACCATCAACGGGGATGTCCCGCCCGAATGCACCGGCGCGGTGGTGGCCATAGGCAATTTCGACGGCCTGCACCGCGGCCACCAGCAGCTGCTCGCCGCCGCCCGCGCCAGGGCCAGGGATCTGGGGGCCCCCTGGGGCATGATGACCCTGGAGCCGCACCCGCGCGATCTGTTCCGCCCCGATGAGCCGGTCTTTCGCCTCACGCCCTTGCCCATGAAGGCGCGCCTGCTCAAGGCCCTTGGCGGCGGCTTCGTCTCCGTCCTGCCCTTTTCCAGGCAAATGGCGGCCATGGAGGCGCGGGATTTCGTCCGCCGCTATCTGGTGGAGCGCATGCGCGTCGCCCACGTGGTCACCGGCTATGACTTTCACTTCGGCCATGGCCGCAAGGGCGATCCCGGTCTGATGAAGACGCTGGGGGCAAAACACGGCTTTGGCGTCACCATCGTCGAGCAGGTGGCCGATGACGACAACGCCGCCCCCTTCGCCTCCTCCTCCATCCGCGCCCATCTGCGCCATGGCCATCTGCGCGCCGCCGCCAACGAGCTGGGCTATTGGTGGATGGTGCAAGGCCAGGTGGTGAAGGGCGACAGGCGCGGCCGCGCCATCGGCTTTCCCACCGCCAACATCCGCTTGCCCGCCGGCTGCGAGCCGCGCGAGGGGATCTATGCCATGCGGGTGCGCCCGGCCAGTCCGCAAGCCGCGAGAGGCCTGCCCGCCCCGGCCCACCCCTCCGGCTGGCATGGCGCGGGTTATGTGGGCCTGCGCCCCACCTTCGATACCCACGAGCGTTTCCTGGAAGTCTACCTGCCCGGTTTCGAGGGCGATCTCTACGGCCGCGAACTGCTGGTGGATTTCGTCGATTTCATCCGCCCCGACGAGAAGTTCTGCTCCGTGGACGCGCTGGTGGCGCGCATGAAGGACGACGTGGCCAGGATCGAAAGCCGTCTGCATGCCCTGCGTGACGGCGATCCCATGCGGCGCTTTCCTCTCGGCGCGGCCCAATGGGAAGGACGGCTCTGATCCTTGCATCCGCGAGCAGGCTTGACGCCCATCGGCGGGCGTGCCATCTGGCAGGCATGACAGAACAGGCACATATCCGCAACTTTTCCATCATCGCCCACATCGACCACGGCAAGTCCACCCTCGCCGACCGGCTGATCCAGATCTGCGGCGGGCTCACCGAGCGCGAAATGTCCGAGCAGGTGCTCGACAACATGGATCTGGAGCGCGAAAGGGGCATCACCATCAAGGCCCAGACGGTGCGCCTGTCCTACAAGGCCGAGGATGGCCGGACCTTCCAGCTCAACCTCATCGACACCCCCGGCCATGTGGATTTCGGCTACGAGGTCTCCCGCTCCCTGGCCGCCGTGGAAGGCTCGCTGCTGGTGGTGGATGCCTCGCAGGGGGTGGAGGCCCAGACCCTGGCCAATGTCTATCAGGCCATCGACAACGATCACGAGATCATCACCGTCCTCAACAAGGTGGATCTGCCGGCCGCCGAGCCGGAGCGCATCCGCCAGCAGGTGGAGGATGTCATCGGCCTGGACGCCACCGATGCCCTTGAGGTCTCCGCCAAGACCGGCCAGGGCATCAAGGAGGTTCTGGAGGCCATCGTCACCCGCCTGCCTGCCCCGCGAGGTGATGCCGAGGCGCCTTTGAAGGCCCTTCTGGTGGATTCGTGGTACGATCCCTATCTCGGCGTGGTGGTGCTGGTGCGCGTCTTCGACGGCTCCCTGAAGAAGGGCCAGAGGATCAAGCTCATGTCCACCGGCGCCGCCTATCAGGTGGACCGGGTCGGTGTCTTCACCCCCAGGCAGGAGATGGTCAAGGCCTTGGGGCCGGGCGAGATCGGCTTTTTCACCGCCGCCATCAAGGAGGTGGCCGATACCCGCGTGGGCGACACGGTAACCGATGAGAAAAATCCCGTCGCCTCCCCCCTGCCGGGCTTCAAGCCGGCCCAGCCGGTGGTCTTCGCCGGGTTCTTCCCCGTCGATTCGGCCCTTTTCGAGGATCTGCGCGAGGCCATGGCCAAGCTCAGGCTCAACGACGCCAGCTTCGAGTTCGAGATGGAAACCTCCGCCGCCCTGGGCTTCGGCTTCCGCTGCGGCTTTCTCGGCCTTCTGCATCTGGAGATCATCCGCGAGCGCATCGAGCGCGAGTTCAACATCGATGTCATCACCACCGCCCCCTCGGTCATCTACAGGGTGTTCCGCACCGATGGCGAGGTGCTCGAATTGCACAATCCCGCCGACATGCCCGACCCGGTGCACATCGATCACATCGAGGAGCCCTGGATCGAGGCCACCATCCTGGTGCCCGACGAATATCTCGGCGCGGTGCTCAAACTGTGCGAGGACCGGCGCGGCCGGCAAAAGGATCTGACCTATGCCGGAACCCGCGCCATGGTGGTCTATGAGCTGCCGCTCAACGAGGTGGTCTTCGACTTTTACGACCGGCTGAAATCGGTCACCCGCGGCTATGCCAGCTTCGATTACCACATGGTGGGCTACGAGACCGGCGATCTGGTCAAGATGCAGATCCTGGTCAATGGCGAGCCGGTGGATGCGCTCTCCGTCATCGTCCACCGCGAGCGCGCCCGGAACCGTGGCCGGGCCATGTGCGAAAGGCTCAAGGAGCTGATCCCCCGCCATTTGTTCAAGATCCCCGTGCAGGCGGCCATCGGCGGCAAGATCATCGCCCGCGAAACCATCTCGGCCATGCGCAAGGACGTCACCGCCAAGTGCTACGGCGGCGACATCACCCGCAAGCGCAAATTGCTGGAAAAGCAAAAGGCCGGCAAGAAGAAGATGCGCCAGTTCGGCAAGGTCAACATCCCCCAGGATGCCTTCATCAAGGCGCTGAAGATGGACGACGACTGAAGACGGCCAAGTAAGTCCACCGGCCGGGGACCGGCCGTTCCACAGGTTTGGGAGTATTGCACATGAGCACCTTCGACTGGGCCGACCCGCTGGGGCTGCAAGACGGGCTTTCCGAAGACGAGATCATGATCCGCGATGCGCTGGCCGCTTTCGCCGCCGGGCAACTCGCGCCGCGCGTCGTGGAGGGCTTTCGCGCCGAATCCTTCGATCCGGCCATCATGCGCGAAATGGGCGAAATGGGCCTGCTCGGCATCATGACCAGCCCCCAATACGGCGGCTCCGGCATGAGCCATGTGGCCTATGGCCTGGCGGCGCGCGAGGTGGAGCGCATCGATTCCGGTTTCCGCTCCGCCATGAGCGTGCAGAACTCCCTGGTCATGTATCCCATAGAGGCCTATGGCTCCGATGAGCAGAAGGCCAAATACCTGCCGAAACTGGCCAGCGGCGAGCTGATCGGCTGTTTCGGCCTCACCGAGCCCGATGCCGGTTCCGATCCGGCCGGCATGAAGACGCGCGCCCGGCGCACCGCGCAAGGCTATGTGCTCAACGGCTCCAAGATGTGGATCACCAATTCGCCCATCGCCGGCATCGCCATCGTCTGGGCCAGGCTGGAGGACGAGGACGGAGCCATCGGCGGCTTCATCGTCGAGGCCGGAGCCAGGGGCTATTCGGCCCCGAAAATCACCAACAAGCTGGCCTTGCGCGCCTCCGTCACCGGCGAGATCGTGCTCGATGAGGTGCATGTGCCAGCCGCCGCCCTGCTGCCCGGCGTGCGCGGCCTGAAAGGCCCCTTCGGCTGCCTCAACAAGGCCCGTTATGGCATCGCCTGGGGCGTCATGGGCGCGGCCGAGGCCTGCTGGCACACCGCCCGCGATT
>Ga0256841_1003933_pt1 | contig 10937 bp, 14 predicted proteins | sample 356308metaG_FD_185971 | JGI IMG/M metagenome (GOLD analysis project Ga0256841, IMG submission 185971) | Hydrothermal vent microbial communities from Mid Atlantic Ridge, Atlantic Ocean - 356-308 | ecosystem: Environmental > Aquatic > Marine > Hydrothermal vents | place: Atlantic Ocean: Mid...
CTGTCTTATTATCCACAAGATACTTTCCATAATATCAACTGGTTCAAATCCTGCAACAACAACTGGTGTATTATAAAGGTCTACAATTTCCTGATAGATTTTTGCTCCTGTTATAACAGATACATGGGCAGGTCCTATAAAAGCGTCTATTTTAGCCTCTCCACTGTCCATTATAGCCTTAATAGGTGGTGGGACTAATACGTGGTTTATATGAAAGTAAACGTTTTTCAGTCCAAGCTGTAATACTTTTTCTATCAGTGCTGCTGTCATTGGTGTTGTTGTCTCAAAGCCAATGGCAAAGTATATAACGTTTTTGTCTGGGTTTTCCTGTGCTATTTTCAGGATGTCAAAAGGTGCATAAACCATTTTTATGTTTTTCCCTTTTGCCCTTTCTTTCTGGAGGGAGCTTTTTGAACCGGGAACTCTAATCATATCTCCAAGTGTTGCAATAATGTTATTTTCGTCCTGTGCTAATGCTATGGCGTGGTCTATTCTCTCTTTTGGCATTATACATACAGGACAGCCGGGACCGTGAATAAAATCTATCTCTTGTGGAAGTATCTGTTTTAGTCCGTATTTCATTATTGTGTGGGTATGTCCTCCGCAAACTTCCATTATGTTAAATGGGCTTTTTAGCTCTTTTTCTATCTGTTTAGCAAGGGCTTTTATTCTTTTACTGTCTCTAAAGTCTTTTATGTAGTCTATGTTAGCCATTGTTTTACTCCTGTTTTTCAGGTTTTATTTTTTCACTAACAAAAGTTAAAAATTCCCTAAATCCTTCTACTATCTCTTTTGAGAATTGTGATTCAACAATATTCTCTTGATTCCCATTATGAAAGTGGTAAGGAAAAGTTTTTAATTTTCTTGCTTTCTTATCAGGAAAATTATCATATCTATATATGCAATTGTCTAAACATTCCCAATGGAATGAAAATTTATTTTTTAATTTTTGAGAAATAACTACCTCAATAAAACTTCCATCTATAAGGATAATCCTGAGTTTATAGTTTTTTATATATGCATGCTTTACTATTTCTTTAAACTCTATTTCAGCTATACTTTTTAGATTTTCTAATTTATTCATCTTCTATTAGTTTTAAAACTTTTAAAATTTTATCTCTTTCTGCTTCAAGATTATCTAACAAAAAGAAATCATCTAATGCTTCTTCCTCTGTTATTTTCCCTTCTTCAGCAAGTTTGTTCATCTCATAAATATTCTTAACTTTCCATTTTTTTCTAAGTTTAAAAATTTCACTCTCTATTTCTATTAGTTTGTCATTGAGATAAGTTTTTAAGGATTCTTTTATAAGCTTTTCTTCTGGTATTGACAGTTCGTCAGCCAATGCCTTTATATCTAACATTTTTACCTCACATTGTAAAAAATGATTTATCTTTAAACCTATATCTCTTCTCCTTCCTCTTCAAGCTTCTGGATTATCTCTTCATATGTTTTTAGACTTTCTAGTGCATCTTCTTTTCTCATTTTTGTCATTGCGTATCCTACATGGATAAGAACGTAATCTCCCACTTCTACCGGCTCAGGCATAAGGTCAAGGGAAACCTTCCTTTTTACTCCCATTGTATCAACCACTGCATAATTATCTGATAGTATTTCAACTATTTTTGATGGTATTGATAGACACATTTTGTTTTCCTCCGTGTATGCTTTTGAAGAGTATAATTCTGTTATTTCCTGTATCTGCTATAAATATATTGTTTTTACTGTCTACATGTACTGCATACGGCCAACAAAGAGTATCTTTTTTTACTCCTTCCCATCGGTTTTCTCCGCATTCTTCAAAAGAGTGTTGACCTAATACATCTATAGGTTCTTTTATATTATCTTCAAAAAGTAACACTCTATTATTTGATGTATCAGCAACTGCTACAATATCTGAGTTTGAAGATACACCATAAGGTAGATTTAGTTTGCATTTTCCACAACCTTCTTTATCTGCGAAGCTTAAATCGAAATTTTTAGCATTTTTCAGATTCTCTTTAAACATATATACTTTGCTAACTCCTGTTCCTGCATCTGCTACAAAGTAATTGTTTTTGCTGACAGAGATTGAATGAGGCCACATAAAACCTGTATATATTTCATCAGGTTTATCAAGATTATCTGGAATGGTTTTCCATTCTAATATTCTTCTGTTTCCTGTATCACATACAAAAAATTTTCCATTTTTTTCTAATACTCCAAAACACCAGAAGAATAGATTTTTTTCTGTACTCCTTAGGTCTGGTTGACCTATAATGTGGTCTGGTTTTTTGAAGTTTTCATCAGGTAGACTTTCCCACATTAATATTCTGTGATTCCACGCATCTGCTACAAAAAGTTTTTTATCATCTGTTATGAATATTCCTGTAGGCATGAACATGCCTTTTTCTATATTTCCTCCAGCGTTTACACTATCAGAGAAAAAATCAGGTTGTCCAAGGACAATATCTGCTGGCTGTTGTGGTTTTGGTATACTAAACCATATTAGTACTCTGTGGTTTCCTGTATCAGCAACTACAGTTATATTATCTTTAACAAAGATTCCTCGTGGTCCGTATAAAGTTGTAGGTGAAGCAGAAGCATCTGGAAGTTTGAATGTGTTTTCTATATTTTCTCCTATTATTACTTCTGAGTCATACTTTATAGGATTTTTAACCATACGAATTCCTCTTTTATTTTTGTTGGAATAGGTTCTAACTGTATGTGATTTACTGTGAGGCATTCGCCAGATTCTATGCAATATTCAAATCCGTGCCATGGACATATTATTTTTCCATCAGAAGTTATTTTCTGTGTTGATAGTTCTAAGCCTTGATGGGCACATTGGTTTTTGTATGCATAGATTTTTCCTTTCCAGAGAGTTATGATTGCATTTATATTTTCATTCTTAAAAGTTATAACTTTTCCTTCTTCTAATAAGCTAAGAGGAATTGCTTTTATAAATGAGCTGGTTTTTAGGTCTATAAAAGCTTCAACAGGTATGTTTTTGTCAAGTTGTATGTTCTCTATTTCTGGAACATATGCCTTTACTGCTTCAAGTATTGTTTGTTGAAGTGTGAAACTAACCTGACTGCATCCTTCACATGCTCCTTTTAGCCTTACTATTACTGTTTTGTCTTTTACATCTACTAACTCTACATCACCTCCATGAGAATGTACATAGGGTTTTATGTGCTCAATTGCTTTTGCTACTTTTGTTTTTTTGTCTTCTCTTATTATGTTGTATTTTAGGAAAAGAGCAAATATTTCTGGTTCTTGAAGAGACTGTATTAATATATTCTTTGCATTTGGGTCGTTTTTTAGCATTTTTACTAGTTTTACAAGTGCGACCTTGTGAAATTCATGAAGATTATCTATTAATTGTTTTACCATTTCTCGCTGTTCTTCTGGAAATTCTTTTATTTTTTCCAGTAGTTCATCTATTTTTGCTGCTGTTTTTTCAAAATCTATAGTTTCTTCACTCATTACCTTTGACCTCAACAAGATGTATTTCTTCTAAAATTTCATCTATTGCTTGTTTTTCTTCTTTCATGCCGTATTTAGAAAAGAGCATTTTTGCTTCTAGCAGACAGTTTTTTGCATCATCTAATTTTCCTAAATGTGCCAAAGCGTTTCCTAAGTTCGCTAGTGTTCTGGCATATCCTATTTCATCATTTTGCTGTTTTCTATAATTAAGTATTTCTTTATATATGTTTACTGCTTCTAAAAGATTTTTTATAGGGTTTGCTGTTGGCAAATATTGAAGACCGTTTGCATAGTTTAGTGAAGTACTAGCCCATTCATCTGGATATTTATCTTTAGTAAATATTTTAAGGGCATTTTTCAAGCATTGAATTCCATATGCAAGTCTCATATGGTCTTCTAAATCAGTAGCCTGTATAGATAAATATGCTAAGCCCATATTATTATTAATAAGAGCATACATATATGGATATTTATCTTTTTTATAGACTTCTAAAGCTTCTGTATAATGTTTTATTGCATTTTGTATATTTCCAAGAGATGAGTATGCATTTCCAAGATTAAAAGAAGCTTCAGCTTTCAACACTTTTGCATTGCTGTTTTTTAGACTGTTATAAATCTGTTCTAATAAAGCTATTGTTGAGAAATTTACTCCTTTTTGTTGGATTATTAGTTTTACTTTCTTTAGTAGGATTTGTGCTTGGAATATTGGTGATGTATTTTTTATCAGTTTTAAAGCGTTGTCTAATTCTTGAACTGCAGAATAAGTATCATTTTCTTTTATAAGATAATCGGCTTTTATAAAGTGCTGAAGAGCCTTTAAGTCATATCTATCTGTATCAAATTCTAGTATCTCACCGAAAAACATCTTTAGCAGGTTGTCTAACTGGGTATCTGGATTTTTTATATAGATATTTTTAAGTATTGAAGAAATATATTGTTTAACAGGTTCTTCTTGTATGTTATCAAGACTTTTTAAGGCCTTGTCTATTTCTGATTCATTCAGGTATTTTACAAATTTCCATTCCTCTGGTAAGTCTTTAAATTCTAAGTTAATAAGTTTTTTTATATGTTTTTGCCAGTTTTGCACATATGGAACGATTAAAAAACTAAGTGGATATGGAAATATCCCTACTGGTTGTGGAAATATGTCAGACCATTTCATTAACAACATCCTCCTAATCCATCATTTGGGAATGGTATATCTCTGTTTGCACACCTTTTTATATAGTTTGCAGCTATCTGGGCTTTTTCTTTTGTGAAGTACTTGTTAAGTCTTCTTCTTACTACCTGGTCTTTGAATAAGACTTCTATATAGACTACCCATTGTCCATCTTCTTTTTCTACGAAAGTTTCTACTAAAAGAGCTTTTTCTTTAAACATAGCTTGTCCTCCTTATACAAGAGAAACTACTAAACCTCCTTCCTCCTCACTCCATATAGCTTTTTTCTTTCCATACTTTATTCCAGGAGGTAGCATTTCCCATATAAGTAAAGCTCTATCTCCTTTTGAGTTTATTTTTTTTAAAAGTAAACCACCTTGTTTATCATTTGATAATGGAATTATGGTAAATTGCATTCCCTTTGGAATAACAATAGCAGTCATACTAGTTGAGAAATATTTTTCTGCAATATCATTAGGTATTATCATATAACCATCTTCTTTTAGCTCTATTTCAAATGTACCCATAGTTTCTATCCCATAATGATTTATTATGTAATTTGCAAGATTTTTCATAGATTCTTCTACTTCTTTTGAAAGTTCCTCTCCTATCTCAAAGTTCTTTCCTTCTATAAGGAAGACTTCTATATCTTTAGGTATTTCATTTTCTAATATGTGATTTGCAAGAGCTATAGCATGAAACCACTTTATTGAGTGTAAATTTGCTTCTTCATTTGAAGGAAGTTCTTTTATTTCATCAGCAGGGACTTTATAAATTGTTCCTGGTTTTTCTCCAGAAAAGCATGCATCTATAAAAATAACTTTTTTAGAATCTTTTATATGGAATATAACGTCTATACCTGATGTGCCACCATCTACTAAATTTATGTTTGGAGGTACACCAAGTTCCCATAAATATCTAATTAAACGGGGACCAACGCCATCGTCCCCTCTAACTGGATTTCCACAGCCTACTATGGAAATTTTTTTCATTTAAATGCTCCAAGTTTATATTTAGCTAACTGTTTTCCTTTCTTTTTATCGTATACGTGAACAGTACATACAAGACATGAATCAAAACTTCTTGCTACGTGAGCTACTTCTATTGGGTCATCTGGATTTTGGATAGGTGCTCCTACGATGGCTTTTTCTATAGGTCCCATTTGATTTTTAGAATCTTTAGGTCCTATATTCCATGCAGTAGGTGTTATAATCTGATAGTTTTTAATCTTTCCATTTTCTATAACTATCCAGTCTTGGAGAGCTCCTCTTGCTGCTTCCGTACCACCGTATCCTTTTCCTTCTGGAAGTTCTTGTGGTTTGTTGTAAAATCTATCATCTTCAAAGTCTATTTTTGCGAGCCAATCTTTTACCCATTTAAAGTATTTTGGAGCTTCATGCATTCTTGCAAGTACTCTTACCATAACGCTAGGACCTATAGTATCAACTATATTTTTAATTAATGGGTCATAATCAGCAAACTTACTTACTTGTTTAACCTCTTCATATCCACATACAACCTGTCTTGCTAAAGGTCCTGCTTCTAATGGTACAGGTTTTCCATTTATCAGATATCTTGGAGCTTTTGCCCATGAATATTTTCCTTCTCTTTTAGCTACTTCTGGGTCTAATGGAATTGTTTCTCCATCCCACGGATGAAGCAGTGAGTTTCCTTCATAATAAGAGTGTGTTACGTCTTCCCTAATATTTAATTGGTCAAATTCATGGTATGTGTTGTTATATACAACTCCAGAAGGAGATATTAAAGCACTGTTTCTGTCTTCTATTGTTGAGACAGGATAACCTTCAGGATGAATATACGTTCCACATGCTATGTAGTTTCCTACGCCAGCACCATATTTATCTAAACCATTCTCTAAACAAAATCTTATAAATAGTCCGCAATCAGAATTCCTATGACTTTCACTTTCCTCTAACCAGTTTAGAACATCGTCCCATGTTTTATTCTCCAGCCATCTTTCTACAGAACATCCAAGCCATACTTTTTCAAGCCACTCTGTTCTATATCTTTCAAGAAGAGCATAAGCTCTTGTTATATGGTCTAATTGGGGAGCACACATTACTCCACCAGGAACCATAAAGCTAGAATGTGGCCATTGACCTCCAAACATTGCATAAATTTTTACTGGTAATGCTGAGGTTTCAAGACCAATCTTATAACTTGTACCAACAAATGGAGCCCATCTTTTTACTACTTCATCGTATAAACTGCTTTTTGCATAATTTTTATTTACAAAGTCTATTGCAAATATTGCGTAATACCATCTTGGGATAGATTGAAGTGTTTCTGTAGCCTGTGCTATATTCCTAATCCACCATCCATTAGCTGGTATTTGAGTTTTCCATGATGTATCAACTGCTTGAGCAGCTTTGTACAGGTGAGAACCACCGCATATACCACATACTCTTGGAGTGACTATTAATCCTGCAAGAGGGTCTTTTCCTCTTAAAATTATCTCAAATCCTCTAAACATAACTGCTTCAACGTTTACATCTACAACATGTCCATCTTCTACAAAAACATCTGCACGGACATCACCTTCTAATCTTGCTAAAGGGTCTATAACAATATGTTGAGCCATTTTTTTTACCTCCATTTAGTTTATAAGTTCTAAACTACAAACATATCTTCAGTAGCCCATTTAGGAGCTACAACTCTTGCTGCAGCTGCAGCAATCATATAGCTTAGTTTGTCTACACCTTCAACAGCTTCTTTTGGTATAACTCCTGCTACTTTTTGGGTTTTAAAAATTGTTCCTGGTGCAAGGTCAAACCATGGAAATTCAAATTCTGTACAACCTATACATGGGTGTCCTGACCTTTGTTTGGAGCTTACGCCGTTCCATAGTATTCTATTGCAAGGCGAATGGGTTAAAGGTCCTCTGCATCCAAGTTCATAAAAGAGACAACCTTTCCTTGTTCCTTGTCCAAATTCTTCTGTTGGTATTTTCCATTCATGCATCTGTACTCTTGTACATCCTGTTTGGGAGAATGTTTTAAAGAATGTTAAAGGTCTATTAAATTCATCAAGTTGAATTTCATTTCCTCTTCCAACAGCCAGAGCTACTAATATCTGAGTTATCCAGTCATAATGAGCAGGACATCCGGGAATATTTATTACAGGAAGACCACCTTTTGATACAAAGTTTTCTCCTAAAAAACCTCCTTTTTTAGATTTGTGAAATTGAAGTCCTGTAGATTCAGTTGGATTTGGAGGAACTGCTGGTATGTTTCCCTGACATGCACAGTTTCCAACTGCTACAACAAAGTTTGCAGCATGGGCAAGGTCATATACCCATTCTTTCATAGGTCTTCCAGCAAACATGTTGTATCTTCCTGTTCCATTTGGACCTTGAACTACTGTTCCTTCAAAAACAAAAATGTCAAGGTTTATCTTCCCATCTATCACATCCTCTAAGATGGCTTTTACTTGGTCTCCCATCTCTAACCCAGCTGAAGGATGCCACAGAATTTCTATCCCAAAGTCTGTTACTAAATCACAGACAGATGGGTATTCTGCATTTAAAAAGGACATAGTGTTTCCATTACATGCTCCTCCATGTAGCCACAACACTGTAGCCATCATAATCCTCCTAATAAATGAAAATTTATTCATTAATGAATTTAAATTGTAATATATTTAATGTCAATATATATAAAAAAATACTTATTAGTATTTTTATAAAAATATGATTGCAATATAAAATCATAAAACTTAATATTAAAATTAATAAAACTGAAAAAATGTTCATTTAGGAGGTTTTTGATATGTCTACACAAATCACTACAGCAAGCTTAGAGGGAATAATGGAAGATAAAACAGGACAGCAGTTGATACAGCTTTTGGATAAACTTGAGCTTATAAACTTTTTCTTAGATGCTTTAGATGAATTTATAAAAAGGAGCCCTTGGATTATGGAATCTTTAAATCAAGAGATAATAAAACTAAGAGAACAGACTTCAAGTAGTGAGACTTTAAAAGAGAATATTGTTTTGATAGGTGAATTGTTAAGGGTTTTAACAAGTGAAAACTTTAAAAAAACTTTACTTGGTATTATTGATGCTTATGAAAAAGTTATGGAACAGGATGAAAGAAAAGGTCTTGTAGGTATACTTAGAGGAACTTCTGACCCTGATGTTCAAAGAGCTTTAGCGTTTATTATTCTTGCACTTAAAAAGTGGGGAGAAGCTATGAAATAGTGTTGACTTAATGTATAGGTTATATACGCTTATTATTAGTCTAAACATAAAAAGGAGAGAGCTTTGCATATACCTGATGGATACTTATCACCGCAAACTTATATAGCTGGATATGTTATAGGAGTACCGTTATTTTTTTATGGTATAAAAAAACTAAAATCAGTTTTAGATGAACAGACACTACCTTTTATAGCTACTCTTACAGCTTTATCTTTTCTTGTTATGATGATAAATATTCCAATTCCAGGTGGCACAAGTGGACATGCGATTGGTGCTGCTGTTTTGTCTATACTGTTTAATCCATGGGTTGCTTTTGTGTGTATAAGTTTGGTTTTACTTATACAGGCATTGATTTTTGGAGATGGTGGGATTACTACATGGGCTATAACGTCGTTAGGACTTGGTTTTATATCTTCCTTTAGCAGTTATTACATTTACAAACTTCTGAAAAATACAAATAAGAACTTTGCTCTTTTTATATCAGGCTGGGTTTCTATAGTGCTGGCTTCTATTTTCATAGCTGTTGTTCTTGGAATACAACCTATTATTGCTCATGATGATAAAGGAAATCCTCTATTTTTTCCTTTTGACTTAAAAATAACTGTTCCTGCTATTGTAGGAGCACATATTTTGTATTTTGGTATTATTGAAGGGATTTACACTCTCTTGATTGTTAAGTTTGTAGAGAAAGTAAAAAGTCAGGTGGGCATAGATGTTTTTAACAAACAAGTATAGGAATCTTTTGCTTCTTTTATTTGTTTTTATAATTTTAGTTCCTGTTGGTCTGATTTCTAACTATCCTGCATGGGGTGAGTGGGATTTTTCCTATTTTAAACAGAAGCTTGGATTTATTCCAGATGGTATAAAAAATTTCAAACAAATAGAAGGAATACTGCCTGATTACTCTTTAGGAGATATTAACTCAATTTTTTCTTATTACTTATCAGCTATTTTAGGAGTAATTCTTATTTTTGCTATTTTTTATCTTTTAAAGGTACTTATAAAACATGAAAGATAAAATTTATCTTTTTTTGTATTTGGTTTTTGTAATAATTTTGACTTTAGTTCATAACTTGTGGTTTTTATCTATTCTTTGTTTAGGGTTAATCCTTATTTCTATTAAAAAAAGCCCTGTTTTGATAAAAAAAAGCATTACTTCTGTTATTTTGTTTAATGGGGTTATAACTATAGCATACATAATTTATGCCCAGATTTATGGTAAAGATTGGGTTTATTATGTTTCTCTTTTAAATATTAGAGTGTTTGCATTAACGTACCTGACTTTCTTGTTTGTAGAATATGCAAATCTGTTTAAAGCTTTTTCATTTTCAAAAACGTTGCTTTATTTACTTACTTTATCTTATACTCAGATTTTGATTGTAAGAAGACAATTTGTAGAGTTTAAACATGCCTTGACAAGCAGGATTATAACAAGGCCAGAAAGACAACAGATGTATAATTTTATTCACAGTGTTTTTTATTTTTTCTTAAGTAAAACTATGAAAAATACTAAAGATATATCAGATGCGATGAAATCAAGAGGTTTTTTTATAGACTAAAACATGAACAGCATAATTGAGGTACAGCATATATGGTATAGATATGAAAATAAAGATGTCTTAAAAGATATATCATTTAAAATTAATGAAAAAGAAAAGGTTGTTTTACTTGGAATTAATGGTAGTGGTAAATCAACTCTTTTAAAGATACTAAACGGTCTTATCTTCCCTCAAAGGGGAAATTACTTTTATAAAGGTGTAAACATAACTAAAGAGAAATTAAAGGATAAAAATTTTGCAAAAAAGTTTAGAAAAGAAGTAGTTTTTTTATTCCAAAATCCAGATACAATGATTTTTAATCCTACAGTGTATGATGAGATTGCATTTGGGCTAAGACAGCTTGGTGAAAAAAATATAGATGAAAAAGTAAAATATTGGGCTGATAAATTAGGTATTTATAAATATCTAAACATTCCACCATTTAATCTTAGCGGGGGAGAAAAACAAAAAGTTTGTTTAGCATCTTTGCTTGTTTTAGAACCGGAAGTTATTTTGATGGACGAACCAACTTCTAATTTAGACCCTCGTTCAAC
>Ga0256841_1003935_pt1 | contig 10936 bp, 8 predicted proteins | sample 356308metaG_FD_185971 | JGI IMG/M metagenome (GOLD analysis project Ga0256841, IMG submission 185971) | Hydrothermal vent microbial communities from Mid Atlantic Ridge, Atlantic Ocean - 356-308 | ecosystem: Environmental > Aquatic > Marine > Hydrothermal vents | place: Atlantic Ocean: Mid...
GAACAGATAAAAGAGAGAGGCTATCACAAAAAATACACATCCGGCAAACGGAAAATAACCTTGCTCGGAATCAACTTTGACATTGAAAACAAAAGGATTGACGATTATATTGCCGAAAGCATTTGACAAACGCCTTTTATTGCTTTATCAGCTTACCTTTCTCTTTAAATCCGTCTTTCCCCGTAATCAAGTAAATGTATGTTCCCGGAGGTAACCCGGATAAATCAATTGTTTGAGTATGAGGCAAATGCCGTTTTATAACGCACGAACCTTGAAGGTTGTAAATCTTCAATTCAAGGTTGCTGTACAATCCGGTAACAAAACTAACCTTGTCTTTTGCGGGATTGGGATATACAAGAATTTGTTTGGGCAGATCGTACTCCGTATTGCCGGTGGTCATTCCTTCGTACCAGCCCGTGCTGTCAACTTTCAGAATGTGTAAATCCCTTTGGTTTGGTATGGGGTCGTTCCAGTCGTATTTTGTGGAAAGGATTAAAGCTCCGCCGTCGGATGTTGCAAGAACTTTATAAGTCATATAATTTACATCTCCTTTATAAAAATGTTGCCAAATGATTGAACCGTTTGCATTTACTTTTGAAACAAAAATCCATCTTTTTTCGGGATATAAAAAGAAAGGTGGAGAATATGTAACATGATATGTCCCACCATAAAATATTGAATTATTGAAAGTATCAAAAGAATTATAACTATAAAATACATCCGAATCATGTTCCGGTAAAAAAATTTTTTGCATTAGTGTTTCACCGAATTTGTTCATTTCTATATATGATAATTTCCATATTGTACCTGTTCCTTGTTTTCCTGCCAGAAAATACCTGTCGTTAGAAAATCCATTTATGGCATTACGTGGTAAAAATGCATCGGGGTAATGTAAAATAGTATCAAGTTCCAGCGTCTCTTTGTTTATTTCATAAAACACTTCATCGTTAGACCAATAAATAAACATATGATAAACATTTCTTGATGGAATGTATTCAATAGTAGAAGGTAAATATCCGGATTGATAAGATTCATATGTTTTGTAGTTGATTATATTTCCAAATTTATCAGTTTCCATTAAACAAAATTTGTTTAAAATTTCAGTTGCCCCAACACATACAATTAATGAATCCTGCGTATAAACAATATCAAAATATTGATTATCCAATAAGGTATCTAAAATACTATTATAAACAATATTCAATTCGGGTGTCAAATGAACGAATTGCAAAGAGTTATTATTCATTTTATTTATCAATAAAATAATTGAATCATTAATTTTAAACAAATTTGATAAATCTGAAACCATTATATTACCATAAAAAGGTATGGAAACAGAATCAACGAAATTTCCATATTCATCTAGTTTAAAACATTTTTGGTGATAATTACTATTTTCGATGTTACCACTATTAACAACAAAGATGAAATTTTCTTCTAAGCTAATTGCATCATAAGAAATATCGTCTTCTTCCGTTCTATGTGACTTTTCAAATGTTTGAGAAAAAGTATTCGTAATAAAAAAAATTGAAAAAAGGGTTACGTTAAATAGAACGAACCCTTTTTTATAAAAAGTAATTATTGTTCGATACATCGTATTATGCCATATTTTATATTAGGGAAATAGTGTACATATTGAACTCCGGTAATTACGTCCCAAGAAAAACTACAACTTATGTAATCCTTATTGGGCGGAGCATTATCGTTTATTACATACCAGGCTCCGTCAAGGTCATCATGCATTATGGAAGGTGAGAGGCAGTCGGAGAATTGCCCCGTCCATAAATGATCCTCATCAAAAATTTCATATTTCGTCACCACATTCAAAAAGAATACAATACCCGATTCGCAATCATAATCATAACAATCATTTAATAAATAATTTATTCGCGTTGATGCATCATCTCCACTGTTTTGTCCGCCATAAGCACCACATTTCCCGTCACCCATAACAGGATACCAATAATCGTCATTTTCAATCTCGCAGGAAGGATTTGAAGGAGTGGCTGCGGATGTTGTCATCTTCATGGTTGCCGATTGTGAAGATACGTTTTTAAAGGATACATCGGCAACAAGCAGCGTTTTGTTTTCGCCTCCCATTGTCAACTGAACATTTGTAAAGTTCAAGAGATTGGCATAAGCAATTGCCAAATCGTCCCCGTTAACAATGTAATTGCCGTTCATTTAACGAATTTTTAATACTCTTAACGGAAAATAAAATAAAAATATTATCTATGCCCGATAAAATTTTATAAATGAAACAACATATTAAATACTATACTTTTTCTTATCTTTGCAAAAGAATGATATAAACTGGAAAATGAAAAATCTACCCATAGGCATACAGGAATTTAAGAAACTCAGGGAAGGAGATTTTCTCTATATTGATAAGACGAAATTTATCTACACTTTGATAAATTCGGCTTCCTACTATTTCCTTTCCCGTCCCCGCCGTTTCGGAAAATCATTGCTTTTGAATACAATAAAAGAGATTTTTTTCGGAAATAAGGAGTTGTTTGAAGGTCTGTGGATTTACGATAAGATAGAGTGGGAAAAGTATCCGGTTATTAAGATTTCCTTTTCTTCAATAGATTATATGCATCTCGGATTGAGGAATGCCATTGACAATATGCTAAATAAAATGGCAAAGAATTATAAAATAACTTTGGAAGAATCCTCTTTTTCTTCAAAATTTGAGGAATTGATACAAAAACTTTCAACGGATAAAAAAGTCGTCATCCTCATTGACGAATATGACAAACCCATAATTGACTACATTGACGACATTCCCCAGGCCGAAGAGAACAGGAAAATTCTCAAGAGCTTCTACTCGGTCATCAAAGACAGCGACAACTACATCAAATTCTTTTTCGTAACGGGAGTATCCAAATTCAGTCAGGTCTCCATCTTTTCCGATTTGAACAATCTGAATGATATTACCCTTGACGAAAATTATTCAGCACTTACCGGTTATACACAGCAGGAATTGGAACATTATTTCTCCGAATATATCGAACAGGTTAAAAGACGTTATGAAGGCATCTTCGACGATATCCCCGCCCAAATAAAAAAATGGTACAACGGTTATTCCTGGGACGGGGAGACATTTGTTTATAATCCCTTTTCCATTTTAAACTTTTTCTACAAAAGAACTTTCGGCGATTACTGGTATGCCACGGGAACACCCACATTCCTGATGAAAATGATTAAAGAAAATAACTATACAATTTTTGATATAAAGAACAAGATTATTCCGAGAGGACTTCTGGATAAGTACGAAATCACTTCCATTACACTACTTCCTTTACTATTTCAGACAGGTTATCTTACCATAAAAAAGGTTGATTTGCGCAAGATGACATTACAACTCGACTATCCCAACCTCGAAGTGGAAAGTTCGTTCAATATGCATCTTTTGTCATATCTTCTTGGCGGCAAAACCGACAAAACAGGCAGTCTGCTTGTACAACTGTCCGAATCCATAGAACAACACCGCATAGAACAATTCATAGAAAATGTTAACACGGTTTTCAAAGGCATTTCATATACCCTTATTGACAAAAAAGAAAAATATTTCCACTCCCTTTTTTATCTGATAATCAACCTTCTCGGATTTACAATCGAAACGGAAGTGATGACCATTGACGGTAGAATTGATGCCGTAATTACCACCGACGATTATATCTATGTCATTGAGTTCAAAGCAAATCAGGATGCGAAAACGGCATTGGAACAGATAAGGGAGAAAGGCTACCACAAAAAATACACTTCCGGCAAACGGAAAATAACTTTGCTCGGAATAAACTTTGATATTGAAAATAAAAGGATTGACGATTACAAAGCCGAAGATGTCTAATACCGCTTTTTACAGTTTTGTTATCTTTTTCCTGATCACATCGTTTTCGGTTTCGACTGTCAACACATACAAACCGGGAACAAGATCCGACATATCAATATTTACCCGACCTGAAATGTTTTTCCTGTCGGCATAAACCGTTTGCCCCGACAAATTTAGGATCTTCAATCCAACGGATTGTTCCTCACTTGTTCTAAACCTTATATTAAGAAATTCCGTTACGGGATTTGGAAAAATACTGATAAAGTTCCCTTTATCAAAAGATTCTATTCCGACTGTATTTATGTTATATTCTGCTGTCCAGCCATCGAAATTATCACTACCGTTCGTATAAAACATTATCACCATTTTACCGCTGTAGGATGTCACCGGAGCCGGCAGGTTGTTTGAGTCATAATGTCCCGAGTATTCGGCAAGCAATTCCTGTGACTCCAAATCATAAATTCTTACGAAGTCAAAATCCGGTTCGGTATCGAATTGGCTGAATGATAATGTGACATCATCTGCATTATCGGGAATAATCTCCCACATACAGGAAGTTAAATTCTGATAATTAAAACTTCCGCTACCATCCGTAAAAGTACTTGAATCATCAGTAAATGTAACTAATCCAGTACAATAATCCGGAGATGTTGATTGAAATGAAGCCAGCCATCCGTTGCCGTTACCGGATTCGTCGGACACAAATCGGATTAATGCTTCATTTCCTTCTATTGTAATCTCCTCCGGAATTTCCGCCCCTGATAATGTGGTAATTATCTCACCATCCGTTGTTACACCTTTATAAATGATGAGACTATCACCCGGCATTACATCAAACCTTGAAAAACTTATCTTTATTGAGCTTATGGAATCTTCTGCCGTCTGAGGGGAGATAATCCATCTGCAATCGGCATCATCCTGATAGTTTGCAACGGGCCCGCTTCCATCCTCAATGGTACCCGACCTGTTCGTCAGGTAAGTATCACCGGTGCAAAAATAGGGATATCCTGCATCGGGATAAGTATCAAATACGGCACCTTGTCCGTCGTGAAATCCGTTAACATTCGAAAGAGAATAATAACCGTCCGATGTCCCGCTCCAACCAAAGTTAAAATGGAAATTGTCGTCATCATAGCCGTCACATACGAAGGCATGACCTCCGGGAGTACCATAACCCGAATAGTATAACGGATAGCCGTTATCAAGATTATCTTTCAACATATTTATCCATTCGGCGGTAGAATAGTTATCCTTATGATCGAAATATGCATCAGTGGAATATCCGAAATAGTTTTCAAGGGCCGGCGGAACATCCTGGCTGAAAGCGCCGGAGCCATTGGGACCGTACATCATTTCAACGGCAACTCCGCAATGAAACTGCAATTCGGCAATCGGATACGGATCTTTAGTACTTATGGAATTACCCATTCCGTACCAGTCGTATTCAGTTTCGCCGAAATTTGCCGTTATTGTGCCGTACTGCCCGTAATAATATGAATGTGAGCCTGTTCCTTGCAACGGGTAACGCCAGTAATACATAACCTGCGCCATAGCTGTTGCCACACACCCCGAATAGACATGACCACCGGGACCGCCACTGTTTTCAGGACACATTATGTTATATGGAAAATCCTGATTCCATTTCGACGGCACGAGAGGGTCAAGATGACCTTTTACGTTAAAGGAACCTTTTCCCGTATTGCCTGAAAGCAAGACGGCCCAATCCCGCTTAATATCTTCAGTGGCAGACACTTTGTTCTCCCTGATATAAGCTATTTCTTCGGAATAATTTTTCAGAAACCTTTTGTAGTTTTCAGGTTGACTATCTTCCACGAAATCGTTCTCAAACGAATAACCTATCACGGGATAACGCTCTTCAACGCCCGAGATTATGATAAAACCTTGCGGCATAAGTTTGAAAACATAAAAATCTGGTTGAGTGCTTTTTCCAAAAACAATGCAACTGCCAATCCTTTCATCTTCAACTTGAAAAATGCCTGATGACCGTTTTATTTTTATAAAACTATCGGCAGCTTTTCGGGCTTCGCGCTGCGAAACATCTTTTCCGGAAGCTATCAATATTGAAGAAACAAGGAAGATAAAAAGTAGATAATTTCTCATTTTTTAATAATTCTTATGTGCTTTAATCTATGACAATGCAATAATAATAAAAGTTGCCTTGACAGAGTTGAGAATAAATTTGTATCTTTACGCTATTCCAAAAATATATCGTTATGAAAAAGTCAACTATCAAAACAATTGTCCGGTTAACGGTTTTTTCCATTGCAATGGGATATATGGAAACTGCCGTTGTTGTTTATCTTCGAGAGATGTATTATCCCGGAGGATTCGGATTTCCGCTAAAACCCATCGGGTTTAATATTGCCGTAACCGAAATTATTAGGGAAGCGGCAACGATAATTATGCTTGGCGCAGCTGGTATTTTAACGGGTCGAACAACGACCGAAAAGTTTGGAAATTTTGTCTATTCCTTTGCCGTCTGGGATATTTTCTATTATGTCTTTCTGAAACTTCTTTTGCACTGGCCCGATTCTTTAGTGTCTTGGGATTTACTGTTTTTAATTCCCGTTCCCTGGGTCGGCCCGGTAATTTGTCCCGTTCTTAATTCACTGTCAATGATTTTGCTTGCTCTCATTATCTCTTATTTTACCGATAAAAAGCTGACCGTGAAACTAAAAACAAAAGAGTGGATTATGCTTATTACCGGCTCGGTAGTTGTAATTATTTCATACACACTTGACTATAGTAGTTACATCCTGAGCCAATTTTCAATCTCGGAATTATCCGACGAAATGAACAAGGACATCATCTTGAAATATGCCTCACAATATATACCGCAACATTTCGACTGGTGGATATTTATCCTCGGCGAAGCATTTATTCTGTTGGGAATAGGAGTGTTTTTTGTCAGAAACCGAAAATAGTGCACCTGCATTCAACGGGTGACTAAGCACTGGCTATGGCGAAAATTCAACGGATGACTGCGCATGAGCCTAAGCAATGGCAAGTCATCCGTTGAATGCAGGCCGGCAACCTTTTAGTTCGAGGCAAGTGTGGACGCTTGCTCATATTTGATTAAGACAAATGATATAAATTTGTCGGAAAATGTAGATATCTTTGATAGTATCAGAACTCTAAATCGTCATAATATCCTTTTCCTTCGCGTCCATCAGTTTATCAATCTTTTCGATGTAGCTGTCTGTAAGTTTTTGAATATCATCCTGTAATCTTTTCACGTCATCTTCGGGGATACCCTCTTTTTCGAGAGACTTAGCCTCATCATTACCGCTGCGTCTTGCATTTCGTACGGCAATTTTTGCATTTTCAGCCTCCGTTTTAGCCTGTTTAACAAGTTCGCGTCTGCGTTCTTCCGTAACGGCAGGAACGATTATTCTTAAAACCTCACCCTCATTTTTGGGATTAAAACCCAGATTTGCCGCCATAATAGCTTTTTCAATAGCTCCAATAACACTCTTATCCCAGGGTTGGACTATTATCTGCCTTGGATCGGGAGATGTAACATTCGCCATCTGATTTATGGGAGTCATTGCTCCGTAATAATCAACAACAACACCATTAAGCATATCGGGACTGGCCTTGCCCGCCCGTATCTGATGAAATTCCTTATCGAGATGTGCAAGGGCTTTTTCCATACCCTCTTTGGTCATATCATATACTAATTGACAATCTTCTATCATGACTGTTTATTTTTATCAAGTTCGTTGCAAATTTATAAATTTTATTTCATAAAGCAATTTTTTGTATATTAGTCGCTGTTTTTTGGTGGAATGGTGAAATGGAATACCAAATCAACTGATTTAACCGTTTCAACCGGTTTAATGGATTCAATAAATAATCAAAATATGAAAAGAATAGTTGTTTTAACAGGAGCAGGTATCAGTGCCGAGAGCGGTATCAGTACTTTCAGGGATGCCAGCGGCTTATGGAGAAATTACCGTTTTGAGGAGTTGGCAACACCCGAAGCGTGGGACAGGAATCCGGAACTTGTTATGGAGTTTTATAATATGCGCCGCAAACAACTTTTTGAAGTTGAGCCCAATGCAGCACATTATGCACTTGTGGAGTTGGAAGAAAAATATGACGTCCACATTATTACGCAAAATGTTGATGATCTTCACGAAAGAGCAGGTTCTACCAACGTGCTTCATCTTCACGGCGAGTTAAAAAAGGCACGGAGCACCGTTGCCCCCAATCTTGTTTATGAACTTGACCGGTGGGAATTAAAAATAGGTGATAAATGTGAAAAGGGGTCGCAATTACGTCCGCATATCGTTTGGTTCGGTGAAGCTGTTCCGATGATAGGTCCTGCCGCAGAAATATCTTCGACGGCAGATATTTTCATTATTATCGGAACTTCTCTCGTTGTATATCCTGCTGCCGGCCTCACTGACTATGCAAAACCTGACATCCCAAAGTTTTATATTGATCCCGGGGCTTCTTATGCAGGAGGAATATCCAACCTGACGATCATTCAAAAGAAAGCTGGTGAGGGTGTGCCGGAAATAGTAAATAGTTTGATGAAGAGATAAAAAAAATTCGTTATTTCAAATATTTTATCTATTTTTACAAACGGTTAAATATTAAATTTCGTTAAATTGTTTTCAGACTTAAAATTAAAGCCCAAATTGTTTCTACCAATAGCCTTTTCGGGTATTGTTTTGCTTACGGCAATGATAATAACAATACGCTATTTTATTTTGAAAACCATAAACGAAAACACTAATAAACTTGTTTCTGCGGAAGTATATGATTTTAATAAGGTAAGTGATGATTTGAGTACTAAAGCATTATTTGCGGCATCAATAATTTCCAAACTCGGCATTGTCAATTATGCATATAATGAATATTATCGCACAGGCAATATTGATTCAAGCTCGGCACTGCTCAAAGAAAGATTCGAAAGTATTAGTCAATCCATAGAGCGAAATACCGGACTTACACCGAGAATACATTTTCATTTGCCGCCGGCACGTTCATTCTTCAGAAGCTGGACGGACAAGAAAGGCGATGATATTTCAGATTTTAGAAATACTATTTTATATGTTTATAAAAATCACAAACCTGTAAAGGGTATTGAAACAGGACGGGGCGGGTTTGTTATACGCGGTGTCGTTCCGATTTTCTCCGCCGACAGCACTTATCTCGGATCGGTGGAAGTATTTTTTGGCATAAGTGAAATTTTAAATCGTGTCAGTTCACTAAAAAATGAAGAATTTGCTGTATTTATAAAAAAAGACCTGCTGAAGATAGCCACAAAATTCCTTGATAAAAATTCAACAAATATTACAGAAAAACACAGACGGATTGGCGATTATATCTTTGTTGATAAAACATCAGGTTTTAATCTGAAAGAGATTACAGCCGAAGATCTGAGCACCGGTGATAACGGGTTATTCAAAAAAGGAGATTTGAAATTTGCAATTATACCCATAAAGAATTTTGCAGGTAAAAAAGAGGGTATCGGTATTTTACAGGTTGACCTTTCTCTTTATATGAAAAACCTCAGAAGAATAACCTATGTTTTCATTCTCACAACGATCATTCTTGTAGGTTTAATCATAGGAATTCTTATAATACTTATTAATAAACAGATAATCAAACGGATTCAAACCGTAGATGATAATCTGCGAAAGCTTACCAAAGGAGAAAAACCGGAGATGATTGAAATATCCCATCCCGACGAAATTGGAGAGATGGAAAGATCTCTTGCCATATTGAGCGAGACCTTATCAAAAAACGTTCAGTTTGCCGTTGACATCGGGAAATGGAAGTTCGACACCGATTACAAGCTGCTTTCCAGAGATGACGTACTTGGAAAAGCCCTGTTGCAGATGAGAGATAATCTACAGGAAAACCTGCACCAACTTGAAAAAAAATCAAAAGAATTGGAACATCTGAATAAAGAACTTCAGGAGAAAAATATCGAACTTGAGAAAACCGATAAGTTAAAATCGGCATTTCTGGCCAATATTTCACACGAAATAAGGACCCCGATGAACGGTATTGTCGGCTTTTCCAATTTAATGTGCGATGAAGATATTAGCCATTTTCAACGTCTGGAATATTTTAATGTTGTTCAGTCAAGTTGCACGCAACTTTTGTCAATTATTGACGATATTGTGGACATCTCAAAAATAGAGGCGGGAATGGTTGAACTCTTTGAGACTATTACAAACCTCAATAAACTGTTAAAGGATTTTTATGATTTTTATATCCCTTCGGCAAAGGAGAAAGATATTGAATTATTTTATCATTGCGGATTAGATGATGATGATGCCTTCGTAATTGTGGATAACACAAAACTAAACCAAATCCTTACAAACCTGATAGACAATGCATTAAAATTCACAGAAGTGGGTCAGGTTGATTTTGGTTATAAAATAAAAAATGGCGTTATTGAATTTAGTGTAAAGGATACCGGGATGGGTATTCCCGATAGTGAAGCTAAAATAATATTTGAAAGATTCAGGCAAGCAGAAAATAATTCTGTTGAAAAACTATATCGCGGCACAGGATTGGGGCTTTCCATTTGCAAAGCATATGTAGAGAAAATGGGAGGAGATATTTGGATTGATTCCGAACCGGAAAAGGGAAGCACCTTTTATTTCACAATTCCTTATAAACCGGTTACATACAACAAAAAAGAAAGCAGAGATAATCTATTCAATCCGGATGAAGGTAATGACGACTGGCAAGATAAAAAAATCCTTGTTGTTGAGGACGAAGATACAAACTTTTTATTTCTTGAGGTTTTATTGAAAAAAACCGGTGCCACAATATTTCGCGCAACTACAGGTACAGAGGCTGTTGACATTTGCCATTCGATTCCCGATATTGATATCGTCCTGATGGATATCCAACTACCGGAGATGGACGGCTATGAGGCAACAAAAATTATAAAATCATTCAGGCCCGACTTGCCGATTATTACACAAACAGGGTATGCCCTTTCGGGCGACGACCGTAAAGCCTTTGATGCGGGAGCTGATGAATATATCAGTAAACCGATAATTACGAAAAAACTCCTCAGATTGATAAGAAAGCACTTGTCATAAA
>Ga0256841_1003936_pt1 | contig 10934 bp, 8 predicted proteins | sample 356308metaG_FD_185971 | JGI IMG/M metagenome (GOLD analysis project Ga0256841, IMG submission 185971) | Hydrothermal vent microbial communities from Mid Atlantic Ridge, Atlantic Ocean - 356-308 | ecosystem: Environmental > Aquatic > Marine > Hydrothermal vents | place: Atlantic Ocean: Mid...
GGCGTCCTTGCGCTGGCTTGATATAACCGACATCCATGCCAATAAGTATTTGCGTTTCAAGCTCACCACATGAACCTTTTGCAATGTACAGAAATCGAATGAATTCCCTGTTACTTTCCCGTTCAAAGCCTTCGGCGACATTGCTTGGCACCGAAAGCCCTGAGCGCGTAATTTGATTCGATACCCATAATCTTTCAACTCAGCCAATTCTCTATAAAGGTTTGCACTCAACCGCGCCGAACGCTTCCAAACCTCCAATTCCCTAAAGCTTTTCATAACAGCTTCTAGAACCTGGTAACTAGATCCTAGATCCTGTTTTTTTCACTGTCCGCCGCGCACTAGACGAACATGACTGTCGTTGCTCTTATAGTACGTGTAGTCGTACCCATAGTCGAAGCTGAGGAGCCACGCGAGGTTCGAACCGTAGGTACTCGGCGAGGCCGACCAGACATACGACGCTGGTGTATTGGGAAAAACCGACAGATTGATTGCCGGGCTGTAGCAAGCGGTTTCAGCAATGGAAGCCAATTCCTTGATGTTGGGCACACGCCAATCACTGTAACCGGCATAACTGAAACCAACGGGTGTCTGCAACGCCTGGTCCCAGGTGTAGGCATTGGCGCTACCTGTAGTACAATCACTGCCACTTTGGCCCAGTACGCATTTCATCCACATCAAACCGGTACGGTTGTGGGTAACGGTGCCATTGCCATGGTCGGTGAACGCATTTTCGGGAGTCGTCGGCATCACATTGGGATTACAGGTCTGCGCCGCCTGGGGGGTTCCCGGCAGCAATATCCCAAACAGAAAAGGTAAAAAACGAAGTTTTTGGGCTTGCATTATGTTCTCCTTCAAATAATTACGGGCCGGATACGGGTAATCAGGCGTCTTTTCAATCCGCCGGGCAAATAACCGGCTTCGCGAACCACCACGTGCTCGACCCGTTGGCAAACTACAGGGTTGCCTGCATCGGCAACCCTTGCTTGTTTCGGCAACAGGGTGTCGACCTCAGGTCCCCTTTGCACATGAATCACTGCATTTGGAAATTGTTGGCGAAAAAAATGAAGCTGGCTACGATAACCGCTTACCCGGCCAGGTTCCCAACGGGGATACAACCGCTCTGGCGCCTGCGACAGATCAAACAACAACTGTAGCCAGGGAAAGGCATCGTTCAAGCGTTGCACCAGGTTGTAACTACCGCCGTGTCGAAAATGACCCAAATAACTTGCCAAAACAGCACGCAATTGTTCGCGTGGCTTGCGCCGCAGTTGCAAGACCAGCGTATTTCTGTCTGCCGGAACAAGCAACTTGCGTTGAAAATGAAACAATTTTTGTCGCAGATTATCTATCACCCGATGCCTGACCAGGCGGTAACGAGGACGCACGATATAGCCTAGGAAATCCATGCCCCGCAACACGATCACAAGGCGGGTATCCTTACGGAGAAAACAGGTACTAGGTGCTAGGTGCTGGGTTGCTAATGTGTTCATATTAGCTATAGGCTTTTCGAGACCTTATCAAACCACCCAGCATGGCTGATATTTCCTTTGCTTCTTGCGCCCATTGGCGTCCTTGCGCTGGCTTGATATAACCGACATCCATGCCAATAAGTATTTGCGTTTCAAGCTCACCACATGAACCTTTTGCAATGTACAGAAATCGAATGAATTCCCTGTTACTTTCCCGTTCAAACCCTTCGGCGATATTGCTTGGCACCGAAAGCCCTGAGCGCGTAATTTGATCTCGATACCCATAATCTTTCAACTCAGCCAATTCTCTATAAAAGGTTTGCACTCAACCGCGCCGAACGCTTCCAAACCTCCAATTCCCTAAAGCTTTTCATAACAGCTTCTAGAACCTGGTAACTAGATCCTAGACCCTGTTTTTTCACTGTCCGCCGCGCACTAGACGAACATGATGGGGGCTGCCCTTAGGGTATGGGTCGTCGCCCCCATAGCTGAAGTCGAGACCCCACGCGTCGCTCGAACCGTAGACATTTGGCGAGGCCGACCAGACAGCCGACGCTGAATCATTGGGAAAATAATTCGTATCAATGGTGGGGCCTGGATAGCTTATGGCATAGTTCACCGGGGAGCGCAGTTCCTCACGGCTGGGCATGCGCCAATCATGATACCCACACCAACCTTGCTGATTGACCCGCGCCACGAATGCCTGGGTATTGCAGTAGCTGGCAGGATCGGCACTGCTGTAGCCGTAACAGATATTGCCGTCATCGTCCGCATAGCCTTCGAACCCGCCATTGTTGCTGGCATCGGTGTTGTACCAGTTGTAGCTGTCATTTTTGTCATGCAAGCCCCCATCCGTAGTCTTCACTTCCCAGATCAGCCCGGTCACATTGTCCTTCACGCAAGACCAGCTGGCCGCACTAGCTGGCAGGGGATTGCCATTGGCATCGAGCTTGGTAAAGCTGAAACCGGCATGACCGTCGCTGTCGTCGTTGTGGGTGGCATCGCGCCCCTGGTCGCAATCCTGTGGCGCGCCGATGTTGCTGGTGCAGGTGGTATTGTTGCCGCTGGGGTAGTCACCGCCCCAAGTGATGCCGGTGTCGTTGAGGGGCATGGCCAACGATGATAAGCCAAATGTTCTTACGATAAAAACCGCCATTTGCGCACGACTAAGAATGTCCTGTGGGCAATAGTTTCCGCCCCCACAACCGCTGGTGACGCCATCATTGGCCAGTTGTTCTATCCAGGCTGCGGCCCAATGGGTCAGGGGCACATCGGCAAACAGCGTGCCCGTGGCTGCTGGTGGCACATAGGATGCGCCATATTTTGCTTTCAGTAGAAATACCGCCATTTGGGCGCGATCCACTTCTGCATCGGGGCAGTAATTTCCACCACCACAACCATTGGTGACGCCATCATTAGCCAACTGCTCTATCCAGGCTGCGGCCCAATGGGTCAGGGGCACATCGGAAAACAGGGTACCCGTAGCCGCCGGCGGGACGAAGTCACTGCCATGGATGCCCCGCTCCAGAAAAACAGCCATCTCTGCCCTGGTGGTGCTATCATCCGGGCAGTACAGCTGCGGCGCGCAACCACTGGTAATCCCGCTGGCGCCCATTTCCTGTATCCAGGCATACGCCCAGTGGGTAGCGGGCACATCGTCATACAAGGGATTCATCGCCTTTGGCACAAGCCTCCTTGAAGGCATGTGCTTCATTGCGTTCGAGTCCGCCGTGACAAGCAAATCATCTCCCGCACCCACCACCGGCGCCTGCGGCTGAACCGTTACCCGCTGTTGCCCGGCATGAATCATTGTCACTTGGAAGAAAAGCAGGAGAAAAAGAAGAACAGCGTATTTGAATTGTGTTCCGGTATGAGGGAGCGCGGCCATGATAGCTTCCTTGATCTCGGTTTGCGGAGTTTTCACCCTAGCAAAAACCAAAATTGATCACAACATGCCGGACGACACCGTGTTAGGAACAAATATTGCAGATCGGTTTTCCCGAGGCAAGCAAAGAAGATGTTCAGGCAGGAGATTTTCTGATCGGAACCGATCAATTTCTGAAAATACAGCCTCTACAAGGCACAGATCGTTTACTCGAAACAGCTTCCAGAACCTAGAAACTAGTAACTAGTAACTAGTAACTAGAACCTGTATTCCCTGCCCCCAATAACTGTAAAGATTACTGCCCCTTCTACCCCTGTCGTACATTCTTATTGGGCCTGCATACGCAGCAATCACCAACCAAAAGTATTCACCAGGAATACCGCCATCTGGGCGCGGGTCACTTCCGTTTCCGGACAGAAATTGTTGCCTCCGCAACCGCTGGTGACGCCTTCGTTTGCCAGGGCTTCTACCCAGGATGCGGCCCAATAAGATGACGGAACGTCGGCAAACATCGTACCTGTGGCCGCTGGTGGGGTGTAGCTGGAACCATACTTGGAACGCAGCAGGAATACCGCCATCTGGGCGCGGGTCACCTGGGAGCCGGGGCAATACAGTTCCCCGCTACAACCACCGGTAACGCCATCGGCAGCCAGCTTCTCTACCCAGGATGCGGCCCAGTACGATGACGGAACATCGGAAAAGACATTGCCGCTCGCGGCATCCGGGACGAAGCCGCCACCATTCATGGCGCGCTCCAGGAACACGGCCATTTCCGCCCGGGTGACCAGCCCTTCGGGGCAGTAAAGATTGCCGCCACATCCTGTGGTGATGCCCTTCTGGTTCATGATCTCGATGGCATCATAAGCCCAGTAGGAAGCGGGAACATCGGCAAAAGTCGCGGAACTGGCAACCACAGTGCCGCTGATGAAGTATTCCCCCAGGCTGGCGTAGTCCGAGTAACCTTGTCCCACGTTGTTGCCCACACCATCGATCTGCAGGTAATAACGCCCCGCCGACAGGTTGGCGGAAAGACTCGCACTGGTATCGTCCACCGGATCCGAGGAAACGACCAGCGAGCCATTGGCATCCAGCAGCACCGCCTCCACATCCAGATTGGCGCCACGACTGCTGGTGCGCGTAAAAGCATCCCAGGCCGGCGTAACCGTCAGGGAGAGGGGGCCGGCATCCACATCCAGTGAAAACATGTCCACATCCGTTCGCGCACCAATGATGCCCTTGTTGGCCGGCTGGGTATTGTGGGGATCCGTCTCCGGATTGCTGACGTTCACATTGCCTGCAGCATCCACGCTCAGGGGAGTAGCAGTTCCCATGGTATCGCCGTGGTCATCGGCGGCATATCCCAGTTTCCCGTCGATAATGGCCAGGTCGTCTTCCTGCTGGTTGGCATCCGCGTATTCACCCTTGCTCCACTGGGTTACGTTGGCGTAATAAGCCCCGCCCATTATGGGCGCCCAGGACACATAACCGCTGCCGTGCCCCCCATAATAGGAGCCATCTCCGTTCGCATGGGTGCCATCATGATGCAAGCCCAGGTTATGACCAAACTCATGGGAGGCGGCTTCGGCCACAAAAGCGGCGTTACTTCCGAGATTGTCGAAATATACCAAGGCAGGGGAATAAGTGGGATAGTAGCTCATGCCAAACACATCAATATAGGCAACGCCTCCAGCCCCTTGCGCCGGCATGGCCGCGCCATTGGCATCCATATCTTCGGTAATCAGGATTCTGCCGGTGGTGGCATTGAAGCTGGCAGGCAGTTCCGTGGTTACGTCGATATCGAAAGGCGCGAAATCTTCCGCCACCCGGTGCCAGATTTCCCCAATCCGGGTCAGCTCCTCGGCACTGAAACTTCCGGGATTGTTGTCGATATCGAAGGGTTTGGCCACCAACGGATCTGTTGAAACATAATCATTCCAGCCGGTGCCGGTAATGGTCTGCCCATCAAAATCCAGATACACCACTCTTGAGGCTCCGGGACGGCTGTGCAGAAGAAAGGTCTGGGATGCACTGATGGCCGGCAGCATCTGGGCACTTTCCTCCGCCTGAAGAGCCTTGAGCCTCCCAGTATCCGGCAAGAAGGTATCGGCATAGAACACCATGCCCTTGACATCCGCCCTCAGATAGTCCAGATCCGCGCTGGTAATGGGTGCTTTCTCCAGCCACTGCCGCACCCTGGTTCGGGCATCTTCATTCAGAACTTCGATACTGCTCTTGAATGGGCCGGCTGGCAGGGAATTCAGGCTGACAGGCGTGCTGGCGCCTGAAGTCGTTGCCATCTGCCCGGCAGCCAATGCCATGGACGCCGGCAAAGTCAAAGCGGTGAAAATCAGCCCGAGGCCAGGCAGGCGCATCTCTCTATCCCATTTCATAAAAACACTCCGGAAAAACATCAGGGCATCTGGAAAAACCTTGATACCCTTGTGGGGCATGGATATCCCACCATTCTCAATCACGACAAGTGATGGGAAACATGAACAAAGAGGAAATCGCATTTTCTCTTTGCAACGAGATATACCCCATGCAGGGAATTTTTCGGGTTCCCCATCCGTATTGCTGCGGCGAACGCCGCCTGGCGACACCCATGGCACAATCCGGCAGCAATGAGCCGCTTGCATTGTCTCAGTCCCGAGCGAGGATTGCCCGTCCACAGGCTCAGGATGTGATTCTTTTCAAACTACAGAAGTTATCGGAAGACAAGCGACGAACTTAACCCGCATGTTGCACCGGAATCCGGAATTTTCCCGGAGAGATTTTTGCCCAGATTGTTCGAACGGACAAAAGCCGATGTTATTCATCGACTTGCAGGGCGTTCGGGCAAGCTGGGCGAAAAGATCCCGGGAAAAACCGGATAGCATGACAGGTACGAACTGTATCCAGCATAATCGTCACACAACATGCTGTAATTCAGGGTAAAAAACCCACATTTTGCGCGTTCTGGTGAAATATGCGGGTTAAGCATCTCGAAAAATCGAGATGCCCGAGTGGGACAAGGATGTCCCGCCATTTTCGGTAACGGCAAGTCATTGAAAATGAGGGAAGCGGGCAATCACATTTTCCGCTTCCGGGGTTGCAATAGCCCATGGAAGGACAATTCAACATCCTGTTGAGAGGAGGGTCAGGAAGACTTTTTCACCACTACCGAAAAATCACCTTTCAGATAGTCATCCCTTGATTCGGTATCCTCTGACCAGCCGCAGACCAGTAACCGGATATCTTCCGGATGAAAACCTTGCAGATCCCATCGGCTCCGGTTCCATTCATCCCGGGCATCCAGCAGGTTGAAGGCGATTCCCTTGCGGCACACGGAGAACATGCGTGCAATGACACTGCGAGCGTATCGGCCATTGTCTTCCAGATTGCGGTTGAGGGTTCCTGACAACCACACCCAGTCATAACTGCCGGGCGGAGGATCGAAATCGAGCAGATCCGTTTCGATCAGCCTGAGCCCCGGATATTGACGGCGGCCTTCGTCAAGCAACTCGGGGGAAATATCGATGCCGGTGTAATCCACTGACCGCCCCTGATGCGCCAGCCAGGCGGCCAGATCACCGAAACCACAACCCACATCCAGCAGGCTTTGTCCCGAATCCAGGTTCGACATTTCGAGCAATATCTGAAAGCGCCGCTCCTGCACTTCCCGGCTGCTCCAGAACAGCGCGTTAGGATGATATTAACTCGGCAACAATCTATGTCGTATTCAGGGCTTCAAGAAAAGGTCAGATCAAGGCGCGGCTCGCAGGCAAGGATTGTTCCCTTGGCAAGAGCCGGAACGCGGAGCTGGCCTTTTCTTGAAGCCCCTAACCGATTGATCGATAAGGGCAGGCCCGCTTGCCCTTGCCCGCGGACAGCGTTATCAGCCCTTGTTGTAGAATCACTACAACGGCAGGCTGATGCCTTGCCGCGAACAAGGGCAAGCGGGCTGAACGCGATATAGATTGTTGCCGAGTTAATAATCATGCCGCCGCCAGGCGTCGCGCTGGGCGCTGATGATGCGCTGGCGCTGACGGACATCCACGCCAAATCAACCCTTGAGTTTTTCCCGCAACAGCTCGTTGACCTGTTTGGGATTGGCCTTGCCCTGGCTCTTCTTCATCACCTGACCGACAAAAAATCCCAGCATCTTCGGTTGTTTCTTTGGATCCGCCGCACGGTAGTTGTCCACCTGGGAAGCATTCTCCGCCAACACTTCATCGACAATGGACTCGATGGCGCTGCTGTCGGTAATCTGTTTCAGACCCCTGGCTTCGATGATGGCGTCGGCGCTTTCTCCGCTTTCCCACATGGCTTCGAACACGGTTTTGCCAATCTTGCCGGAAATGGTGTTGTCGGCGATGCGTTTCACCAGGCCGCCAAACCGCGACGCTGACACCGGGCTGGAGGCCAGATCCAGGCCCGCCTTGTTCAGGGCGCCAAACAGCTCTACCATCACCCAGTTGGCGGACAGCTTGGCATCCCCGGCTTCGGCAACCACCTCCTCGTAGAAATCGGCCTGGGCACGGGTCGCCGTGAGCACATCCGCATCATAGGCGGAAAGGCCATACTGGCTTTCAAAGCGCCGACGGCGGGCTTCCGGCAGTTCCGGCAGCTCCTTCACGGTGGCGGCAATGAAATCCTCGTCGATGATCAGCGGCAACAGATCCGGATCGGGGAAATAACGGTAGTCATTGGCCTCCTCCTTGGAACGCATGGAGCGCGTCTCGTCCTTCTGTGGATCATACAGACGGGTTTCCTGGATCACTTCTCCACCAGACTCCAATACGTCGATCTGGCGTTCCACCTCGAAATTGATCGCCTTTTCCAGAAAGCGGAAGGAATTGAGATTCTTCAGCTCGGTGCGGGTACCGAGCTTTTCCTCGCCCGCGGGCCGCACGGACACATTGGCATCCATGCGAAACGAACCTTCCTGCATGTTGCCATCGCAGATGCCCAGATAGGTGACGATCTGGTGAATCTTCTTCGCATAGGCCACAGCCTCGCGGGCGGAACGCATGTCCGGTTCGGAAACGATCTCCAGCAAGGGCGTGCCGGCGCGGTTGAGATCGATGCCGGTCATGCCATGGAAATCCTCATGCAGAGACTTGCCTGCGTCTTCTTCCAGATGCGCCCGGGTAACACCGATGCGCTTGCTCTCGCCGTCTTTCAGAACAATGTCCACGTGACCGGGACCGACGATGGGCAGTTCGAACTGACTGATCTGGTATCCCTTGGGCAGATCCGGATAAAAATAGTTCTTGCGCGCAAACACACTGCGGCGGGCAATTTCAGCCTCCACCGCAGTAGCAAACAGAATGGCTTTCTTCACCACGGCTTCATTGAGCACCGGCAGCACGCCGGGAAAGCCCAGATCCACCAGACAGGCCTGACTGTTGGGCTCGGCGCCAAAGGCAATGGAAGCACCGGAAAAGATTTTTGATTGGGTGGTGAGCTGGGTGTGGATCTCCAGCCCGATAACGGTTTCCCATTGCATCTCAGTAACCCTCCGGCATCTGCAGATGCCAGTCGCTGGCCAGCTGCAACCGATGCGCCAGATTCAGTATTCTGCCTTCTTCGAAGTAATTGCCGATAAGCTGCAGACCGGCAGGCAGGCCATCCACCAGAGGCGCCGGCATGGACAAGGCCGGAAGCCCCGCCAGATTCACGGCAATGGTGTAGATGTCCGAAAGATACATGGACACGGGATCATCAGCTTTCTCTCCCAGCCGAAACGCCGTTTCCGGCGAAGCCGGGCCGAGCAGCACGTCCACCTTGCCGAATGCCTCGCGGAAATCATCGGCAATGACCTGACGCACCTGCTGCGCCTTGAGATAATAGGCATCGTAATAACCCGCGGACAGGGCATAGGCGCCAATCATGATGCGGCGCTTGACCTCAGAACCAAAACCCTCGGCCCGGGAACGCTTGTACAAATCTTCCAGATCCACCGGATTGTCACAGCGATGGCCAAAACGCACACCGTCAAAGCGTGACAGATTGGAAGAACATTCCGCCGGCGCCACTACATAGTAAGCGGCTACCGAATGATGGGAGTTGGGCAGGGAGAGATCCACCAGTTCGGCGCCCAGTTCCCGCAGTTTGTCCATGGCCGCTTCCATCGCGGCGCGCATGCCGGAATTCAGCCCTTCCTCAAAGAACTCCCTGACCACACCAATCTTCATTCCCCTGACATCCTGGTCGAGCTGGGCCACGTAGTCATCCACGGGTCTGTACACCGAAGTGGAATCCCGTTCGTCGAAACCGGCCATGGCCGCCAGCAGATAGGCCGCGTCTTCAGCGCTGCGGGTCATTGGGCCCGCCTGATCCAGACTGGAGGCAAAGGCAATCATGCCATAACGGGACACCCGCCCGTAGGTGGGCTTGAGTCCGGTGATACCGCACAACGCCGCCGGCTGGCGAATGGATCCGCCGGTATCCGTACCCGTCGCCGCCACCGCCAGACGCGCCGCCACCGCAGCCGCCGAGCCACCGGACGAACCGCCAGGCACCCGCTCCCTGTCCCAGGGATTCTTCACCGGGCCGTAGAAACTGGTCTCATTGGAAGAGCCCATGGCGAACTCGTCCATATTGGTCTTGCCCAGCATCACCACCCCTGCATCCTTGAGACGGGTGACCACGGTGGCGTCGTAGGGAGAGATGAAGTTATCCAGCATGCGGGAGCCACAGGCCGTCTTCACTCCCTGGGTGCAGAAGATATCCTTGTGCAGTATGGGAATCCCGGTAAGTGGCCCGGCATTCCCCGCCTGGATACGCTGATCCGCCACTCGTGCAGCGGCCAGCGCCTGTTCTTCCGCCACAGTCACCACGGAATTGAGGGACGCATCCAGCCTGCCGATACGTTCCAGAAAATAACGGGTCAGTTCTTCGCTGCTGTATTGCCCGTCGGCCAGGTCCGCCGACAGTTGCGCAATGGACTTGAGATGCAGATCAGTCATTATTCAATCACTCTGGGAACCAGATACAGGCCATTTTCCACCGCCGGCGCCACCGCCTGATAGGCATCCCTGTGATCTTCCTCGGTGACCACGTCCGGACGCAGCCGCTGGGGCATGTCCAGGGGATGGGCCATGGGCAGAATGTCGCTGGTATCCAGTTCACTCATGCGCTCCACCAGACCCAGAATCCCCGACAACTCGCCCTTCAGGGCATCCACTTCATCCGAGGTCACGGCAATACGCGCCAGATGGGCAATTTTCTCGACTTCTTCAGCATCCAGACTCATTGATTTCCTTCCACGGCAAGGGTTTCAAAGGACGCAAAACTAGCACAAATCCCCCCGGATTTACATGCCATGACAAAACAGGGCTGTCCTCATGGCATAAAAAGCGCCCCCGGCACGAAACCTTACCACTGTGATTACCATCGACAAATCAATGAACTAGCCCGCATATTTCACCAGAACGCGCAAAATATGGGCTTTTTACCATGAATTACAGTATGTTGCGTGACGAGTATGCTGGATACAGTTTGTACCTGTCATGCTATCCGGTTTTTCCCGGGATCTTTTCACCCAGCTTGCCCGAACGCACTGCAAGCCGATGAATAACATCGGCTTTTGTCCGTTC
>Ga0256841_1003937_pt1 | contig 10934 bp, 6 predicted proteins | sample 356308metaG_FD_185971 | JGI IMG/M metagenome (GOLD analysis project Ga0256841, IMG submission 185971) | Hydrothermal vent microbial communities from Mid Atlantic Ridge, Atlantic Ocean - 356-308 | ecosystem: Environmental > Aquatic > Marine > Hydrothermal vents | place: Atlantic Ocean: Mid...
CGACGTGGCTTCGGACGACGCGGCTTCGGACGACGTGGCTTCGGACGACGTGGCTTCGGACGACGTGGCCAATGAATCCGGTTCGGAAGTCGATGCGGACGCCGGACGAAAGGCGACGAGCAAGCGACGCGCTTCGCCTTCGCCGAAAGCGCGAAGCGTGGCGCGGGCGGGGAGCCATTCGGACGTATGCGAGAGCAGCGTCACGTCCACCTCCTCACGGCCCGTCCGCAGCGCCCGGCGCGACGCCTCTACGAAGCGCGGAAACGCGGCCGTACCGAGCAAGGCGCGCAGCGGCATCCCGCGCAACTCGTCCCCGTCGTAACCGAAAGTGGCGGAGGCGGCAAGGTTGGCTTCGACCGCACGCAGGGACGGGCGCAGCACCAGCATCGGCTCTTCGGTCTCGTCGAAGGCGATGCGAAGAAAAGCCGTTTCGCCGATGCGTGCCCGTAATTTATTCAGCCGGACCCACTGTGCCGCCGTCCACGTCCCGAGGACCAGAAAAAGGATGAGAAGAACCCAGAAGCCGAAACGGTAACCGGGATCGAATATCTTCGAGGTGGACTGCCGCGTCTTCTCCGGCTCCCGTGGAAGCGCCGTCTCCGCCGCCCCCCTCGGTTCCACAGCGGCATACGCCGCCGTCGCGCGGGCGACCGTTCGCTCCGCCGGCGCCGCCTCCACCGCACAGGGGAACGCGAGCAGCCACACGAGCATCCCCACGCCGGCGACTCCGAGGGCGCTCAGAACGGCGGTCCCGGTCCGCCGGCAAGTCTCGATTTGAGACCCTGACGCCGGACTCGAAGGCCGGACACACGCGCCCCCGACGCTTCCACGAGAGCGGGTCCGCCTGCCGTCTCGGAACAGGCGCCGCAACGCACCGGAGTGCGTCGGATCGCGGGGATCTGATCGTAATGCTAACTTCAAAAACGCACGTAGGAGTTTAAAAACGGGGTTTCGCACCCAAGGAGCGCGGTGCATCCAACGTCCCGTCCTCGGTACATCAAACTCCGGGCACAACTCCGGAGGTCATCCGCGGTCGCGGAGATCTGGCCCAACCGATCCCCACGAGGACAAATATCTTACCAGACCGGCAAGAGAGAGGCTCAGGCGGCATACGAAGCGGCCCCTTCCTCGAAGAAAGCCGCGATGCGGCTTCGCTGTCGCAACGCATCCTCATAGCCGATTTCCATGAGGCGCGTCGTATAATTTCTGTCGAAGAGCAACATGCTCAGCCAGTCGGGGCTTTTGGTGCGATCGCTGCTCAAGCCCCGCGCCAGCAGATGGAGCGGCCCGCGCAGTTCGTGCTCGTATTCTCCCGAAAGTTTACCGAGATCGACGGAAGGGCGGAGGAGCAGGAAACGGATGGGCCTGAGCCCCCCGCGCTTGCGCTCCGGCGCCGCTTCGAGCAGCCGGTTGAGGCGATCGAGCATGAGCGCATCCTGATCGAGGGTGTCCAGAAAGACGGCGTTCATCAGCAGGCCCACGAGCTGGGCGTTCGGGGGATAGCCCACCACGGCCGGTTCGTCCGCCTCGCGACGGGTGCGGTCGTACCGGGTCGAAATGGCCAGGATGCTGTCGGCGCCGAGGTGAATGGCCGGAGCGAGCGGAGCCGAGAGCCGGATGCCGCCGTCCCCGTACCACGCATCGCCGATCCGGATCGCCGGAAAGAGAAAAGGCAAGGAGGAAGAAGCCATGACGTGATCGACCGTGAGTGTGGTATTGATGCCCACCCGGTTGGGCCGCTCCCACGATTCGATCTCTCGTCCCTGCACCCAGGAAACCGTCTGCCCGGTGGAATAGCTCGTCGTGATGATGGCGAATGCTTTCAACCGCCCGGCGCGCAGGTTTTCGGCGACATGGGTGAGGCGTCCGTCCTCGGCATGCAGTTTCTCTTCAAGATAGGCGCGCAACGGCGAAGTGTCCACCCATCCGCGTTGACCGCCCTCCTCGACGTCCCGAACCATGCTCCACAGGAACTTGAAGCTCGACTCCGAGACGAAGACGTTTTCGGTCTCCAGCCCGCGCCAGCACTCGACCAGGTTATCGACCGCCACGGAGAACGGGTTGAGGTCGTTGGCCAGATGCGCAGCGTTGATCGCTCCGGCCGAGACGCCGGTCAGCAGCGGAAAACGAGTCTCCGGGAAAGCCTCGGCGATATATTTCAACACGCCCACCTGATAGGAGGCGCGCGCGCCGCCGCCGCTCAGCGCCAGCGCGCAGTCGGGGGCTTCCGTGGGCGCGGAGCGAAAGAGCCCGCGAAGCCGGTGAAGGGTTCCTTTGACCACGTCGTCGAGCATCGGTTGAGAGGAAACGGAGCATTCCCCGGAGAAAATCCCGTCCGTCGGGCAAAAGCGCAACAGCCCCCGGCGCTTTCGCCGGTTCCCCCGGCAGAAATGCGATGATTTGGGTACCTTGCGATGCCCTCCCGACGTCCGGATCTCCCCTGTCCTTACCCTCGTTTCCTTCCGTCATGCCCGCTGCTTCCCCTTCCGATCCCGCCCTTTTCGCGCTCACGCTCATGGAGATGGAAGGCGTGGGGCGTGTGACGGCGGGGCGGTTGCTCCGGCACTTCGCCACGTACGACGAACTCGTTCGCTATCCACGCGAACAGGTGCTCGCGCGGGTGAAAGGCGCACCGAACGCGGCCGATCTCGTGAAGCGGCTCTTCGACCGTGAGGCGATGCATACCCGGCTTGCCGGGGCCGGAACCGCGATCGAGGCGCTGCGCGCGAAACACGTCGTCCTCTTCTCGATGCGCGGGCCGCACTGGCCGGAGGGGCTCGACGCGCTCCCCCGCGCCCACCGTCCGGTGCTTCTCTACGGCTACGGCGACCGCGAAGCCCTGGCCCGTCCCGCGGTGGCGCTCCTGGCCCGCCCGCCCATCACGGACGCCGCCTTCGACGTGGCCCAGTCGCTCGTGCGGACGCTCGCGGCGCACGGCATCGCGCCGGCCACCGGGGCCGGGCACGGCTTCGACGTGGTGATGCACAAGCGGGCCGCCTCGGGCCCCGAGCCGAGTCCCTCGCTCCTCGTGGCGCCTTGTGGTCTGGCCCGACTCCCGGCCGTCATGCGCCCCATCGCGAGCGCCGCCGTGCGCGCGGGCGGCCTGCTCCTGTCCCCCTTCCCGATGACGCACGGCCCCTACGAGCACGACGACCGGGAGCGCGCGCTCGTGCTTGCCGCCCTCGCCCGCGCCGCCGTCTTCTTCGAGCCGCGCGCCGACGCCCCCGAGTGGGGCGCGCTCGAATGGGCACTCGAGGCCGGCAAACCCGTCTTTGGGGTCGAGGACCCGGATCACCCGATGCCCGCAAGGGTTCATCGCCTCCACACCGACGTCGACTTCGAGTGGATCCTCGCCGCCCTCCGCGCCTGACCCCATGCCTCGCATCCTTTTCGTCTTCCTCGACGGCGTGGGCCTCGGCCCGCCGGACCCCGAGACCAACCCTCTCGCCCGCCTCGACCTGCCCGCCTTCGAGCGCCTCGCCGGTGGTCGGCCGTGGACCGCCGCCGCCCCGCCCCTCATCCGCGACGACCACCTCTTCCTCGCCCTCGACGCCAACCTCGGCGTCGAGGGCCTCCCCCAGAGCGGCACCGGACAGGCCACCCTCTTCACCGGCGTCAACTGCGCCCGTGTGGCCGGCCGACATTTCGGACCGTATCCGCATTCACGGACGAAGCCCGTCCTCGCCCGGCAAAACGTCTTCCGTCGTATCGCGGCCCTCGAACGGCCCCATCCCCAACCGTCCGCCTTCGCCAACGCCTATCCGCCTCGTTTCTTCGAGCGCGCGAAGAAACGCAACCGGTGGACCGTCACCACGCTGTGCTGCCTCGAAGCCGGCGTGCCCATCCGCACGCTCGACGACCTCCGCCGGGGACGCGCCGTCACCGCCGACCTGACCGGAGCAGACTGGCGCACCCTGCTCGGTCACGACGTCCCGCTCCTTTCCGAAGAAGCCGCCGGCGCGCGCCTGTCCGATCTCGGGCGGTCGCACGCTTTCACCCTCTTCGAGTATTTCCTCACCGACAAAGCCGGTCACCGGCAGTCCCCTGCCGAAGCCGAACGCGTTCTCCATGCGCTCGACCGCTTCTTCACCGGCCTCCTCGACTCCTTCGACCCCGAACACGACCTCCTGCTCGTGACGAGCGACCACGGCAACCTCGAAGACCTCTCCGTGAAGACGCACACCCGTCACCCGGTCCCCCTCGCGGCGTTTGGGCGCGGGGCGCAGCAGTTCCGCCACGCCCGCTCTATCGCCGACGTGACGCCCGCCCTCGTCGAGATGGCGCAGGATTAATCCCGGCTCGACTGCTCGCCGTCGGCCTCCTCTTCCGTCGGGAAGAGCCGACCCGACGTCAGTTCGAGCACGAGGCGGTCGGCGTCATAGATCTCGTCGAGCGCTTCGAGGATGCCGCGCGCGTCGACGGCCACGGCGCGCGCGGTTTCGTCGGTATAGATATACTGGTTCGGCAGCGATTCGATGTTGCCGTCGAAGATCAGCCCGACGATCTTCAGATCCCGGTTGACGAGCGGGGAGCCGGAGTTGCCCCCCGTGATGTCGTTCGTCGTCACGAGGTTGACCGGCGTGCTCGGATCGAAGGTCTCCGGCGGATCGAGCCAGTATTCCGGAAGCGCCCACTCACGGCGTCCCGGGAAGGAGAAATACCGGTCGTACAGGCCGAAGAAGGTGGTCACTTCGGGCGCTTTCGTGCCGTTATACGGATAGCCGCGCACCACCCCGTCGGCGATGCGAAGCGAGAACGTGGCGTCGGGCGGCGTGTCGGTTCCAAAGACGGCAAACCGCACGCGGGCGAGCCGGGCATTGAGCGCCTGCTCCCGCTCTTCGAAGCTCTGCAGCTGCTGATTCAGGGTGAAGTACAGCGGGCCCATGGCCTCGATCACCCTCACCACGGGATCGCCACTGCGAAGAAAGCCTTTCTCGAGCAAGGCGCGGAAGGCCGTCGAATCCATGAGCGCCGTGCTGTCCACGAGTTCGGCGGCCACTTCTTCGGGCGAGCGGTCTCCGAGGATGCGCTTCGTCGTCGGATCGAGCGGCCCGAGCACGTCGAGCAGTTCGCTGAGCCGCTCCGCGATGAACGCTCGCTCGACCTCGGCGGGCCAATCCTTGATCTTGACCGCTTCCGTATAGACCTCCTCGATCTGATCCGGCGGGAAGCCGCGTTGCCGCATGAGCGCATGCACATAGCCGTAAAGCGCCCGCGTGAGCACGTGCGAACTCAGGTTCGGGTTCGAGAAAAACGTGAAGGCGCGCGACTGTTCGGAGGTGGCCCGTTTGGATTCCTGAAGCTGTGCGATCTCGGCCCAGAGCTTGCCATACCTCTTGAGCAGCGAATCGTCAGCGGCCACGGCCTGCTGGAGGTCGCGTTCGCCCGCCACGCGCCGGGCCATGAGATAGGGGTCACGGAGCCCCTCCAGTTGCCCCCGCTGCGCCTTGAGCGAGTTCGAGATGGAGAAATACGGGTTTCGGAGGTCGTACCGGTCCGCCTCGTCCGGATGCTTCGAGATGTAATCGAACAGAATTTTCGCGCGGCTTTCGAGGACCGAGAGGCTCTGCGGCAGGTTGTAATCCCGTTCATATTCGAGCCGGCTGACCGTATTCAACCGGCTCGTCGAGCCGGGATTGCCGACCACGAAAACGGCTTCTCCCGCCGCCGGACCGTCGGCGCTCCACGGGTAGAAATGCTCGGTCCTCAGCGGCTTTCCTTCCCGGTCGTACACGCGGAAGAACGACATATCGAGGTTGTATCGCGGGTACGTGAAGTTATCCCAGTCGCCGCCGAAATAGCCGATCTGAAGCTCCGGCGCCATGACGAGGCGGACGTCGTCGTACCGGCGGTACGTGTACGCCGAGTATTTCCCGCCGTTGTACAGCGCGATCACCTGCACGTATAACGTCGAATCCCGGGCCTTGACCTCGTCCGTCATCCGCTTTTCGAGGGCCTCGGCATTGCGCCGGCGGGCTTTTGCGCGTTCGTCCTCGGTCCTGACCGTCTCCGGGACGGAGTACACCTCGTCGGTGACGTCCTTCAGTGCGATGAGCTGATCGACATAGAGGTCCTTGACCTTCTGCTCTTCCTCGAGAGAGGAGGCGTAGAACCCGCCGTCGAGCAGTTCCGGATCCACCTCGGTGACGCTCTCCCGGCCGCAATGGTGGTTGGTCATGACGAGCCCGTTCGGGGAGACGAACGAGGCCGAACAGTATGAGGAGAACCGGAGGGCGGCGAGCCTCGCTTCCTCGAACCACGTCGTATCCGGGCGGAAGCCGTACGCCTGCTCGAAATAATCGACCGGCGGATGGTCGAAGGTCCACATTTTCCCGCCGTCGAAGCGCCGGGCGCGGACGGTGTCGTAGCCCGCGGGGAACGGCGTCAGGTCCAACTTCGGACGCGAAGTGCGGACGGTCTCTTCGGTGGAGGGCGGCTTCTCGGTGCGCGTGGCGCGTTCCACCACGACGGCGGTCTCTTTCGGCGCGGCGCAGGCCGTCATCAGCAACAATACCGCCCATGCGATCCGGCGGAAAAAGGCAAAACGATTCATAAGCCCGATACCTGGTTGGTGACGGAACGGAGCGACCGGCGCGGGATCCGGCGTGCGCGCCGAAGGGCCCTCCCTCTCGCTCCGTTCCGTCGATGCGTGGTTAACGACTGCCCGAGAGGATGTCGTCGGCCTCGGCTTCCGTGTCCACGGCGCGACCCGTCGTCAGTTCGAGTACGAGGCGGTCGGCGTCATAGATCTCGTCGAGCGCTTCGAGGATGCCGCGCGCGTCGACGGCCACGGCGCGGGGTTTGTCGGTGAGGTAGATGTAGTCACCGGCGAGGCTCTCGATGTTTCCGTCGAAGATGAGCCCCACGAGTTCGTGGTTGACGTTGATGACCGGCGAGCCGGAGTTGCCCCCGATGATGTCGGCGGTGGAGACCATGTCGAGCGGCGTGTCGAGGTCGAAGGTCTTCGGGGGGTGGAGCCAGCGCCGGGGGAGGTCCCATTCGGTGCCCGGTCCGAAAGCGAAGTGCCGGTCGTACATGCCGTAGAAGGTCGTGTGCGTGGGGGCCATGGTGCCGTTGTACGGATACCCTTTCACCACGCCGTCGGCGATGCGAAGCGAGAACGTGGCGTCGGGAGGGATGGAGAGGCCGTAGACGGCGAAGCGGGCGCGTCCGATGCCGCTGGCGACCTCCTGCTCCTGCGCGCCGAGACCGGCGAAGGCGCTCTGGAAAGCCTGCACGCGGGGCATGACGACCGCCGCCACCCGGATCGCCGGATCGTCGAGGCTCAGGGCGTCGGAGGCCAGCGCCCGGGCCGTACGCTCCGCGCTCGAGAGCGCCGAATGGGCGAGCAGGTCGTCGGCCACCTCTTCGGGCGTGCGCATCGGATGCATGGGCTCGTTCTCATTCATCTCCATGGCGGGCATCTCCCGGGCAAAGATGGCCTTCACGATCTCGCTCTCGTCGCCGAAATACCGGCGGAAGTCGTTCATCCGCGCCGTGAGATAGCCTCTCTCCACGAGGGGCGCCAGGTCCTCGATGCCCTCGATCTGCTCCCGGATGCCGGCAAGCGCCTCGGGCGAGACGCCTTCGGCCTTCCGTGAGACGTACGTATAGGCAAGCATCGCGCGGCGCATGGTGGCCGAGGAGAGCGTCGAGTTCGGCTGCAGGGAGAGGAAGGCCCCGAACTCCGGCGCAAACTCGCGTTTGCCCAACTGAATGTCGGCCATGCGGTCGTGGAGGTCGCCGTACTCCGCCTTCAGGGCCGGGTCGCTCTCGATGGCGGCGCGGAACTGCCGCTCGAAATCTTTGCGACGGCCCATGATCACGGGATCCCGGAGCGCCTTGACGCGACCGCGATAGAGCTTCTGGGCATTGAGGAGGCCGAAGATCTGATTCCGGACGCCTTTCTCTTCCGCCTCTTCCGGCATGGCTTCATAATACTGCTGGAGCACCGCCACGCGGGTGTCGATGAGCGAGAGCACGTCCACCTCACGCACGTCGCGGCGGAACTCGAGCTGCGCGACGGTTTCGAGGCGGCTCGTCGAGCCGGGATTGCCGATGACGAAGATCGCATCGCCCTCCTTCGTCCCGTCCACGCTCCATTTGAAGAAATGCTCGGTCCGGAGCGGCTTGCCATCCTCGCCGTAGACGCGGAAGAGCGTCATGTCGAGCGCATAGCGGGGATAGGTGAAGTTGTCCGAGTCGCCGCCGAAATAGCCGAGTTGCAGCTCGGGGGTCATGACGAGGCGCACGTCTTTGTACCGGTGAAAGGTGTAGGCGGAATACATCGCGCCGTTATAGAGCGCGATCACCTCGACGTGAGCGCCCGCCTCCTCGCCGCCGGCTTCCCCGGTGATGCGGTCGGTGATGGCCTGAATGGCCTCCTGCCGGGCCGCCGCCTTTTCGGCGTCCGTCTCCTTGCCTTCGAGCGCGGCATAGACCTCATCGGTCACGTCGGCAATGGCAATGAGTTGATCGGCGTAAAACCCCTCCACGGGCCGCTCCTCGGCCAACGACGACGCGTAAAAGCCGTTGTCAAGCAGGTTCTCGCCCGAACGGCGCACCCTCGATACGGCATCGCGCCCGCAGTGATGGTTGGTGAGCACGAGGCCGTTCGGCGAGACGAAGGAGGCCGAGCATCCGGGAATGCGAAGCGCACCGAGGCGCGCCTTCTCGAACCACGCCGCGTCCGGCTCGAAGTCGTAGGCCTCCTTGAAATACTCGATGGGCGGATGCTCGAACGTCCACATCTTGCCGTTGTCGAAGCGACCGGCCTTGACTTCTACGTCCGTCGTCGTGGTCTGCGCCCGGCTCACCCCCGCCGTCATCACGAGGGAGAGGAACAAGAGTGCAAACCCACGGGATACGGGTCTGGAAAAGGAAAAGAACGTGTTCATGAGGTCTCTTGGTATGCGGAACAGGTATTCGATGTCACGCGACGAACGGGAATACATGCGGGAAGATCGGTGGTCCGCATAATATCACGAAATCCGACGTGAAAAACCGGGTAAGATCTGCGGGATTCCTGTGCCGGGCGCCTCTCGACGCCACGCATTCGGACACGAGCGCCTCGCCCCCGCCTCCCGCACGCCCGTCCCCTTCTCGACACATTTCACAGACATCCCCGGGGAAGAATCGTCCCCCATTCCCCGAGCTTCCGTGACAACCCCCGGAAGCCCGAGGCGGTACAAGCCGACGAATCTGGAAAACCCTATCTGAAATCAAACCGTTTGAGAGCCATGAAAGAGAATCCTGTGCTTCGCCTTCTCTCGATCACCCTCGGCTTTTTCCTTTTCCTCTTCGCCGCCGGGTGCGACACCGTCGAATCCACGACAGACTCCGAAGCCGGCCTCACCCTCGATCAGGACGTCGCCGAGTCCGTCGGAGCGCTCATGGCCGAGGATACGGGCGGCCTCCTCGAACAGGCCGGCGACGCCTTCGCCCTGGCGACTCCGGAGGGCATCTCGGCTTCAGCCAAGAATGGGACCTCCGTCGTACGCACGTACGATGAAGCCACGGGCATGTGGACCATCACGGTCTCGCGTGAGGCCGGCCATCCCACGGATACCCGCATGATGAGCCTCACGCGCGTCTATGAGGTGCAGTACCTGAACGCGGACGGAGAGCAGCAAAAATTCTACGTCACCGAGGGCGACACCGCGCAAACGATGGTGCTCCGGCTCGTGGAGGGCAATGGGGTGTTCGAGACGCCGCGCCTGAAGGCCGTCCGCACCGACCTCTCCGGCGAGCTCGTCGCCACGGGCATCGACACGGACGAGGTGACGCTCAACGGCGCGTACCAACGCTCGGGAGAACACGAACGCATCACCCCCGGCATCACGCGCACGATGACGTATGACATGACGCTCGAAGTGATCGACCTCGTCGGCCCGCGCGGCAGCCGGCTGAATCTGTCCGAGAAAGTCAACGGCACGCTCATCGGCCGGTACACCGGCACACTGACCATCAAGCGCGGCGACGTCCTCGAACAGCACGACTTCGACCGCGAGGTGCGCGTCGAGATCGTCGACGGCGAGATGACCGTCACCATCAACGGCGTGCCGTACGACTTCGACCCGGCCTCCGGCGACGGACGCTTCCACAGCCCGCCCGTGACCGGCTGACGTCATGCATCCGTCTGAAAGGAACGCCCCGGCGCTCGCAAGGGCGTCGGGGACTTTTTTTGAAACGCCCTTCCCGAAGCCGCATCGCCGCCGGAACTCCGCACACGGCTGTGTATATTAGCTTTTTTCTTAGCGAAAGTGGCGGAATTGGCAGACGCGCCAGACTTAGGATCTGGTGGGGTAACACCCGTGGGGGTTCGAGTCCCCCCTTTCGCACCCTTATGTTTCCATACGTGCTTGATTTGCAAAATCGGCAAGAGCAGGGGAACGACATATTTCTGTTTCCCGCGCCCTCCTTTCTGAAACTCGGGCTTGAATCCACTGAAGCCTGAAGAACAGCCCACGGGCGCGTCGGGGCCCGCATGAAGAACAGGGCCTATCCCTTACGATCCTTCCAAACGCCATCGACGGTCGATGCGCCATCGTGGTACGACGACCGGTAGGAAGAGGCGTATTTCGTCACGATCCGCGTGGATCTCGCCGGCCCTACCCGACCATCCCAACCGTGCCGGGGCGCGGTTGGGGCAACGCAATGGTTATAAACACGCGATCCGAAGCGACGATGTCCTCCGCCGCATCCGCCGGCGCATCGCTCCAAACCCGGCCCGACGGCGGCAGGATCGCTTTTCCTTGCCCCCGCGTTCCTGATTGTCCCGACCGTCCGCCCCTCGAAACCATACCACCTCCCTCCAGGCCCGGATCGCCCCATCCTCGCCCAGGGGATCCTTTCCCATTACCCGATCACCCACCCTCTCTCACTTTGCTCGCGGGTCTCCTTTGAAGATGCGCTTCTTTTTCCGCCTCTTCCGG
>Ga0256841_1003938_pt1 | contig 10932 bp, 9 predicted proteins | sample 356308metaG_FD_185971 | JGI IMG/M metagenome (GOLD analysis project Ga0256841, IMG submission 185971) | Hydrothermal vent microbial communities from Mid Atlantic Ridge, Atlantic Ocean - 356-308 | ecosystem: Environmental > Aquatic > Marine > Hydrothermal vents | place: Atlantic Ocean: Mid...
CTCGGCACCACCATCTGTCAGCACCTGGTGCGGCTGATGGGCGGCCGGATCGGCGTGCAGAGCACCCTCAACGTCGGCACCACCTTCTGGTTCGACCTGCCCTTCGAGTCCGGCATGCCGCAGACCGACGACCCGGACCAGGGCTGGACGACCGCCTGCCATATTCTCTGCCTGCAGCCGCAGGATCGGGGCGAAGGCGACATCCTGCCGCTGCTGCGCCAGTGGCATATTCCCTATCGCTGCGTGCACAGCGTCGAGGAGGCACGCCGCTTCGTCGACTGCGAAGAAAGCGGTCCCCCCCCTGTCGATGCGCTGATCGTGGATGCCTATCCCTACGACACCGAGCTGCATCGCCTGATGGACGATATCGACACCTGGCAATCGCCGTGTACCACCTCGGTAGTGCTGATCGGCGAGGAGCGCTACCCGCCACAGATCGTCGGCCGGGCGCACGACCAGCTGTTCGTCCTCGCCGAGCCCGTCGACAAGCGGGTGCTGTTCAATACCCTGCATGCCTGCTACTCCAGACACAGCACCGAGGACGACGTCATCCACATCGCGCGCCACCAGACCCGGTCCAATGGTTCGGGCCGGCGGCTCGACATCCTGGTGGCCGACGACAATGCCACCAACTGCCTCGTCCTGCAGCGCATGCTCGAGAAGATGGGCTACGACTCCACCGCCGTGGACGGCGGCGAGGCGGTGCTGGACGCCCTGGAAAAACAGCACTATGACATGGTCATCATCGACAAGAACATGCCGGACATGGGTGGCCTGGATGTCTACCGGACCTGTGCGCTGGCACACGCCGGCCGGCCGCCCGCGACCTTCATCGTCCTGACCGCCGACGCCACGGCGGAATCCCGGGCCGAATGCGAAGAGGCCGGCATCACGCATTTTCTCACCAAGCCCGTATCCCTGGGCCGCCTGCAGGAAACACTGACCCGCGCCGCCGCCGACGCCCGCAACGCTGAAGACGCGGGCGGGACCGGAAAACCCGCGCAGGGCGAGCCGCCGGAGGCCCTGCCGGTGGTCGACATCACCGAATTCGACAAGCTGGCCGTGCTGGCTGGCGACAACGGCAGTTTCCTCAACGATGTCATCACCAACTTCGAGTCCGATGCCGAGCAGGACCTGCACGGCCTGGAATTCTCCGTGGCCGGCCACGACCTGCCCGCCTTCCAGGACTACGCACACGCACTCAAGGGCGCTGCCGTCTACCTGGGCCTGAGCCGCCTGGTGGCCCTGGCCACCGCTGCCCAGCACCTCGACCAGGAGACCTTCGAACGCGAAGGCGCGGAACGCGTGAAGGAACTGCGCCACGCCACCAGCAAGGCACTGCAGGTGCTGCGGCAGAAAGCACGGGATGACCTGCGCCGGATGGGCTGAACGCCTGCATCAGCCTGCGCCTGTGCCGGCGGCCCCTTGCCGTCCCGCGCCCGTGCCGAAGCGGCGCTCCTGGACGCGCGCAAAATAAACCATCAGGCGGCGGTTGCGGCTGCTCAGGCGCAGCGCCGATTCCACCCATTGGTCGACGACATCGGTAAGCTCGTCATAGCTGACCGGCAGGCAGCGGTCGAGCGCCGCCTGGAAACCGTGCAGGCCGGGCGTCAAGGCAAGATGGCGCTGCATGTACTCCCTTACCGCCTGCCGGCCGCCGCCGTCGGGCGCCAGCACGTCGACCACGCCCAGTTCGTACAGCTCCTCACCGGTATAGATACGGTTGTCCATCATCAGGCGACGCGCCGCGGCGGGCGCTATCCTGCGCGTCAGCAGCGTCAGGGCTCCCATGCCGGGGAACATGCCGAAGCTGATCTCGGGAAAGCCGAAACGCGCACCCCGTTCGGCCACCAGCAGGGTATGGGAAAGCGCCGCCTCGAAACCGCCGCCCAGCGCCTCACCCTGGACCAGGGCGATGGTGGTGAAGGGTATGTCGTAGTGGGTGATGGAAGCGTACTGGATATCGATGCAACTGCGCGCATACCGGCGCAGGCTTTCCCGGTCACGGGCCTCGATCAGCTCGATGAAATAGGGCAGGTCACCGCCCAGGTTGAACACGCGGGCGTCCGCGGACGCCATGACCTGGAACAGCAGGCGGTTGTCGCGGTCGTGCTTGTAACCGGCTACCGCGGTCTGGCGGACCAGGCGCTGCGCCGCCTTGATCTCGCGCAACAGCTCGGTCGAGAAACAGGGCCGGCCGCTGTATTTCATGTTCACCCAGACGGCGCGCAGAGACCGGTCATCGGCCAGTTCGATCTGGGACAGGCGGCTTCCGGGCAAGACTTCGTCGGTACTCAACGCAGGGCACTCCTCTGGCGATTTCTCGCGACCGGGAATCCGTTCCTGACGCAACTGGACCTGGATTATGTATAAAGATTGCCAGATTGGCTGCCGCATGTATAGGGCATTTGTGTCTACGGGCGGGAGGCGTCGACACACGACCACAGAGCCGCGTTCGCGCGGTGGGGCCGGGAGCGGTCCGCTCAGCGTATCATTTCCTCCAACGGTACCGGCGCGGCGACCGCGCAGCCCTGCACGTAGTCGATACCCAGCGCCGACAGTTTCTCCCAAATCGCCTCGTTCTCGACGAATTCGGCAATGGTGCGCACGCCGAGCACATGGCCGAGCTGGTGGATGGAACGCACCATTTCGAAGGCGATGCTGTCCTCGGCCATCTCGCGCACCAGGCTGCCGTCGATCTTGAGGAAATCGACGGGCAGTTTCTTGAGGTAGGAGAAGGAACTGAGTCCGCTGCCGAAATCGTCCAGCGCGAAGCGGCAGCCGCGTTCCCGCAGACGGGCGATGAAATCACCGGCCGCGGTGAAGTTCATGATGGCAGCCGTCTCGGTAATCTCGAAACACAGCCGTTCGCCGCCGACCCGATAGAGATCGATCAGTGCCAGCACCCGGTTGCAGAAACCGCTGCTGCCCAGCGAGTGCCCCGACAAGTTGACGGACAGGGTCTGGCCGGCGGCCTTGCCGCCCGCCGCCGACAACCACCTGAGGGTGGACTCGATCACCCACAGGTCCACGGCCGGCATCAGGTTGTAGCGTTCGGCCGCCGGCAGGAACAGGTCGGGCAACAGGATTTCGCCGTCTTCGTCGCGCATGCGCACCAGCACCTCGCCGAACTCGCCGGCATCGCAGGAAGCAGCAAGCGGTCGAATCGGCTGGTAATAGAGGAGCATGCGCCCCTCGTCGAGCGCACCGCGGATGCGAGACACGAAACGGATTTCGCTGAGGCGGCGCCCCGGCTCGCTGTCGGCGCCGTGGTAGACGTAGACCTGGTCGCGGCCCTGCTCCTTGGCCGTGTAGCAAGCGATGTCGGCGGCCGAGAGAATGGCGGCCACGTCCTCGCTGTCGGCGTTGACCTGGACGATGCCGATGCTGGCACCGATCCCGAACAGCCGCCCCTCCCACACGAAGCAGCTGGCCTGGATGCGCTTGCGGATGCTGTCGGCGACCTCGGTCGCCTGCGTCGTATCGCAGTGTTCCAGCAGCAGCCCGAACTCGTCGCCGCCCAGGCGTGCGAAGATATCGCCCTCCCTGAGCATCCGGGGCAGTTCGCTGGCCAGCTGCCTCAACAGTTCGTCGCCCGCGAAGTGGCCGCAACTGTCGTTGACGATCTTGAACTGGTCGAGATCCATGTAGCATACGCAATAGGTGGCGCCGGTGTTGCGGGCCTGGCACAGGGCCTCGTCCACCTTGCGCTCGAACTCGCGCCGGTTCATGAGGCCGGTGAGGGGATCGTGGCTGGCCTGGAAGGCGAGCCGTTCCTTCTCTTCGATCAGCGCCCTTTCCGCCCGCTTCCTGGCCGTGATGTCGATCAGGTAGCCCTCGTAGTAATCGGGCTCTCCGGCCCGCCCGCTCATACGCGTGGTGTAGTCGTACACCCAGCGGATCGTGCCGTCCGGCAGCACCAGCCGGTAATCCTGCTCCAGTACCGGCAGACCGCTGTACTCGCCGGCGACGAAATCGCTGTCGGTGAGGGCGGGCAGGTCGTCGGGATGGACCAGGCTGGCGAAGGGAGTCCGGTCCGCCATCAACTGCGCGGCATCGAACCCGAACTGGCTGACGGTGCGGGAGATGTGCACGATGGGCCAGCCGTCGTCGGTCAGGCAGCGGAACATCACCACCGGCCCCTCCAGGAACAGGCGCTGTTCGCGCTCCAGCGCCACCAGCGCCTGCTGGCGGCTGGCCGCCTCGCCCGACAGCCGGCGGTTGGTCTCCGACAGCAGCCTGACCAGTCCCTCGTTCTCGATGCCCAGTTCCAGATAGCGCCGCACGGCTTCGTGCTGCAGGCGGGCGATGATCGTCACCGCCACCGTGTACAGCACCAGCAGCAGGCCCATGGTGGTGTACATGCGCTGATCCAGCAGCATCAGGTGCGCGGACAACGGCAGGGTGGCCGGCAGCAGGAAAGCCAGGTAAGCCGGGTACACCACGGCGTGGGAGGAAATCGCGCCCGAGGTGATGCCGGCCAGCGCGAACAACAGGAACACCTGTTGCTGCAACGGCCAGGACGCGTCCAGCCACAGCATGGAGAACCCCCACACCAGGCCGGACAACAGGCAGCCCAGCACGTACAGCAGGCACCAGGAGCGGGCGGTACCCGGTGCCACGCCGATCCGCTGGGCCCGGCGCACCAGCACCAGCCGCCCCAGCGTCACCATGCCGAGGACGACCAGCCACAGCAGCAGCGTCTGGTGGCCGACCACCGGCCACAGCACGGCGGCGCTGGCCAGGGCCACGCCATAGGCGGTCGCCAGGGCAACAGGCGTGTGAGCGAACAACAGCCCGACCTGCCTGGCCAGCAGCGGCGTCCCACCCGTTTTCGCGGCAGCCGCGCCGCCACCCTCCAGGCGAACGGCCTGATCCAGTCCAGTGTTTATGACAATGCCTTCTATTCAATACGTTATGGGCGATGCACCGGGCACCGAACGTGATGCGACGACGCCGGTATCCACTGTATCGGTCCCTGCGCCGAGGGCTAAAGGGATGGGGTCAACAAGGGGCAGCCGGGCGGCAGGTGGCAGGCCAGGGCGGCCGGCAGGATGTCAAACAACAAATCCGGCGCGCACAGGGGTTCGCCGTCCAGGTTGACATGCAGGGGCTGCGGCGCCCGGACCTCGAGCCGGCTGCAGGTCCAGCGCTGCACGGGCAGCGCATCACCGGTCGAACCCTCGCGCATGAAGCGGGCCAGGACGCGGGCCAGCACGTCCTCCGGCACCTCCGGCACCACCGAGACATCCAGCAGACCGTCGTCGACACGCGCCGCCGGACAGACGTCGACACCGCCGCCGGCATAGCGGCCGTTGCCCACGGCCATGGCCAGGAAACGCCCTTCCCACACCCGCCCGCCGCCGGCAAAGCGCGCCCGGCGGGCGCGGATGCCGTCCAGCCGGCTGATGCCGGTCAACAGGTAGGCCATGGCGCCCAGCGCCTGCTTGAGCGACGGGTCGGTGCCGGCCGTCACCTCCGCGCCGAAGCCGCCGGTGGCCACGTTGACGAAGAAGCGCTCGCCGCAGCGGCCGACGTCGATCGGCACCGGCGACCGCTCCACCACCAGCCGCAACGCCGCCAGCGGGTCCTGCAGGGGAATGCCGCAGCCGCGGGCGAAGTCGTTGGCCGTGCCCAGCGGCAGGATGCCGAGCGCCGGGCGCTTGCCGGGCGGCGCCGCCAGCAGGCCGGTGGCCACGGCGTTGAGGGTGCCGTCGCCGCCCGCTGCGACCACCGTCGCGGTTTTCCCCTCCTGCGCCAGCCGGGCCGCCAGCGCCTGGCTGCCGGCGGGGCTGTCGGGCACCCGGATGCCGATGGCGTGCCCTTCGCCGCGCAACCGGTCGACGGCCCGGCGCAGGCCGGCGTGGGTCTCCAGACGGGGATGGAGGACGAGACAGAGGCCACCCTCAGGCATGGCCGACAGGACATCCCCGGACCGGTACCGCCGCCCACACCACCGGCGCCTCGATGTGCGCCTTGTCGATCGGCCAGGCCCGCGCCCCGGCAGACACGCTGGCGATGTTCATCGCTGCTGTGCCTCGTCGGCCCGCGCCGCCCGTTGTTGCATCGCCCGCAGCCGCCAGGCCGGAATCGGCGCCCCCAGCGCCGCGCCCGCCCGGCGCCAGCGGTGCACCGCCTTCGGCAACACCCGCGAGGGGTTGAACACCAGCATCTCCGGCCAGTCGTCGTCCCGGAACCCGACACCGTCGTAGCCGTGGCGGCGCAGGTGTTCGTAGATGCGCGGGTAGTTGTCGCACAGGCGGTCGAAGCGGCCACGGCGGAAATGGCGCGGCCCCAGGTAGGCGGTCGACAGCAGGTGGTTCCACAAGTGCACCAGCTCGTGGCCGCACAATTGCTTGTTGGCAGGCAGGTATTTCCAGAAATCGGGGCCAGTGACGCCCCGGCCGAACTCGCGGCGCAGGCTGGCGATGACACGCGGGTCTGGCTCGGCGTGCCAGAGGATGCGGGTGCCCGGCGCCAGTTCGCAGACGACGATGAATTCGCCCCAGGTGGCGGCAAAGCGGCTGCTGCCGCTGAGATAGACCCCGCGCCCCAGTCCGCGTCCCCAGCGCTCGCGCCCGAGATGGAAGCCATCCGTCAGGATCGACGCGGCGGCTGCCGCGCCGGTACCGTGGAAATACTGCGGCCGGCCCTTGTTGTCTGTCTTGGCCACCACTGCCCCTGCTGCCTTCCCCCTGGAGCCACAGGCTACCAGCAAATCCGCCACAAAAAAAAGGGCTCCCCGCGGGGAGCCCCTTCCACAGCGTCCGCGATCAGCCTACTTGGCGGACGACATGTACTCGATGGCCGCTTTCAGATCGGCATCCGAACAGTCCATGCAGGTACCCATGGGCGGCATGGCGTTCTTGCCCTTCTTGGCCGAGGCCACCAGGGCGTCGATGCCATTGGCCAGGCGCGGGGCCCAGTCGTCCTTGTTGTGGAACTTGGGCGCACCGGCCACGCCGGCTGCGTGACAGGCGGAGCACTTCTCGGTGTAGAGCTTCTTGCCGATATCCCCGGCCTGCACGGCGGCGGTCGAAACCAGGAATGCGGCGGCCATCATCATCGCGATCTTCTTCATCATCGTAACCTCGTCTTAAGGTTGTCACGGGAACGGGTTCGGACCCGCCGCCAGGCAGCGGGCCGGGCAAATCGATACCGCCATTTTACCCCATACTCCAGCATCAAGGCCCATAAAGCCTCTTCACGGGCCCATAAGCGGAAGCGTCTGCCATGATTCCGGCGCACCGGCGGAAACCGGCCGGCGCTCACCGGCAGCAAGGGACCCACTCGCGCGGACGGGGGCCCGGGAGGATCGTGCGGGGCTGCCGGAAATCTAGCGATTCCAGGGAGATGGCGAAGAGGGTGGGAAACCCGAAATCTCCCGAGAAACCACCGAACTATCCGTTAGTTACGCCACCAAACCGGCTGCCGAATGGTTCTCCGACGTACCGGAAAACCGTAGCATGTTTGAACTCGCCGCGACAACACAAGCCGCACTGGTTGGCGCCGTGGCAGCATTTGCCGATAATGGAGCCACCACCGCGATAACGGGGACAGCGCCATGGACTATCTGGACAGAATTACTCGTGATCCCGCCATCTGCGGCGGCGAACCCGTCATTCGCGGAACCCGGGTCACGCTGCGCACCATCCTGGCCAGCCTTGCCGAAGGCGACAGCCCGGAAACCCTGCTGAAAGACTTCCCCACCCTCACCGAGGAAGACATCCGTGCTGTGATCGCGTTCGCTGCCGCCTCAGCCGAAGAGGATCTGCCCCTGCCGGAAATCCCCCGGGCGTCGTGAGGATCAAGCTTGACGAAAACCTGCCTGCAACGCTTGCAGACGTCCTCTCGGCCTGTGGTCACGATACCGATACCGTGCCCACCGAAGGACTCACTGGCAGACCGGACAGCGATGTATGGCAGGAAACCCAGCGTGCGGAACGTTTCCTCATCACCCAGGATCTGGACTTTTCCGACAGCCGCCGTTTCCGCCCGGGAACACACCACGGGCTGCTGCTTGTCCGTCTGGCCAACCCGAGCCGGAAGCAGTTGGTCGACCAGCTACGCTCAGCCTTCGAAAAAGAGGATGTCGAATCCTGGCGTCGTTGTTTCGTGGTGCTGACGGAGAGAAAGATTCGAATCCAACACGAATGAGCACTGTACATCCAGTATTCACCTGACACATCTCCTCGAGTGGCTTTCCCGTTCATGCGGCGCGGCAGTAGACCGAGCCCCGTTTTTGAAGGCGTGTCTGCCCGTACCTGTCTGACTTTGGCTCCATAGGCCCACCCTCGAACGTAACAGTGGAACGTAACAGTCGGACAGGTATAGGACCTGACAGAACAAAAACTTGCGTTTTTTCAGGTCCTTAGTTCGGGAGATGGCGGAGAGGGTGGGATTCGAACCCACGTGGGGCGGTTATGCCCCCAACCGATTTCGAGTCGGTGCCGGTATGACCGCTTCGGTACCTCTCCAGGGTGCAATTTCCGATTGCAAATCAAGGCGCAACCATGGATTCTTGGGCTGTGCCCGGCGGCGGCGGTATTGTACCCCAAGCCGGGGGCGGAAAGCGAAACCCCGCCCGCGACGACGCGCCGACCCTGGACCTGCCGGAAGACCATGGCCTGATATGCGTTTTGCCCTGCTGCTGCTGACCTGCGCACTCGCCGCCTGCGACCTGAACCGGACCCACCTGGACCGGGTGCAGGATCGCGGCGAGCTGCGGGTGCTGACGCGCAACAGCGCCACCACCTATTATGAAGGACCGCAGGGGCCGACCGGCCTGGAATACGACCTGGCGGCCGGCTTCGCGGAATTTCTCGGTGTCGAGTTGCGGCTGGTGACGCCGGACAGCCTGGCCGAGATCCTGCACCGGGTGGCCGCCGGCGAGGCCGACCTGGCGGCGGCCGGCCTGACCGTCACCGACGAACGCCGCAGCCAGTTCAACTTCGGGCCGGTGTACCAGAAGATCACGCCGCAACTGGTGTACCGCTACGGCACGCCGGCGCCAAAGAACCTCGACGACCTGCACGGCAGCCTGGAAGTGGTGGCCGGCAGCAGCCACGCCGAGCGCCTGCGCAGCCTGCAGGAGGAATACCCCAACCTGAGCTTCCAGGAAAACAGCGAGCTCGACAGCGAGGAACTGCTCAACCTGGTATGGGAGCAGGTCATCGACTACACGGTGGCGGACTCCAACGAAGTCGCCATCAACCGCCGCTTCTACCCGGAACTGCGCGTGGCCTTCGACCTCAACAGCCCCGAGCCGCTGGCCTGGGCCTTCCCGCCGGGGGAGGATCACAGCCTGCTGGAGGAGGCGCAGCGGTATTTCACCACCCTGCGCGAGGACGGCCGCCTGGAACAACTGCTGGAACGCTACTACGGCCACGTCGGCGAGTTCGACTATGTCGGCACGCGCCGCTACATGAGGCACATCCAGACCCGCCTGCCGCGCTACCGCGAACTGTTCGAACGCGCCGCCGAAGAGACCGGCCTGGACTGGCGCCTGCTGGCGGCCGTCGGCTACCAGGAATCGCACTGGAACCCGAAGGCCGTGTCGCCGACCGGCGTGCGCGGCATCATGATGCTGACCCAGGCCACCATGAAGCAGCTCGGTATCAACAAGAGCCGCCACGACCCGGAAGCCAGCATCCTGGGCGGCGCCCGCTACATCGCCCGCGTCAAGCGCAAGATCCCGGAGCGCATCCCGGAGCCGGACCGCACCTGGATGGCGCTGGCCGCCTACAACGTCGGCTACGGCCACCTGGAGGACGCCCGCATTCTCGCCCAGCGCGACGGCGCCGACCCCGACAAGTGGGTGGAGGTGAAGAAATACCTGCCGCTGCTGAGCAAGAAGAAGTGGTACAGGCAGACCCGCCACGGCTATGCGCGCGGCCGCGAGCCGGTGCGCTACGTGGAGAACATCCGCAGCTACTACGACATCCTGGTGTGGCTGACCAGCCGCGACCGCAAGCCCGACACGCCCGTGTCACCGGCCTTGTCGGTGGAACTGCCGGCGTTGTAAGGGGCATCCATCGCCACGAAATCCAGCCACGGAAAACACGGCAGACCTCCCCACCTTCGCGTCCTTCGCGGTGTAAAAGTTCTTGTCCGTGTTTTCCGTGCTTTCCGTGGCTATAAAGAGATCTTTACAAAGCCCCTCAAGCCACCTGCACCGGTATGGCGTTGCGCTGGCGCACGATGCGGTTGTTCTCGTCCAGGTACACCAGCACCGGCTGGAAGGCCGCCGCTTCCTGGGCGTCCATGGCCGCGTAGGTGCAGATGATGATGCGGTCGCCGGGGCCGGCCTTGTGCGCGGCCGCGCCGTTCACCGAAATGATGCCGGAGTCGCGCTGCGCCTGGATGGCGTAGGTGGTGAAGCGCTCGCCGTTGGCGAGGTTGTAGATGTGGATCTGCTCGTACTCGCGGATGCCGGCCGCCTCCAGCAACGCCGTGTCGATGGCGCACGACCCCTCGTACTCCAGCTCAGCGTGGGTGACGCGGGCGTGGTGCAGCTTGGATTTGAGCAGGGTCAGGTGCATGGCGGCCTTGTTCACCGTGGATGACGACTGTGGGCAATTATCTCAGGATCGCACGGGGGCTGCAAACTGCTGGATTGCAAGGATTTTACACCCGCACATTGTCGATCAGGCGGGCCCGGCCCAGCCAGGCGGCGGCCAGCACCACCAGCGGCGCGCCGGGCGCCGGCGCCTGCAGGGTGTCGGCGTGGCGGATGCTGACGTAGTCGGGCCGGAAGCCGGCCGCCTCCAGCGCCGCGGCGGCGCGTGCCTCCAGGGCGGCGAAATCCGTGTCGCCGGCGCGCAGGGCGTCGGCGGTCTCGCACAGGGTGCGGTAGAGCCGCGGCGCCCGGCGCCGTTCGTCCTCGTCCAGGTACTGGTTGCGCGAACTCATGGCCAGGCCGTCGGCCTCGCG
>Ga0256841_1003939_pt1 | contig 10932 bp, 7 predicted proteins | sample 356308metaG_FD_185971 | JGI IMG/M metagenome (GOLD analysis project Ga0256841, IMG submission 185971) | Hydrothermal vent microbial communities from Mid Atlantic Ridge, Atlantic Ocean - 356-308 | ecosystem: Environmental > Aquatic > Marine > Hydrothermal vents | place: Atlantic Ocean: Mid...
TGATGTTTTCCTCCGACGGCCACGGCCGCCTTTCTTCTTGGGAGCGGGGGCTTCGACCTCGCAGATATCTTCAAGCCCATGGGCGATGGCGATGGAACGGTCTTTTTTACAGACTTCCCGCACCCGTCCGGGCCAGATGGTGTAGGCCAGATGCGCCCAATCGTAGTCGCCCTTTTCCAGTTTGCCCCAGACTTTCTTGGTGTCGTTCGCCCATGTGCGGAGGCGGAAAAGGTTGTGCAACGGTGCGGCGTTGATGATGACGCCGTCGTTGAGGTTCGGTTTGTAGGGAAGCGCAGCAATACGGAGCAGTTCTTCGCGCAGGTCCCGCAATTCGCCGAGAAATGATTGGGCTTCGTTCAGCTGGTCGCGCAGTCGGGTTGCATCCCGACCGGATGCGATTTTCAGTTCATCCTCGATGCGGTTGAGACCGCGCTCAACCTCAACGATCTTGGGTTCGACGTACTTGTTGACCGCCGCATAGAGGGTCTGGTCGGTCAGACGGTGATAGTAGAGCCAAAGCGTGTACGAACCGGATGCTGTGGATATCGGCCAGTAGATCGGGGCCTTGCGCCGGCTCTTGGAATAGCGTTTCAGGTGGTCCTGGAAAAAGCCCGCCGGCTTTCGGAACCAGTCCCGCAGTTCGGAGACGCCGAGGATATCGCAGGCCTCCTGCTCGATCTCATAAGCCTTGTCCTTCCAGAGAAGATCGAGCACTTCCCGAACACGGCGGACGATGTCGTCCCGATGCGGCTGACCGCCGTTGAAGCCGGGGTCGTCCACCAGAAGGCCGTCCCAGGAGACCCGGAGCGGGTAATCTGAGTCGGGGATTGTCGGTTTTTTGACCGCGCCTTCCGGCGGCAATGTGTTCGCGTCCGGCCTGGCGCGCAGCCACTCCCCGCTGACGATGCGGCCCGGGCCGGCGGGCAGGCCGTCGGGACCGACCAGCATCCCCGGCGGGCAGACCGGAAGTGGATCGAACGGGTCCGGCAACTTCGGGGCAAGCGACGGATCGTTGGCGATCCGGATATCCCAGCGGCCAAGAATGCATCCCATTAGATAAGCGATGAAGCTTGAGGCATTTGAGTAACTATCCCCGCTCTCAGGTTCTTCATCCTCATCAGTTCTTTCGGTATCAGTGCTATCTTCAACATCTTCGTTCAGGCTTTCTTCCGCCCATCTTAAATCATCAAACCCGTAACTTTTTGAGATTGCTGAATCCCATAACTCCATTAGATTACGAATCATCTCCTCGGTATCAACTGACTGACCAAGCTCTCGTACTCCATGTACAGATCGAAAGCATATTGATGTCTCGTTGGCAGCCTTTGCCTCACGGAGGTGGTCTATAGTTGCAACAGTTGCCCGTTCGAGGTCTTTTCTTTCTTGGCCTTGGATTCTGATTAGCCAAGGAATTTTCTTTAATGCTCCGGTCGAATAATCTGCGAAATTGGCCTGCATGTGTATAATTGCCCTAACAGGCTTGCTGTTCAGCCAACCCAAAATGAATGCTGGAGTCAAATCCCCAAAAGGCAGGACAGCAGGTCCATTACTGGTGAATATACAACCTGATGGGAGAGCCCGTGCACTGAAGCCCCTTGCGCTTCGTTTGGAATAAGTTGCGCCAGGAAGATACCAGTAATCGGATGCCTGTCTTACTTGAGCCGTAGAACCATTTATTGCCTGGTTGACCGCTTGAAGTTCCAATCCGTTTCTTGACCAGTTGAGTAGCAAATGTATATCGGAGTAAAAAAACGAAAACCCTCCTCCTTTCGCCATGTGTACCCAATGATTTCCTTTGCCGATAAATGACGGGTGAACTTCCCACCAAAGTCTAATAAATCTTTCATTATTAAATGACTTCATGCCCTCGCGGGCTGTTCCCGCAGTAGGTTCGAAGCTTGTTTTGCTATTAAGTAATTTTCTGACTTCCGGTGGCGCGGTATACAGGATCTTCGATTTGGGGAGTTTATAGAACCAGGAATTATGAGAAAGCTGCTGCAAATGATTGCCAATTTGATGCTCAAGCGCTTGCTGATGCTCTGGCACATTACTCTTCAAGTCAAAGGAATGAAATTGTTTGCTGCCGATGCTATTCAAGACATACGCAGCGCTCTCAACATATGCATCATCCATCACCCCAAGACCAAAATCGACCAAGTGTTCTATGTGTGGAATAATATCATTCTTACGAAAAGTCTCTAAACGAGGAGCGAGGAGAAATGACCGAGATGTAATAACACCAACACGACCAGTTTTTAGGGTTCCATTAGCCCATCTAACAAATGAACAAAATATGTCGTTGTGCGCTCCTTTATATTTTGAGCGCATCATTTGAAACACTTCGTTTGTTGGCTCCCCGAACGGCGGATTCATCAGCACGACATCGTAGCGTTTTCGACAAAGATCAATGAAAGCGAATCCGCGGGCGGCGTCTTCGGCGAACAGACGGCGACGGACGGCGCGACCGTTCTCGGCACGCTCGGCGTAGCCCTTGAGAGCTTCCAGGATGCGGTCCTCCGCCTGCTCCCAGAAGCGTTCGTCGGTCACTCCCGTGAGGTCGAAACGGAATTGCTGCTGTTCAGGTTTCGGCTCGGCCAGTTCGGGAAAAAGTACCCCCTGCTCCGGCTTCGGCCCTTCAAGCCACTGTTTTTTCGCCTCCGCCACGGCATCCTTGATCTCTTCCTCGATCTTGAGCAGGGAACCCGCCTCGCCGGCGAGCTTCATCTTGTCGAACACCACATCGACGAGCTGACTCAGCACCCGCGGTTTGAGGCCGGAGGTGAACTCCTCTTTCATGCCCTTTTCGCCGGGCATGGGTTCGGCGGTGACGATATTCGACTTTGTGACCTGCGACCGTTCGGCGGCCTTGAGACCAAGATTCTTCCAAGTCTTCTGGGCCCGGAGCCAGAGAGCGAGCGCGGCGATCTGCACAGCTCGGGGGTCGATGTCGACCCCGTGGAGGTTGTGCTCGATGATCAGCTTGGGGACGGCCCGGCGCAGTTCTTCGGTGGTTTCGAACTCCTCCCGCAGGCTTTGCCCCGTGATCTCGGATTTCGGGCTTTCCGGGTCTTCCCAGGCTTCTTCGTAGATTCTCTCAAGCAGATCGAATGCGTAAAGAAGGAAGTGCCCGGAGCCGCAGGCCGGGTCGAGCACGCGTAGATCGCGCGGGTCCTTTTTCGGCCGGTGCTCGATGTAGACCGGTTTCTTGAGAAGCTCTTCCTGGGAGAGGTCGGATTCGTTCTCTTCTGAGGTCGGAGCCTTTTCGTCCGACGCAAGAAACACCTCGTTGGGACGCCGGACGAGCCAGCGGCACTCATCCTTGAGGGCTGTGTCTCCTTTTCGCATCTCATACCAGATGCGGCCGAGGGTGTTGTCGGTGAGAAACTCGACCACATAGCGCGGAGTAAAGAACTGGTTACGAACGGCCAGTTCCCTGCTGTTGCGCGGGGCCTGGGACGCATCCCGCATGGCTCTGCGCTCTTCCGGCGGGTTGAAGTATTGGTAGACCCAACCGATGGTCTCGTCCGCAGTCCAAAGGTGGGTCAGCTCGTTCTTGTTCAGTTCGGCCAGAACGTCTTCCATGCACCGCTCTGAAGGGAAGACGGCGGACTGAGGAGTCATCCGGTCGAAGAGCACACCCAGATCGAGAGCGAGCTCGTCGAACAGGCACTCGAGAAACACCCGATAGGTGTCGTACCGTCCGCCGAGGGCCCCGCCGGAGATATGCTCGAAGATACGAAAGCCGTCCGACGCCGTACCTTTGCGCACGCATTCGATGACCAGCCCCCGCTCCTCGCACAGGCGCAAAGCGGCCAGGCGGTTCAGGATGGTGAAGGATATCTCCAGCGTCATCCGCTCGTAGGCGGCCTTCCGGCGGTCCTTTTCGCCGCCCGCGGCACCGGCGGTATAGTGGTCGAGCAGGTCGCGCAGACGGCGGGCCGCCGCGGTTTGGTCGGGCGACAGATGCGTCATTTCCGCCGGCTCCAGCACCGTGCCGTCCGGATGCAGCCCGAAGACGCCGCGGAGCTGGTCGATGACGTCCTCGGTCAACCTGCGCCTGCATGCTGTGACCGTTTTCGCCAGCAGATTTCGTGTTTCCTTGTCGAAGGCCACCGTTCAATCCTTTTTATCAAGCTTTTTTTGCAACATTTCCAACCTGGATCGCAGATCGGGGAGGTTTTTCGTAACTGTTTCCCATATGATGCGTGTGTTGACGCCGAAATATTCATGAACCACGACATTGCGCATTCCACGGATTTCCGGCCAGGGAACTGCGGCGGCCATGGAAGCGATATCCTCCGGCACATGGGAGGCGGCCTCGCCGATGATCGTCAACTGACGGATGACCGCATCGATGGTTTTGTCATCCTTCACGAAATCCTCAAACGCCAACCCCTCTGTATATCGATCGATTTTCCGTACGGCGTCCAACATGTCCTGAATGCGAAATTTCCAATACCTACGCGACATGATGCGCCTCCTGCAAAATATCGTCTTTCAAGGCCGGATGAAGCGCATCCGGCGTGGCCAAATCCACCGGGAGGCCGAGCAGGTCGGTTAATGTGTTTTTGAGCCTGATGAATTCAAACAAACCGATGCGTGCACCCGGTTCAAATTCCACCAGGATGTCCACATCACTGCCCGCCCGTACTTCGCCCCGCACAACGGAACCGAAGACCGAAAGGGATTTAACCGAAAACTCCTCCAGTAACCCGCGATTGGCCTGTATCGTATCGATAATCTGTTGTTTGTTCATGAATCCACCTCTCTCATTCCTCCCGTCCGATCACTTTTATCCGTTTGCCGGCTTGGAGCAGATCGGTAAGCTTTTCGCGGATTGCAGCCAACCAAGCGTCCAGTTCCTCCTTCGAAGAAATCACTGTACTTTGAAACAGAGATTCCGGGGCCACCCGTGTTTCTCCGTCGGGATCACGGATTTCACCACCCGGGTCCTGCATACCGCCTTCTTCATACCGCCGGCGGCCGTCGTCCGGGCGTCTCTGCTTGATCTCTTCCCTGAGTTCCGCCAGCAGTCCGGCCAAGGTCCGTTTACGGACCAGCAATGTTTGAAGCAGCGTCACGGGGTCGCCCTTCCCGGCGGTCTCGGGCATGTCGCAGGTCAGTTTGGCCGCGATTTCCCCCCTGTCCTCGTCAAGCAGCTTGGCCCAGTCCGGCTCCGCTTCGAGATCTTTGAGCGCCTTTTTCAAGGATTCTTCGTATGCGGCGCGCTCATCCGCATACCGGCTCTCGGCCCGGTCGACGGCGCCACGGACGACGGCCCTCAGTTCGGGAAGCCGCTCATGAAACCGCTCCGAGGAAAGAACCTCCTCAGCGGCTTCCCTGTCCTCGGTCCCGAGAAGGTCGGTGGTGGAACCGGGAAAGAGACGCTCCAAATCCGCTGCGGAATCCAACACCGCCCGCGCGTTGCGCACGTCGGCTTCGGCCCCGGCCTCAAGAGCCTCGAAAACCGCCTTGGCCCAGGTGATCTCATCGGGCAGGCTGCACTCGACGCCGCCCAGTACCGCCCCCGCGCCGCCCGCATCGCCTTTGAGCAGATCGGCGGCATCGGCCAACAGACGTCGGACGCGACTCTCGCCGGGAAGGCCCAGCAGACGCAGTCTGTCGGGCAACGCTCCGAGTTTCTCCAGGAGATCGGGCACGTTCCGCCTCACCGAGCGGCTGATGTGGTCTTCAAGGGGCAGGACCTCGTCGCCGAAAAGAGTCTCCAGCCGGCGGGCGGCTCTGTCCAAAGCCTCGGGTGGGAGTTTCGCGTCCCGCGGGGAGATGCCGATCCGGTTGAAAGCGACGGTGTTCTTCACCCCCTCGACAGCCTTCGGTCCGGCGGTGCGGACCACTCCTTCCGCACCGGGTACGTGGAATTCGATTTCGCCTGCGCGCAAGAGAGCGGCGAAAAGGTATCTCACCGTGTCCTTCGTCCATCCGTAGGGAGGAGCGGAGAAAACATCCTGAAGATAGGACCCTTGGAGCCTTCCGGAACCGGACTCGGCGGACTTCGCCTGGAAGACCCGTAGCACCTCGGCCAGCACCGGAGCCGCCGTATCGATCCGCGGCGCGCCCCGGCTCTTGGTGACGAGCCCGAGAGGATCGAGGTCTTTGGTGATGCGGTCCATCCGCTCAACGCTCAGGAATTTTGCGGCGGCGTCTGTCGAAGGGCGGATCGGAGCCAAATGAAAATGCGGAAAGACCTCCTTGACGGCTGATGAAAGGATATTGCGCACGGCGGCGTCCAGCGTTTCCCCGGCCTCACGGACCGGAGTCGGCTTGCCGCGGAAGATAAAGACGCCGTCCAACATCGCTTTTTCCATTGCGGCGGCGGCGCGTTCGCGGCTCCGCTCGGCCGAGCGCCTTTCAGCGCGTAGGTATTGGGCGACGACATGATCGGCGCTGCGTTCGTCGACGTCGCCCAGCACCTTCTCGGATTTCACGATTTCCGGCAGCAGCTCTTCCACGGTTTCTTCGTTTCGGATGAGAAGCAGCACCGTGTTCTTAAGCTCGACTTGTGTGTTGGTGGATACGAGGAACTCTTTGCGTCTGTCGTCCCACAAGGCGGGTTCCACGAATTCCAGCCGGAGTTCCACGTCTTCGGAACCGCCGACGACGGACGTTCGTCCCAATTTCACGGCCGCTCTGACTTCCTTGATGTTCTCAAGCCTGGCGGCGGGCTGCACCCGGAACATGGGGTGGTCCGCCGTCCCCTGCTTGAGAACGTCTATCCTGGCCCGTGCGCATTCGCCCGACGTCGGGGCGTAGCTGTTCCGTTTGTCACGGATCGGTTTGACCGCGTCACTCAGGAACACATAACCGCCCGCCTGCGGGTCCTCGATGAGGCCGCATTCTTTCTCGGTGGTCAGTTTCCGAAGGGCTTCCCGCACCTGATCGAGCAATGCGGGCGAGCCGACGTTCCTGTAAAGCAGTGCGGCGATGTTCTCGGCGGTACGCGGGAAGGTCTCCACGGGCTGCAATGCGGCGACGGCCTTGGCGACACGTACCTCCAGGGAGTCGGCACCGAATATTTTCATTGTCTTATCCACGCCGCCTATAACGTGGGGCAGAACCTTGGCGATGTCCGCTCTGAGAGTGTCATAGAAGTCATCCACGCAGGCCAGAGAACCGATCTCCCGGTCGGCGAGTTTGACCGCGTCCGCGCCGAGCACACGGCTCTTGTCCACCAGCACGTCCTGAATAACCCGGATCGCCGAACGCAGACCGATGCCGCCGGTGGATCGGGCCAATGTTCGGATTAATTCCAGAAGCAGATCGAAATGCTGGGGCAGGAACGGGTAAAGGCGGACGAACGTTTCGGCGTCGGGGTCTCCCTTGAAAAGCGCCGTGCCGGTGAGGCGTGTATGCGTAACCATGGACTGACCGTGCTCCTTGTACAGGGCCGCCAACCGTTTGCGGCCGTCTTCCGCTTTGTCAAGCAACCGGCGGTGAGTGATCTCCCGGATGTCGCTCGCGTCCAAGTGGATGGAAATAGGGAAGCGGTCACGTAGTTTGTTCAACTCCGCAGAGTTATGCGCGGCCTTCTCGACAATCTCGCTCAGGGTCTGTTGACCGGTGGCGGCGATCCAAACCTTACCCTTGCCGAGTTCTTTCAAACTCCTCGCCAGACCGTCGAGATTGAGGATCAACTCACCGCGGGGCGCGACATATTGCCCCGCCTCGTCGATCAGCAGGAGGATATTCTCATGGCCGGTCTTGCGACGGCAGAGTTCAATAATCTCTCCCGCCAAGTCGCGGACATCGCGTGCTTCTTCGAAACGCAGGCCGCGGAAACTCTCGGGCGTCGGGAAATCTTCCGGCAGGACTTCCGGCACGATCTGTGCCGCACGGGCCACCCCGATCAAGGGGTCGTTGTGGATTTCCTCCCACTCGCTTTTGTACCGTCCACGGTACCTTTCCTTGAATTCATCATATTTCCCCCTGCGGTCCAAGGTGAATTCGAGCTGCGCGGTTTTCTTTTCCTTGGAGAAACCCGCCCACTGCAGCACTTTCCAATAGAGCACGGTGGAAACGGGGGCGGCCGCGCTTTCCGCGAGTTGTTCGGCTCCGAGGTCGAGCAACACCACCGCCGTGGGGTGTTTCTTGGAGACGGTGCGGAGAGCGGCGGGGATTTCATTCCGGGGGAACCGGTCACACAGGAGGTCGAGGAAAGGCTTTCCGTGAACCGTCCTCGCCGGGTCCAGCGCGGCACCAAGGTACTTGGTGAAAGAGCTTTTGCCGCTGCCGTAGAAGCCGGACACCCATATGCCGACCTCGGTCACCTGCCCGCCCCTGACGCCTTCTCCGAATACGTCCAGAAACTTCCGGAAGCAGGACTCGATATTGTCCGTGACCTCGTATTCGGACACTTCGCGTAACAGGCGGCCTTCCTCCTGCGCATAGTAATCAATGACTTTCTCGATGGTCCGGTCGATGGGCCGCCGGGGCGAGAATAGTTGTCGAATTGTTTCGCTCATTGATTGCCTCCAATGATCGGCGACCGGTAATTGGAATCAACGGAATAAAATCCCAAGAATTTGAGTCCGAACTGTCCCGATTGCTCCCCTGGATAGAAAATTATCGTCGGCGTTTTTACCTTGTCATGAAGCCAGCCTTCGATGGCTCGTGTTCGGAAATAGGGATGGAGCAGTTCCGACTCAGTAACAAGTATCAACGTATCCTTTGGAGTGGACTCGACAATTTCAGCCACCCGCTTAACAAGGGCATTCCCCTGTCGCAGGACATCCCGCACGGCTTCGTTGATTTGTTCCGCATCGGCGTCCGCCTCCAGTTCAAGCCAGATGTCCCATCTTCCGGATTTGTCTACGATGTCCCAAAGAATATCGGCCATTGAAACGCGGCGGACTTCGAACCCGGCATCACGAATGCCGGTCATCCAGCGCGGCAGCCGCTTTTTGAGATCAAGCATCAGCTCGGGCGGATAAGCGAAATAGAAAACGGGATCACTTTTAGCCGGGTTGAGTGCATCCGGATCGCTTATTTTCTCTATCAGCTTATTGAATGCATTATCGAGCGAGTACATCGATCAGCTCCTCAATTGATTTTACAGTCCATGTGAAGTGAACGACCGAGCCCGCCCGCTGAACGATCACACCACGGTGTTCGCCGAGCCCGTCCAGTCTTTCGAGAACTTCCGAAGCGGCCATTCCAAAAAGCCCCCAATCCGGGTGGGCGCAAAGTGATGAGTCAGTGACACCTGATTCGTTAAGCTCTCTCGCGAGCACGGCCGCACCTTCGTCCGACATGCGGTAGTCGACGATTTCCCTGCGGCCGCGGGAGACCTCACGAAGGAACCCAATGTCACGCAAAAGCCCAAGAACACATCGGGCGATGCGCACCGATACGCTTTCCGACCATTGGTTATCCAAACGTCCGTCGTAATGGGCCTCGGAGAGGAATGAGAGCATGGGATCTGTGTCCAATACGTTTCTTCCCCGTCTGACAGCGGGCCAGTACTCTCGGACCGTAAAATCGTATACCAAGGGGTCCTGCCGTGCCGTAAAGACGAACAGCAGTTCGGTAAAAACGCGCCCGGGCAGCCCGGAGGAAATAACGCGCTGAAGAATGCGCGCCGGTTTGTCGGTCGGTCTCAGGTATCGAGGGGCGAAGACCCGCCTCACTATGTCGCGGGTTCTGTAGGCGGTCGCGTTTCCGAGCAGTCCTTCGTCCTGGACCTTGCGCGTGAACTCGTCAAGAGATTCACCAGGCATCCAATACTCAAGCAGACGTCTCGTCTCCTCGATCATTCCGGCCCCTTTGCTTATGGCCGTGGTGTATTGGCGTCGTATATTCTTGTTCTTTGTCACAGTCATCCGTCGATCCCGTTTTGTTCCGCGGCGAAATACGGAAAAGTTGGTTTTCCCAGATTAAACGCCTGGTGATAAACCGAAGCTGCTCTGCCCAGGGCCTCAACCGTCGCTGCATCCGAATCGGTGCCGATCCTTCTCGGGCCGGCGGCATTGTTCTTGAGTTCCTCACCGTCACAAAGAGGTGTAAGCATATCCAGCAGCTTGTCTTGTTGACCGAGACACGAGCGTAGACTTTCGATGAAACCCTCATCAGTCGACGGCTGGATCGAGTACACATCCACCTCCAATGACTCAGGAAGCCTGAAAAGGTGATAGACGCCGACGCGGCCGACAGCCCTGTCGTGAATTTCACAGGCTGCTTTTCCTGCGGCATGGACAGCGGCACGAAACGAGGATCGAGGGTAAAGCCTCTCAAGAAACCGCAATCCTGTTTCATTCATGAACTCGGTTTTCCACCAAGCCGGGAGCGCGGACTCACCAAGCGCCAAAACCAAAGCTCGCAGGCGGCTCGCGAAAAGAGCCGGCGAAATTTGTATTCCTTTATCCTTACTCATTTGCGGCTATCCTTTTTGCGGTCATCCTTAGCATCGTCGGCTCCGCCCGACTTCACCCATTCATCCACTTCGTCTTTCCGGAATTTCCACAGACGCCCCATCCGGTGGGCCGGCATCTGCTTTTCGCCTATCCAGCGGTATACGGTGTCACTACTGACTCCGAGGTACTTGCCTATTTCATCTACCGATAACCAGCGGTCTTCCATTTCGGTCATTTCGATAACTCCTCACGGGCGATTTGGTTACAAGCCATCTCAAAAAAACATACATAAAGTGATTATCTGGGGAATGCCCTAACCATCTGAAATAAATGGCAATAAATAAATCTAGACATAACATCCTGAATATGCAATATAATCAGGATGGGCATCACAAACGAACAATGGGATCGGATAGAGCCAATTATCAAAGAGTTAACACCACCCAAAGATCCAAGAGGCCGGCCACCACGAGATCCACGGCATGTGCTAAATGGTATCCTGTGGATACTGCGTACTGGCGCGCCCTGGAAAGATCTTCCCCAGCGGTATCCGCCATACCAGACA